>Ga0247810_10002285_pt1 | contig 10729 bp, 20 predicted proteins | sample UWRJL119311C1_FD_179918 | JGI IMG/M metagenome (GOLD analysis project Ga0247810, IMG submission 179918) | Plant litter microbial communities from Arlington Agricultural Research Station in Wisconsin, United States - UWRJ-L119-311C-1 | ecosystem: Environmental > Terrestrial > Plant litter >...
ACCAAGCCAACGCCACCGTGCCCCGAAGTCGTCGAGCTGCAAACGCTCATGTTCTCTAGCCGTTTGAGGCTCAAGGACGTTTTCAAGGAAGCCAATCTGAGCCCGTTGACGTGGACCAGGTGGAGCCGTGGAGCCGATCCAAAAGCATCGAACCTAGCCGCCGTCAGGAAGGCCATTGAGACGCTGACGGCCCCCAAACCCTACGACACCTCACACCTTCAACGTGGAGATTTCTAATGTTGGGCTGGCTTTGGCGAAAAATAGTTGGCCGTTTTAGCTCGCCGCCTTTGTGCGCTCACAAGTGGAAAACAATCCGAGAAGAGGACGTTTTCGACTACGTTGTCAGCACCACCACACCCGTGTCTCACCGTTACATTCTTCAGTGTGAACACTGTGGAAACATGAAATCCTTTAGGCCGGAGTCAACATGAACTGGAACCCCTTCCATCGCCTAGCTGCTCGCTCTCGTCTTATAAAGGCTCAAGACAAATACCGCGCTGTTCGATTTGCGTGGCGGATGGCCTGCGACTCAAAAGACTCTCGGCGAATCCATCACATGACCAAAGAGTTTCAAGCCGCCCAACGCGAGCTTCTGGCTGCTGAGATGGTTGTGTATCCCCTTCCACCCATGCCGCGCTCTGCGGCGAAACAAGGAAACTGAAGATGATTGTCTATGCGGTATTCAAGGATGGTGTCTACCGGCACGAGTGCTACGGGATATTTGACACCGAATCCGAGGCTAAAAGCGGCGCAGAATTTGCCGCTAAAAATGACATAGACGACTACCACACATACGAAGTTTTGCCCTTCACCATGAATTTCGCCAACGGCGGGAGGGAACAATTGCCCGTATTTTCGGTGCGTAAAAACTCGGAACAATCAGGAAAAACACAATGACTGACGACACACTGAACGCAGCCGAAGAGCAAGAAAACGCCATCAACGGCGTCGCTGCTGGCCGGCTCCTCTCCATCGTTGAAAGACTGGAACGCCTCGACGCTGAGAAGGACGACGCACTGGCCGACATGAAAGAGGTTTTCTCGGAGGCCAAGAACGACGGGTACGACGTGAAAATCCTTCGCAAAGTCCTCCGCATCCGCAAACAGGATCGTGCCAAGCGTCAAGAAGAAGACGCCATCCTAGACCTCTATCTGACCGCTCTGGGAGAAATCTGAGCATGAAATCGATCACGATCGCAGGACGCATCACGCGCGACGCTGAAACCCGCTCCGCCGGCTCCGACACCGTTACCGGCTTCTCAGTGGCCGTGGATGACCGCCAGCAAAAGGAGAAATCCACTCTGTTTTTCGGTTGCTCGCTCTGGGGCAAGCGCGGTGAGGCCCTTCAGCAGTATCTCACCAAGGGAACCAGCGTCACGGTCTCTGGCGACCTGTCCAAGCGCGAACACGACGGCAAGACCTATCTCACCATTCGGGTTGCAGACGTGACGTTGCAGGGTGGAAAGCCTGAGGGCCGTCAAGATGACGTTCGACCCACCCGGGCCGGCCAACAGACCGCTCCAGGATACGACATCGGCGAGGACGTCCCATGGTAGAAGCAACCCACACCGTAACCCGCTGCTACTCCACTGGATCCGGCTTCATGGTCGTTGTTCGTGGAAGGGCTATGTCTTTCCCTATTAGTCAGGAGGTGAAGGAAGGAGCCTCCGTGAACATCATTCATGGCAGAGCAATTCCGGCATGAAGGCCCCGAAGTACCGCGCGATCCCGACCGAGGTCGACGGCATCCGCTTTAGCTCAAAGAAAGAGGCTCGGCGGTACTCGGAGTTGAAGCTGATGGAGCGGGCCGGTGAAATATCCGGTCTGTCTCTTCAGCCCAAGTTTCCCATCATCATCAACGGCGTCAAGGTCTGCACCTACATCTCTGACTTCCAGTACACCCTACCCTCTGGGGAGACCGTTATCAACGATGTCAAAGGCATGAAGACGCCAATCTACAACCTCAAAAAGAAGCTGATGCGAGCCGTGCACAGCGTGGAGATTTTCGAGACATGACACGTGAAGAAACCCGGGCAAAAATCATCCGCATGGAAAGGGAGGGCAAATCCTACGGCCAGATCGCCGCAGCCCTAGGCCTTAGCCGTGGAACTGTTGGCGGACACATCAGCCGGGAAAAACACAAAGGGGTCATCCTTGTCTCCCGTGATGATTACAGCGAGAAAGAGGACGCTACGATCCGCGAAATGAGAGCTGAAGGCCACAATTGCGGACAGATCGCCAGAGCCATCGGTCGGTCCTATGATGGCGTCCGCAAGCGCGGAAACCGTCTGGGTATTGTCTGGAACCGCCGGGAGAACGTGTTTGCGGGCCAGGTACTGACTCCAAAGACCGAGAACGAGGAAAGTCTCCGCAAGCATGACGCTGCGTTCGTGGCCCGGCTTTACGAGGCCTACGCAGCGGGTGAGTTTCCGGCCTAGCGTTCCGCGTACTGATTTGATAGATTGGGTGGGTGGGAGAAGCGTTCTGGCTGTTCGCTTCAATCCCACCCTAGCCACCGGCATCCGTGAGAAGGATAAATGCCAATGACCGAAGCCAATATAACGGGCCGAAGATTTGTTCGCAAGCCCATCTCCAAGAGGGACCGTTTCTCCGTTCTAAGCCGGGGCGGATTTCGGTGTGCTTATTGCGGCATATCTGCCCGCGAAGCGAAAATAGAGATCGACCACGTCGTACCTGTTTCAAAGGGAGGGGGAAACGAACTCTCAAATCTAGTCGTCGCCTGTAGGGACTGTAATGCAGGAAAAGCCGCAGACGAACCTCTAGATTTTCAAGAGAAAGCCCGCTGGATGATTCATGGATGGCTGTACGATTTTGATCGCTCTAGCGTGACATCTCCAGACAGGTTTCTGGCATTGGTTCGAAACTTTGTATCGGGTGCAGATGCTGCCAGCATTGAGAATGACATGGGCTATAGATCATGAGCCTTCAAGCTATCACTTCAGCCTTGTCTTTGAGGGGTTATGCCGCTTCAGAGAAGCTTCTTCTCATTGCTTTGGCAAACTACGCCGACGAGTTTGGACGCTGTTTTCCTTCTCAGAGAAGGCTCTCCGAGGACACGGGCTTATCCGATCGACAGATACGGACGATAGCTGCAAACCTAGAGGGTCGTGGATGCATTTCCCGTCAGGAAAGGCGCAGGCCAGATGGATCAAGGTCAACAGATATTGTGACGTTGATCTGCCTTGTGCAAGCGGAAGCCACTTCCGGGGGGGTGGGGAAGCCACTTCCGGGGGGTGGGGAAGCCACTTCCGGACAGAACCTTTCACTTAACCCTTCAGGTTCTAAAGAACCTAAAAGATCCTCCAAACGCGTGCCAGAAAGCTGGAGGCCAGAGCTTGGGGATTTGGAGGAAGCTCTGGCCGACGGAATGACCCAACCAGAAATAGACCGATCCCTTAGAACGTTCCGAGATCACACATTTGCAGCGCCCAGATCCGATTGGAGCGCCACCTTCCGTAACTGGCTCAGAAAAGATTTAGACAGAAAGCCCAAAAATGACCGATCAGACCGCACTGGTTCTAGCCCCAAACTTGACAAGCTTGGACGTATCGCAGCCGCTATGGCGGCTTCTGTCGAGCGGACGGAAGGAGAACATTCAGGAGATCGCGGAGAGCCCCCAGCTACGGGCGGAAGCGTTGTCTATCTCCAGCCATCTCGCGGAGTTGGCTAGGGAGTGCGGAGAAACCTACGTCCAGAAGTCTCTTGCCACCCTGGTTTTGGTGTTTGGGCTTGGCGAGCAGGCAGAGGCACCGGGGTTCTGGAAGGCCTACAACGAGCAACTAGCGCCGTTGCCCCGCATAGCTCTCGATCGGGCCATCATGGAATACAACGGCAAGGGCAAGTTCTTCCCTAAGCCGGCGGAACTTAAGGAGCTGGCAGATCCCCACGCCCACGCTCTGCGCCAATCCTATTCAAGGACGCGCGAGGTCGCAAAGATCAACACCGACGAGGTCAACAAGCGCGACAAGCGGACCCCTGAGGAGCGTGCTGCGGTGGCGAAGATGCTTGGCGAGTTTAACGAGCTGATGGCCACCAAGGAAATCAAGGAGGCACCGCCGAAACGCCACGCAGTTCATAGCCCTGTTGATCAAGCTGGGGTGACAGCAGAGGGTCGAGCGCTGATTGAGAGAATGAAACAACAACGCTGAGCAGAAACCTGACCGGGTTTGCGGTGGGTATTTTGCGTAGCAAAATGAACAAAATCAACCATTCACAGAGATAGATATGACCGAGAACACACTTAGGGATCAGTTTGCGATGGCGGCTCTTACGGGCGTCATGGCAAGCGTCACCGGAGACAACCAAGCCAGCGACTTGGCGGCATTCTGCTATGCTATGGCAGACGAAATGATCCTCGCCCGTGAAAAACCCAAAGCCAATGAAGGGGCGGAGAAGTGAACATAGACACCAACACCGACCTTGAGCGCGTCACCTACGACATGCAGAGGGCAACCGAACGGATGCGTCAGAAGAGCCTAATCCGAGACCATTTCCACGAAGGGGTAATGACGGCACTGCGCGAAAATGCTAAGTCTCAGAGCGAGGAAGCTATGGCTTCGGCGATCATGAAAGCCGCTGATGAGTACGCTTCTCGGGTTGTCGGTGGCAAAGAATGACTAACAACACACCACCACCCGCCAAGCCCCTGGTTTATCTCCCGGCAGTGAAATGTCCCTGCTGCGGTCAGACGTTCGTTCCAACCCCTTCTGAAAAGGCTGAAGGCTGATGAGTCCGTTTGCAATGATGGCTGCGCTCGTCGCCGGCCATGCCCTCTGTGACTACCCGTTGCAGGGTGACTTTCTGGCCAAGGGCAAGAACCGCACTGCCCCGATACCTGGAATGCCTTGGTGGCAGCTTCTGGGGGCACACGCGGCTATCCACGGCGGCGCTGTGGGATGGATCACCGGCGTCTGGTGGATTGGCCTTCTGGAGTTCGCCGCCCACTTCGTCATCGACGACCTGAAGTGCCGCTCTCGCCTGTCCTTCACGCAAGACCAGACTCTGCACATCGTGTGCAAGGCGCTCTGGGTCTGCATTGCTTTTGTGGTACATCCTTGAACACCATCCACACACTCCGTTCCCGCCTTCTGCTGGCAGACGCAAAATCTGCCCGAGAGATTTGGAGGGAAGCCAAACAGCTTGGCGTGACAGAGGAGCTAAAGCGTCTGCTGGCTGTTGGGGTACGATCGGCTCCCCGTGGCTTAAGCGACGAATGCTAGAAGATTCGACGATACCAGGGACGAGTGATATGCTTGACCGCCGCCGCGTCTCTGGCCTCGCATTTCTCGACCGTTTCGATTGCAGCAGCCTTGAAGGTGTTAGCAATGCCGAGCTGGCCGGTCTGCTCCGTGGCGAATATCTGGTAATCTCGGGTTACATCACCCGTATCGCCAAGCACGGCAGTCGGAACAGGAACGCGCCACTGACTAGCGATTAGCGTCGAGCAGCCGGCACTTGGGGCTAGCACTTGCATTGACCCGGCACAGGCTCCGAAGAGCGGCGTCGTCACGAGCAGCAGGAGTATCGGCTTGGCGTATCGCATCGGTTCCAGTCTCTACGTTGGCGTTTATGTCAGAAACGGCGTTTTCCGCCCCGTCACGCACCTTCGAGGCATCTTGTGAGGCTTGGGTCCGCCCGGACGCTAGGGTGCCATCAGCGGCGCTCCTAGAGGCCTTGTTGGCGTTTAGTTTGGCGCATGTCGCCATGAGAGCGAGAACGACCAGCCCCAGCACTACCGCCAGAGCAATATTCCGGATCACGCGCGCATCAGGCAGGGGCATCGTTCACGTCCATGCTAACCAGAGAAATCTTATCACAATCACCACCAATCCCCACAGCCCCAACGATATGGGAAGAGCTATGAGGAAGGGCTTGGGGTTCACCAGCCGCCAGCCCCTAACGCCAGCTCAAACCGGCTAGCGTAGTCTGCGATCTTGGCCGCCTGATCCTGACCGTTGATGATCCTGCGGTAATCCGAGTAGGCTCCCAGCGGGTATGACTTGAGACCCTTGCCGGTGAATACGCCCTTTTCCATGCCATCAACCATGATCCTGGCTGCGACATCCGGCTTCAGCGCATCGTCTGGAGTCGCCTCAATACCGAAGGCGCGGTAGTTCCTCCGTCCGGTGATCTGGACGTATCCGCGACCGGCGAAGATCTGGCCATCACCATCAGCGGCTGGCGTGTTTCCCAGAGCGGCGGCGAGGCTCCCCGTGTCGTATTTGGAAAGGTAGGCGTTACCGCCAAACTCATGGATCGGCTGCATCTTGGTTGCTGTCTCATGCCATGCGGTAGCCAGCCCATAGGCCGCCCACTGTAGGGGCCAAGACTTCATCGCGGAGAGCAGGGCGTTGAATCCGTCCACCTGCGTCTGAGATAGAGGGCCAAACGAGGCCTTTACCGTGGCGAAGAAGGCGGAAGGTTTCGTGAGGGCGTGAGCGATCGGTGGAGTCGGCGCAGCAGCCCCTGTCTTTGCGCGAAAGGCGAGATGGGTGTTTTGCCCAGCCCAGCCATCTACGGGGAGACCAAGCCACTTTTGGGCCATGCGAGCGAAGGCCTCGTTGTCGATGTCCTTCTGGCTCATGGCGTAGGCGTCCCTGCGTTGGTCTTGGCAATCTCGACTTCAGCCGCCTGCTTTCCGGTCTTGGCGACTTCCCACGACTTGGCGGTGTAGAGAGCTGCAACCCCGGTGTAGATCGCACCCATCAGGATCGCGGCGTCTGTGCCGTTTTCCGTCCGAGCAGCAACCAGAACTGTCGAGATGGAAGCAGCAGCCGAGGTGAAGATAATGGCCATCGGTCGCGCCAGATCACCAACGAAAGCTTTAATCGTGTCCAGCCTAGACGGAGGATTGGTGGAGATGGGCGTATCGGTCATTTGACCTCCAGCGGCAACCACGGGGACTCGATGATGCGGGGATCACGCCCGGCGCAGAGGAAGCTTTCACGGATCAGGACGGCATAGCGACCGCGCGCCATGCCCTCAGGAATCACCAGCGGGTAAATGGAGGTGCTTCCGCTGATGCTGCGAGCCGGAACCGGAAGACGGGTAATCTCGCCCCGGCTGTCCATCAGATCCGCTTGTGGGCCGTTTGTGCATCCGCGAATATCTTTGCGGTGACCAGTTGCGATAACGGCGGGTGGATAGTCCACCACCTGGAACGATGTGAACTTGAGCGGGGCCGGCAGGAAGTTCGGGGAGAGGATAATGACGCCCAGCACCGTCATTGCCAGAACCGAAAGGACCAGCATGGATTCGATGATGCGAATGCGTGGGACGCGAAACCTCATTTCACTCTCCAGACGAGAGCTATAACACCACCGATGAAGGATGTCATGACGATGCCCACGGCCCAGAAGAGCATACGCTCCACACGGGCGAAACGTTGCTCAAGTGCGTCATGAGTGCCCTTGGTCACCAGATCATTTTTCATCGCAGAAAACGCATTGTTAACCGCGTCTGCATGTTTTGAGAGCGCTTCCGCCATTCGAGCGAACTCGCGCTCTATGGTCTTGGTCATGCCGTCTAGGCGTTCCTTCTGAACGGCCAGCGCTGTGCGGATGTCACCTTCGTCTTGCGGGTTCACGTCGTCACTCATTTCATCCGCCTGTTTGGGATATGTGTAGGCTGCGATCGGCCCTGCCATCAGAGCTTCGACCACTGAATTTGTTACGTGCTTCTTCTGCCCGATGGGAGAAAGAAGTTTTCCGATAGCCCACCCCATGCTGGCGAGGCTGAATACGGCAAACAGGATAAGACCGAATATGGTCACCTAGCGCTTCTTTCGTATCGACCGGAACACGATGACCGTGAGCCAGACCACCGGAAGGATTGCCGCGCAAAAGGCCCAGCACGCATTCGACAACTGCCCCCACGAGCCGCTTGACATCAAGATTCCCCAAAAGAGCGGTGGCCATAGACAAAAGAAAAAGAGCCCTCAACGCAATCGTGTACTCGCTACCTAGATACACGTCCGAATAATAGGCTGTCCAGAATACAAGGTGCGAAAGCACAGTCGCGAAACAAAGGCCCACTATGGTCAGGTTCCACCAACGAGGCCTATAGGCCGTGAGGAACGAAAGTGGGTAGATCGAGGCCGCATCCACCCACGGATACATGTCGTAGAGACCGGCTCTCTGAAGAGCCCAGAACGCACCCCACACCGCACAAAGGACAAGCGCATACGGAAAGGCGCTCCGGTTAAAGAGCGCCCCCACCGTCACGATAATCAGGGCGGTGTAGTAGATCACGTATTAGCCGCCGGTAGGTGGCGGGGGAGGAGGGGGAGGAGGCGGCGGGGGAGGAGGCTCGTCGATTGGGCCGTCATCGTTTTTACCAGGCATGCTACTTCTTCTTTACTGGCTTAGGGGTTGGCTTCTGTGTGGGTCGAGGCGGCGGAGGCCGGTCGATAGGTCCCTTTACCGACATAGCAGATTTCTTCACGTTGATCATCCTTATGGGTAGTTTGCAGTTCCGGGGCAGGAGGTGATGTAGAGGTTTGCGCCGGGGGTGGTGTTGAGGATGCCTGCAACAGATCCGGTCGCATAGTGACCCACCACCGCAGCATTGTTGCACGTGTCCAGAACGACCCCATAGGCCTGCTGGCCCGAGCTGTAGCTGGTGTTATTCGAGAATCCACCGATGAGCTGGAACTTGTTGGAACCGGCCTCAAACGAGAAGCCGCGCGCATTGGCAATGTTCTGGCCGTTGTTCGTGGCAGAGCAACCCATAAGGCTGACGCCGACGTTATCCGCCAGGTGCTGGAAGCCGTTCTTGCCGCCGTTCTTGAACCGCGTACCCGAGAAGGTGAGGTTCTGGTTTCCGGAGACGGACAGACAATGGTCGTACGAGCCTGACACAAGCTCGCGGCCAGCCGAGAACCAGCCGCCGATCCATTCGACATCACGCGAGGCGTTGATGATGTTGGCCTGAGCGTTGCCGTCGCAATAGACGCCTTTGAACTCGCTGTAGCAAAGGCCGGTAGCGTCTCCCAAGGTGCCAGTGGCATGGATGCCGCGAAGGCCCGTCAGGATCTCCACGTCGGTCACACGCACCGAGGAGACAAACCCGACCGAGCGGATGCCTACACCCGTGAGAAGCGATCCGGCGTTGAGGTTGCCGCCGCGCCAGTTCACGCCCTGAACGTTGTCGTGGAGATAGACACCGAAGTTGGTGTATGCGCCGGCATCAATGTTCTCGATGTTGACGCCACCGGCCCCGCCCGTGATTTCCAGAAGGTTGAAGCCTCCGAAGAAATGCAGGTCCATCAGGCTAGGCGTCTGGGTTCCCGTCACTTTGACGATCGAGCCCGCCGTTGCGCCCGGGGCGATGAAGCCAATCCCCTGCAAGGTTGCGTTGATGGAGGCGTTTATGGTGATGCAATCGACGGCAGACGCGCCGAAGTTCAGGATGGTCTCCGTGCCCCCGCTACCCTGCATTTTCACGCTGGGGCTGGAGTGGATAATCCCGGGATTCAACAGGATCTCGTTCTTGGGAAGATCTCCAACCCCTCGGCCAGACGCCACGACCGCCGCGTAAAGCTGATTATATGCAAGGGTGTTCTGAGCGCGACTTGCACTGATTGAGCCCAGAAGACCACCGAAAGAGCCGATCTGGAGCTTGTTCCGCAGGTAGCTGGCGAAGGTTACCGATGAGGCCCCCGTACCCGGTGCGAGGAACATGGTAGCCGCCGTGGCCGTCGCAGCCGCATCCGTAGCGGTCTCTACAGCCGCATTGAGGTCCGCCAGCAGGACGGACGCACCAATGCCGATGTTGCCGCCCTGAATGGAGACAGAGACCGTTTGTCCGCTCAGATCCAGCGAGACCAGACCCGTACCGTCCTGATCGCCATACGACCCATCCGCAAACTGCGTCATCGGACCACCGACGAAGCGGTTGACGAAGGAATCTTTGGTCAGGGTCGAGTCATAGTAGCCGTCCCATGCGTCCATGCTTGGGAAAGCTTCCAGATCGGCACGCTTCAGGGTCAGAACAACCGTCGAGTCTACAATCTCGGCCTTGGACCCGTTCGCGCTCGCAACGCTCGAAACAGTGAGGATAGGCGCAGCGCCCGGCTCAGCACGGAACATAAACTCTGGAGCGTATCCGGTGAGCGAATATCCAGCCGGAAACAGATAGGTGATGAGCTGGTCGCTGTTTCTGTAGGTGATCAGCGTAGTTTCGTAACAACTCATGTGCATTCCCCGGATTTATGGTAGTCTAGCACTATGAAGGCTCCGCTTATAGAAGGACGGTTCACAGTCGTAGGCGAGAAGCCGCAGCGTGAGCCAATCATCAAGTCGTGGTCGAACCTTTCAGCGCTTATCACGCCTGTGGCCGTCCTGACCGTGGTGCAATACGCGCGCATCAAGGGTTGGCTGTAAGCAGGCCGCGAGCGCGATTCTGCCCCCCGGCATTCGCCCCCGGAACACCCAGAAGACCCAAGGCTTTGACCCGGCTATCCGCCGTCAGGTTCAACCCACGATCCGACTGAAGCAGATTCAGCAGGCGAGTCATCTCGCCCTCATCGGTCAGGGCGCGACCCAGAAGACCGTTTAGCTGATCATCCCCGAGGATAGAGCGGTCCTTGCGCGGAAGGGCCTTGATAGCCGCCTTCAGGGCTTTCCCGGACAGAGCGACGGGGTTCAGGCTACCCATAAGCTCGCCGGCTACATCCAGACCATTGACCGGTTGTGCGTTCAGGTCCGCCA
>Ga0247810_10002288_pt1 | contig 10719 bp, 9 predicted proteins | sample UWRJL119311C1_FD_179918 | JGI IMG/M metagenome (GOLD analysis project Ga0247810, IMG submission 179918) | Plant litter microbial communities from Arlington Agricultural Research Station in Wisconsin, United States - UWRJ-L119-311C-1 | ecosystem: Environmental > Terrestrial > Plant litter >...
AGCGAGTTCGCCGCCCACATGCCGTACTGCCCGCCGCCGTAGCTGAACAGGTCGCCGAGGTTGTCGAGCGCGCCCGAACCGGGGAGGAACGAGAAGGTCGTGAACAGTTCACTGGGCGACTTCGTCATGGCGGCGAAGACCCAGATGACGGGCACCAGGCAGTAGAGCGCACCAATCATCAGGATGACGGTGGGCCACGTTTTGCCCTTGCGGGTGTGGAGGTTCGCGCGCTCGCGAACGGCGACGGCGGTCATGACTGGGCTCCCTTGTTGCGGCGTCCGCTCAACCACAGCACCAGGGCTGAGAGGGCGACTGTTCCCAGGGCGAGAACCACCGACAGTGCGGCGGCACCGGGCAGGTCATCGGTGAGGAAGGCGTTGCGGTAAATGGTCATCAGCGGCACCCAGGTCTGGCTGATGACATCCGTCATCGGCTTGAGCGTGGTGGGCTCGCTGTAGAGCTGGAGGGCGCCGATCACGGAGAAGATTCCCGTGAGAATCAGCGCGGGCACCACGAGCGGCACCTTGATACGCCAGGCGATCTGCGCTTCGTTGGCGCCGTCGAGTTGCGCGGCTTCGTAGATTTCGGCCGGGATGCTCCGCAGCGACGTGTAAATGATGATCATGTTGAATCCGACCCCACCCCAGATCGCGATGTTGCCGATGGACCCGTAGATTCCGCTCTGTTCGAGGAACGGGATGGTGCCCCAGCCGAGCGCCTCGGTGATGTACGAGAACGGGCTGGTCGACGGCAGGTACATAAAGCCCCAGAGCAGCGCGGCGATAACACCAGGCACCGCGTAGGGGATAAAAATCGCGGTCTGCGCGAAGCGGGTAGCGCGCACCCCGGGGGTGTCGAGCAGAAGTGCAAAGAGCAGCGCGAGACCGAGGGTCAGCGGCACGGCGATGATCGAGTACAGCGCCAGGTTTCCGAACCCCGTGAGCAGTGCCTGGTCTTGGAACACGGCGATGTAGTTCTTGAACCCGGCGAAGACCTGCACCTGGGTGCCGAAGATTCCGCCACTTTCCAGTTTGTAGGTGGTGAAGCTGATGTAGGCCGCGTAGATGATCGGCAGCAGCATAAAGAGCACAAACAGCACAACCGCGGGGCCAACAAACATGTACGGCGCAAAGCGGGTGCGCGACCGTGGTCGCTTGCGGGGACGCGAGGCCTCCGTGCGGGCTGGCGTCGCCTCCGAACGGGGACGCGTCGCCGCCGTGGTGGCGGGGGTGGCAGTCATGGGAGGTCCTTTACTTGTTGGTGATGTCGAAGCCGACATCGGTCATGTCGTCGACCACCGTTTTCTGCACAGCGATAAACGCGTCGCGCCACGGGGTTCCGTTGGCGATGGCCCGCTGGAGTTCGTCGGTGAAGGCGCTCTCGGCGACGTTGACGTTGGGCCCCCACGTCACGGGGATGGTGTTGGAGGCAATGGTCGCGGCGAGGCTGTAGTAGTCGGCCTGGTCGGGCATCAGGCTCGGCGGCGCGTTGTTGATGGCGGATTCCTGGCCGGCGGTGGTGGCCGGGTAGGCGTTCTGCACGTTGATGAGAAGCTCGGCACCCTCGTCGCTCGCGTTGAGCCACTTGACGAACTCTGCTGCCTGTTCGGGATGCTCGGAGTCTTTGGTCACAATGACGGAGGATCCGCCCTGGTTGGCGACTCCGGTGTCACCGGCGGTCCACTGCGGGAACGGCGACATACTCCAGTTGCCGATCGTCTCGGGAGCGACACCCTCGATGACGCCGGGCGCCCAGAGTGCGGACGGCCAGGAGATGTACTCGCCCCGGTTGGCCTTGGCGTTCCACTCGGGGGTCAGGATCGGCTCGGTGCTGATGAGGTCGTCGGCGACCAGGCCCTCGAAGAAGTCGGCGACTTCCAGCGATGCCTCGTCGGCGATCCCCACGGTCCAGGTTCCGTCTTCGACCGACCACCATTCGGCACCGGCCTGGGTGGCGACACCGGCGTAGAAGGCCCACTGGTCAGCGGGCAGCGACGCGATGTAGGCGTCGGGGTTGGCTTCGCGCACGGCCTCGGCGGCGGAGCGGAACTCGTCCCACGTGGTGGGAACCGGGATGCCCCATTCGGCGAGCAGGTCGGAGCGGTAGATGAGTGCCATCGGACCGACGTCCTGCGGGAGCCCCATCACGTGGCCGTCGAACGTGGTCAGCGCGAGCGTCCCGTCGGCGTAGTTGGCCGTGACGTCGGAGACGTAGTCGGTGATTTCGAGCGGAACATCGGCGACGATGAGCGACGGGAGGGTGGGGTACTCGACGGCGGCGATGTCGGGCGCATTGCCCGCCCGGCTTGCGGTGAGCAGCTTCGCGGACGAGTCCTTTCCGCCACCGGCGTCGGTGTATCGCACCTGGATGTCGGGGTTCTCCTCGTTCCACACGTCGACGAGTTCCTGGGTGTTGGGAGCCCAGGACCAGAAATCGAGGGTGACGGCGCCGTCGGAACCTCCCGCGGAGCATCCACTCAGAACAATGGCAGACAGGGCGAGCGTGGCGACGGCGGTCGCGATCTTCGATTTCTTCATGTGGCTACTTCCTTGTAGGCAAGCCCAGTGGCTCATCTGGTGACGCTGGGTGGTGACGCGGTGGTGACTCTGTGTGGCGAATGCTGTGTGGTGAATGCCGGGTGGTGAATTCGGGGTGGTGCCGCTTCGGCGATGACAACAGTGTCGAAGCGCTTCGATCGTGTGGCGGATCCTTCCTGCGGGGTTATCCCGAGGACTACGTAGTGGCGGGGTGGGAGGGCGTGGCGGGCGACGAGGTGGAGCTCCGCCGCTCGTAGGTCGGCTCGATCAGCTCGACGTGATGGTCAACGAAGCCGCCGAGCTGCTGCACCACAAGTTCCACGGCGCGACGCCCGGATTCGAGGGAGGGCAGCGGGATGACATCGATCGGCGGGAGGAAGTGATCGGTCGAGAAGCTCGAGCAGGCCGAGACGATGGAGAGCTCGGCGGGCACGGGAACCTCCCGCGCACGCAGCACCTCGAGCAGGATGCCGTGGATGTTCTCGTTGCAGTTGAGAACGAGCGCGGTCATGGCGGGCAACTCGGCGCGGAGGCCATCGAGGGACTCTTCCACACCCTGGCGTGTGCCGGTGGTGGTGTGGAAGGCGGTCGTGATGCCCCTCAGCTCACCCTCGTCGAGGAACGCGTCACGGAAGCGGGGTGCGTAGTTGGACCCGCGCTCGTACAACTCCTGCGCGTGACCCATCAGGCCGATCGAGGTGTGACCGAGGGCGACCAGCTCCGCAATGGCGAGACGAGCGGCACCCTCGAAGTCGAGGTCGACGCAGGTGAGGCCGTCGGTGTCGCGCGGGATACCGATGAGGGCGGCCGGCAGCGCCAGCTCGCGCACCACTGCGGCACGCTCATCGTCCACCGTGACGTCGAGCATAATGATGCCGTCGACGAGTGAACTCGAGGCAACGCGGCGCAGGCCCGACGTCGCTTCGCCCTCGGTGAGCAGGAGCACGTCGTAGTCGTAGCTGCGCGCGGCGGTCACCACGGAGAGCACAAAGGCCATCAGTGCCGGCGGGTGGGTGTCAGCGTGCATGGGCGCGGTGAGCGCAAAGATGTTGGTGCGAGACCCGGCGAGCATCCGGGCGCCAGCGTTCGGTCGGTACCCCAACTCGCTGACCGCCTGCGCGATGCGCGTTTTGGTGGCCTCGGCGATCGGGCGCTTGCCGGAGAGGGCGTAGGAGACGGTGCTAATGGACACACCGGCGACGCGTGCCACGTCGGTGATGTTAGCCATTAGAACTCCATTGTTGTCTCACGGCGACGACACAACCAGGGTGTCATCTAAGCGCTTCGATGAATCGCGTATCCCCAACATAAATCATCAAAACGCTTGACGCAAGTTTTTGTCGTGGCGCCCAACTTATTCGACGAAACCCCCGGGAGATGGCGAATTCCGGCCAAACCGGCTGGCTACGATGACCGTATGACCGACTTCTCCACCCCGCCCTCGCTGGACGATCCCGACCTCACGTTCCGCGCCGCCGTGGCCCCGTTGGGCACTGCAGCGCCCGTAGTGCTCGTTCTTCCCGGCGGTTCCTACCGCGAGCACGCGCCCCACGAGGCCGAGCCCGTCGCCGAGTGGCTCGCGTCGCTCGGGATCCACGCGCTTGTGCTGCGGTACCCGGTCGATCCGCACTATTACCCGCAGGCCCTGCAGCGCGCACAGGACGTGCTCGCGGCCGTGCGGTCGGGAGCGCTCGCGCTCAGCGCGAGTGCTGACGCCGGAGCATCCACCACCGCACCCGCACCCGCTATTGACCGCAGCCGCGTCGGAGTGCTCGGTTTCTCGGCCGGCGGCCACCTCGCGGCAGTGTTGTCGACGGGAGTGCCCGCGCACACCGTGTTGCCGCGCAGCTCGAGCCCGTCTGACCTCGAACTGCTGGGTACGGCGCCCCGCGTTGACCTGGCGATTCTTGCCTACCCGGTCATCTCGTTTATCCACGAGCCGCACCTCGAATCGGTCGCGAGCCTGCTCGGGGACAGCGACAGCCTCGACAACCGACGCGCGCTCAGCGCCGAAAACCTGGTGAGCGCGCAGACTCCCCCGACGTTCCTCTGGCACACCGCGGACGATGGAGGAGTGCCCGTGAGTCACTCGCTGCGGTACGCGAGCGCACTGGCCGCGCACAACGTGCCGTTCGACCTGCACGTCTTCGAGCGCGGTGACCACGGCAAGGGACTCGGCCACGGTTACGGCCCGCTCGAAGCGTGGACCACGCTCTGCGAGGCATGGCTCGTTCAGCGAGGGTGGGCGACCCCCGGCGCCTGAGTGGCGCCGGGGCATCCACCCCATGATCCAGACACTGCTACTTCGTGGCACCCGCCGTGATGCCGCGGGTGAGGGTGCGCTGGAAGATCAGGAAGAAGATCAGCGTCGGGATCAGACCCAGCAGGGCCGAGGCACTGGTGGTGGTGACGTCCATCATTCGATCGCCCTGCAGCGCGGTGATCGCGACGGGCACGGTCTGGTTCGCGTTGGAGACGAGGAACGTGAGCGGGATGAGGAATTCGTTCCAGGTCCAGATGAAGAAGAAGATCAACAGAACCGAGAGTGTGGGGCGGCTGATCGGAACGATAACGCGCCACAGGATCGTCCAGCGCGAGGCGCCGTCGAGGGATGCGGCCTCGATGACCTCCTTCGGGAAGGTGCCGAACACCGACGCGAGAAGGTACGTACCGAATGCGCTCTGCACCACCGTAAAGATGATGATGACCGACCAGACGTTGTCGTAGAGGCCAACCGCTTTGAACATAAAGTACAGCGGGTAGAGCATGGCCTCCTGCGGGAGGGTGTTGGCGACCATAAAGAGCACCAGAACCCAGACGCGACCCTTGACCCGGCCGATGCCGATTGCGAACGCGTTGAACACGGAGATGATGACGGCGAGAATTGCGACCATTCCGCTGATAAAGAAGCTGTTCCAGAGCTTCTCCGGGAAGTTGACGCGGTTCCAGAAGTCGATCACACCGTCGAAGTAGAGCGCGGTCGGGAAGCTCAGTGGCCCGCCGTTGGCGTAGTCCGTCGGCGACTTAAACGAGTTGATCACAATGATGAGGAACGGGATCGCGACGAGCGCGGCACCGCCGATCACCACCACAAGAATCAGCCAGTCGACGAAGTTCTTCTTCGGCTTCTTCTCGAGGTACTTGGGCTGCTTGGGCAGTTTGATGGGTTTGCCGGGCTTCTGCGCCGTGGGCTCGACCGGGGCAATGGTGGAAGTCATTAGCGCTCATTCTCCAGACGCTCGGAACGGTTCTGGGCGAGGATAAATACGATGGTCAGCGCAACAACAACGATCGTCAGAGCGGTCGCGATGGTGGCGCCGTAGCCCACCTGCTGGCTCTGGAAGAACTCGCTGTACGCGTAGTAGCTGGGCACAATCGTCGAGTCGCCGGGGCCTCCGCGGGTGAGGGCGTAAATCGGGCCGAACACCTTGAGGGCGGCGATCGTTCCGGTCAGCACCACAACGTACATTTCCGGACGGATGATGCTGATGGTGATCGCGCTGAACCGCTGGAACCAGTTGGCTCCGTCGAGTTCGGCCGCTTCATACAGCTCCGGGTCGACCCGCGACAGGGCGGCCATAAAGATGACAACGGGGTAACCGATCTGCACCCAGATCATCACCACCATGATGCTGAGCAGCGCGGTGTCGGGGCTGCCGAGCCAGTTGCGGGTGAGGGACTCGAGACCGATCGCCTCGAGCACAGTGTTGAGTGCGCCGTTCTCCGGGCGGAGAATCCAGCCGATCACAATGGCGGCGATGGCCACGGGAAGGATCTGGGGTAGGTAGTAGGTCGCGCGGAGGAAGCTGGCGAGCTTTCCGCCGAACTTCTTGGCGACGAGGTCAAACAGGATCGCTGCGATGAGAAGGCCGAGCGCGGTGGGGATAACCACCATGGCGACAACCATGGCGGCGCTGTTGGCGAAGGAGGTCCAGAACCTTTCGTCGCCCATGAGGCGCGTCCAGTTGTCGAGACCGATCCACTCCGGCGGGCGGATGCCCCGGTAGGAGGTGAAGCTGAGGTAAATGTTCCAGATCAGAGGCACCAAAATGATGACCGTGAACAGCGCGAGTCCGGGGATCAAGTAGAGCCAGAATCCTGACTTTCCGACACCGGGCAAAAGACTCATTTCGGGTCGCTTGCGCCCGGGTGTGACACCTGTCGTGAGCAGCGTTGCCATGGTGGTGTCCCTTTCTGTTGTGACGTCGTTCTGTGGGGGAAGTGCGGGGGTCGGGATGCTCGGCATCCCGACCCCCATAAATCGAGTTAGTCCGTGACCGGCAAGCCGGCTTCGTACTTCTCGCCGAGATCAGTCAGCATCTCGTCCGGCGTCACCGTGCCGTTGATGAGTTCCTGCGTGGCGCCCACGAGCTGGTCGTAGAACGTCGGGGTGGGCCAGTCGGGGTAGAACGCAATGCCGTCACGCTCGGTGAGCGTGGTGAAGGCGTCGTTGAGTTCCTTGCTCCGCGGGTCGGTGATGTCTTCGGTGTTGGCCGCGACGGGCACGCCACCGTTGTTACCGATGAGCGCCTGGATCTCGGGGCGCATGGTTATGTCGATGAACTCGTACGCGAGGTCCTTGTTGGCGGCGTTCTCCGGGACAACCCAGAGGTTTCCGGCCGAACCGGGCGACATTTCGGAGCCCGGGAAGAGGAACGTGCCCCAGTCGGCGCCTTCCATCTCGTTGATGACTCGGCCGTACCACCAGGAACCCGAGAACATAATCGGGTAGTCGCCGCGCATAAACGCGGTTCCCATGTCTTCAGCCTTGAGGCCGGTGACGTCCTGCGAGATGTAGCCCTTGTCGACGTAGTCCGCGAGGGTCTCGGCCGCGTAGGTGAAGGGTTCGCTCTCCCAGTCGACGGGGTTCGTGTAGAGCTGGTAGTCGTCGACCCACTGGCGATCAGCCTTGCTCAGGGCGAGCTGGTAGAAGAGCTGCCCGATGGGGTACTCCGCGCCGGCCTCGGCCAGCGGCGTCACGCCGTTGTCCACAAAGGTCTGCAGCGCAGCCTCGAACTCTTCGTACGTGGTGGGCACCGCGATGCCGTACTCCGCGAACATGTCCTTGTTGTAGTAGACCTCGACGAACTCGCCGTAGTTGGGGATTCCGTACCAGGAGCCGGATCCCATCACACCGTTCTCGTCGTACTGCGAGGTGGTGGCGATCGACGGGGCGAGCATCTCGTCCCATCCGTACTTCTCGACGGCCTCGTCGAGCGGCGCGAGCAGTCCCTGGCTAGCGAGAAGCCCGGCCGTGGCGTTGCCCTTGTTGTACTCGAGGATGTCGGGGGCTTCGTTGGAGTTGAGCACCTGGCTGGCGGTCGAGCGGATCTGCTCGAAGCTCTTGGCCTCGAACTCGACGGTGGCGCCGGTCTCCTCTTCGAAGACCTTGATCGCTTCTTCCCAGGCAATACCCATCGCGCTGGTTTCGCTCTCGAAGTGCCAGAGCTTGAGGGTGTTGGGATCGGATTCTGCGCCGCCACCCGAGCAGCCGGCGAGAAGTGCACCCGTGGCGACAAGCGCGGTGAGGGCAGTGAGCTTGCGTCTCAGTTTCATGTTTCTACCTCTTTGTAGGTCTCTCGGTGCCAACCGGATGTTGGCCCCGCTAGGGAGTACTGCTGTGTCGAAGCGCTTCGATCAAATGGCCGAGAGTGGCCCATCCGTGCGACGTCCGCGGTTCAGGCTGGGGCGTGACGCAATCCCCAGTAGAAGCCTTCATCAACGAATGGACGCTCGTTGAGAGAGGCCGGGCGACGACAGAGGGTCGCGGAGAGGAAATACCTGCCAGGCAGGGCATTCGGCGCACCAGCAAGGGAAACGCCTGTGGCGCTTGCGACCTCACTTGATGTGCTCACGTTGACTCCAGTGTCTAAGCGCTTCGACAAGCGCTGTGCACCCAACCTAGAACACGAATTCGCTTCGCGCAACTATTTTGTCGTGGCTAGCAACTAATGCGTGGGAGCGCGGCCATGCGGGCCGCGATACTACTCGTTTTCGTCCGGCTCTTTCTCGTCGGGCTCATTTTCGTCGGGCTCGCTGTTGTTGCCGTTGCCGTTCCCGTTGTTGCTCCCGGGACCGTTGCCATTCCCGGGCCCGGTGGTGTTTCCGTTTCCGGGGCCGTTGCCGTTTCCTGGCTGGTTCTCGTCGGTGGGAGGTCCAGTCGGCTCGGTCGGCGCAACCGGTGTCGGCTCCACCGTGGGTGTCTCGGCCGGCGGTGTGGTCTCGACCGGAGTTGTTGTTTCGGTCGGGGTTGTGGGCTCGACCTCGGGTGTGGTCAACGCCACAAGGTCAGCACGAACGAGCTCGACGGCGGCCTGGATGGACTCTCCCCGGTCGGCGGTGATGGTGTTCGCCGCAAGGCCTTCCGCGAGTCGCGTTTCCAGCACGGCAAGCGCTCCCTGTGCTCCCGCGGTGTCTCCTGCGGCGGCAGCGTTGGCGAGAGCCACCACGTCGTTCTGCAGCTGTTCGGAGATCTCGGCGGAGAGCGCGGGGGTCGATGGCGCGCAACCGGCGAGCAGGATCGTGGCGGCCAGAAGCGGCGCTCCGATCAGCGATCGACGCCAGCGGAGGGATCGGCGGGTCATGGGGTCACTTCCCGGAGGAGTTCGTCGAGGTGGGTACCCAACGGGTCGGATACGTCGGGCAAGTCCGGAAGGGGCGCGCCGCTGCCGGGTCCAAACAGCGTCCACAGGGCGACACCGATCACCGCCAGCAGGAGCACAACGATCAGAATCACCAGCCATCGCCGGGACGCACGCTTTTTTGGTGCGGACGGTGTGCGCGAGGCTCGCGGAGCAGCAGAAGGAGCCGCGGTGGGAGCGGCGAACAGTTCCGTTCGCGCGTCGGCATTCGGCATCGGCCCCGCCGGGAAGACCTCGGTGACACTCGGCGGTGTTGTAGCGCTCGGTGACGTTGTGGCAGTCATCGGCGTTGTTGCGGCCGTCGGCATCACCGCAGTCGGACGGTCAACGGGGAGATGAGACGTGGGAAGGAGCGCGGTGGCGGTGGACGCAGCGATCGCTGCAGTGTCACCGGGATCCGGGGAGTGAGCACCCATCGCGCGGACGGCGACTGCCACATCGAGGGCGGTCGGACGGTCTTCGGGACGCTGCGCGGTCATCGCCGTGAGTAGCGACTTCCACTCGTATCCAACCGAGCCCGGGATGTCGGGCGGGCCATCGAGACGCGCGAACATCGCCTCGTGCAGGCCCGTTTGCGGGAATACCCGGTGCCCGGTGAGCGACTCGATCAACACAAGCCCCAGCGCGTAGATGTCAGCGGACGGGGCGGGGATACCACCGGTGACCTGTTCGGGGCTGAGGTAGGCCGCCGTGCCCACGAGTGTTCCCGGGGTGGTGAGTCGTGCGCTGTCAACGAGATACGCGATGCCGAAGTCGGCGAGTTTGGCCCGGAAGTTCGGCCCCGGAGTGGAGACGGCTCTCAACAGCACGTTGGCCGGTTTGAAATCGCGGTGCACAATTTGCGCCTCGTGCACCACGTGCAGCGCATCCGCGAGGTCGAGCGCCATGGCCGCGAGATCCTCGCGCGAAATCGGAGACTGGGAGATGCGCTCGGCGAGGGTGGGTCCCTCGACGTACTCCATCACCAGGTACGAGTCGTCGCCGGTGCCGATTCGCGCGTCAAAAAGGGTGACCAGGGCATGGTGGTTGAGGGATGCCAGCACCTGGATCTCGGAGGCCTTCCGCTGAGCATCCGCCGGATCCGTGGCCCCCGCGCGGAACAGCTTGACTGCAACAGTGCGGCCGAGGAGTTCATCGACCCCGCGATAGACCGTGGCCATCCCGCCCGAGCCCAGCACGGTATCGAGGCGGTAGCGGCCGTCGAGGAGTTCACCGCGTCGCGGGGAGGCACCATCTACTTGTGACACGTGACTGACTCCGTTGATCTTCCGTTTCGCTGACGCGCAGAGTTATTCCACGCGCGCCCACACGTCGGGGACGTGGCGGGCAGACTGCATCCACTCTATTGCGCGCCCCGTGCGCGGCTGCTTAGAAGAGTCGACCGACCGAGGCGAGACCGGCGCGCAGCAGGGAGCCGCGGCCACCCTCCATGTCGGCGGCGACGGCGTCGGAGGCCGCTTCGATGGGCGTCATCCAGGTCAGTTCGAGGGCGTCCTGACGGGGGTCGCAGGTTCCGGTGACCGGGATCACGTAGGCCAGCG
>Ga0247810_10002290_pt1 | contig 10711 bp, 9 predicted proteins | sample UWRJL119311C1_FD_179918 | JGI IMG/M metagenome (GOLD analysis project Ga0247810, IMG submission 179918) | Plant litter microbial communities from Arlington Agricultural Research Station in Wisconsin, United States - UWRJ-L119-311C-1 | ecosystem: Environmental > Terrestrial > Plant litter >...
ATTTAATAATTTCTTACTTCCCTTTTCTAAATCAGCCATATGAATTTTTCTACGAATTTATTTATTTTTTTGGTATCTCAAAGTATTAGTCATACGAAAAGCGAAATCTTAATCATTTATAAACAACAAAATACGTTTCCTCAATGATTAGGCAGTTCCTGGTCGAGATTAATTGCAGCTGTAACCAACCCCTTCATACCTACGACAACACACTATTTGCCAACCCAATTAACTTAAAGTAACAATCCCACAGAGCCAAAAAAAAGAGGCTATCTCACAATAGGTGAAATAGCCTCTCAATAACTTATAACAGTGCAGCGAATCATTCGCCTTAATTTCTTATTTATTTAAAAACAACCCCAAATTTGGCAGCAGTAGCCTTAGCATTGGGTATCAATTTTTTAAGATTGGCAATTCTTGTAGCATCCGAAGGGTGCGTACTTAAGAATTCCATAGGTGCAGCACCAGTTGAAGCCGCAGACATTCTCTGCCAGAACAATATTGCCTGATCAGGATTATATCCCGCAATAGCCATAAGCGTCAAACCAATTTCATCAGCCTCTGATTCATGTTTTCTGCTAAAAGGAAGTATTCCCGCATAGTTAGTCGTTACACCATACGCCTGCTGCCAGATCTGCTGCTTTTCAGCAGTAAGTCCTCCTGTAGCAGTACCAACTATTCCAGCACCAAATTCCTGCAATTGTCCTGCACTCATACGCTGCGCACCGTGGTTAGACAATGCGTGTGAAACCTCATGCCCCATTACTGTAGCAAGTCCTGCCTCATCTTTTGTCACTGGTAATATCCCTGTATAAACAACGATTTTGCCTCCAGGCATACACCAGGCATTTACTTCTTTGTTATCTACCAGCTTGTATTCCCAGGCATAGCCTGTAAGATAGTCCTTCTGGCCGATAGAATTAAGGTATTTCTCGGCTGCCGCCTTGATTTTCATCCCTACATTAGCAACTCTTGTCGCATCTGCGGTACCAGTAATTACTTTATTTTCCTTTAGGAATGCTCCATACTGCTGGAATGAGGATGGAAACAATTCTGCATTCGATACCAGATTCACACTTTTGGAGCCTGTAAACGGATTAGTAGCGCATGATGCTGCTACTCCTAAGGCAAATACGCCGGCTATTAAACTATACTTTTTCATACTTGTTGGTTTTAACATTGGTCAAAAATACAACTAATATTACTCGCCAGTAATATGTAATTCCGTGAAATCTTTATCAATAAACAATGTATTGCCCTCTAAAGACAATGCATCTGACGCAGCTCTCTCATTATCAATATAGATTGTTTTAATATGAAATGGAAGACCGTGCAGATTCACCTTAAATCTCTTATACGGAAGCTCGTATTTGCCTTCTTTGTGCTGCTGTATTACCAACTGGCTTTCTTTTCCGTTAAAACTAAAGGTCGACAAATTGTACCTTCCCTTATTGTAATCATATCCGTCCTGTGCGTCTTCATATAAAAAGGACTTCTCTTTCCCTAATTTGTAATACACATCTAGAGTTATTTCGTCAAACTCAAGTTCACCAACATACTGCTGTACCGGATATTTAGGTATAATCGCACCTTCTTTTATAAAAATTGGAATCTGGTCATAATCCGTTTGTACCCAAAGTTCTTTTCTTCCAGATACCAATTCACCCGTCCAGTAATTGTACCAGTTACCTATAGGCAGATACATCCTTCTTCCCTGGGCATTAGGTTCAAGGATCGGACATACCAAAATCTGGTTCCCAAAAATAAACTCATCCGTCCTATAATGGGTCTGTGGATCTTCCTGGTCAAAATATACCAACGGTTTTAACATCGGTACGCCATCATTGATGTATTCCCAGAACATCGTATATAAATAGGGTAACAATTGGTACCTAAGGCTTACAAACTTTCTGGTTATAGCAATTACCTCCTCATCAAATGACCAGGGCTCCTGGTCTCCGTGATCTCCTGAAGAGTGGGTCCTGCAAAAAGGGTGAAACACTCCAAGCTGTATCCACCTTGCGTAAAGTTCTCCCGAAGGCTGCTCTGCAAATCCGCCTATATCCGAACCGGTAAAACCCATACCTGATAAAGACATTCTTTGCATCTGTATATTAGCTATCCATAAATGCTCCCAGGAAGCGACATTATCACCCGTCCATGAGGAACTATAACGCTGAGCTCCTGAATAAGCCGAACGTGTAATAATAAACGGCCTCTTAGGATAGGCAAAACGCTTTACTCCCTCATAGGTCGCACGCGCCATTTGTGTTCCGTAAATATTATGTGCTTTTCTATGGCTACACGGATTGCCATCATAATCATGGCGCACATCCATAGGGAATGTTTTTCCGGGAACCTCCATAACGGCCGGTTCGTTCATATCATTCCATACTCCCTTCACGCCTATATCTGAAATCAGCTCTTTAAATAATCCTGCCCACCATTCCCTTACCACCGGATTGGTATAATCAGGGAAGTTACATTCTCCCGGCCATACCTTTCCCTTCATATAAGGTCCATCGGCCCTCTTACAGAAGTAATCATTCGCAAGGGCTTCATTATATATAGAATACTCTTTGTCTATCTTAATTCCCGGATCTATAATGACTACGGTTTTAAAACCGTCTTCTGCCAATTCGGCAACCATTCTCTTAGGGTCAGGGAAATATTCCTTATTCCAGGTAAAGCAGCGAAAACCTTCCATATAATCAATATCAAGGTAAATCGCATCACATGGGATCTGCAGTTCCCTAAACTTACTGGTTACTTCCTTAACCTTGCTTTCCGGAAAATAACTCCACTTACACTGGTGATATCCCAATGCCCATAATGGCGGAAGCTCCGGCTTACCGGTCAAATGCGTATAGGTAGTCACCACATCCTGCATCAGGGGACCATAGATAAAATAATAGTTCATCTCTCCCCCTTCTGCCCAATAACTGGTAACATTCCTTCTTTCATGTCCAAAATCAAAATTGGTACGGAACGTATTGTCAAAGAAAATTCCATATGCCTGTTTGTGGTGCAGCCCGATATAAAAAGGGACTACCTTATATAAGGGCTCCTGGTCTTTATGGAATGCATATTGGTCCATAGCCCAGTTTTCAAGCCTCTTTCCTTTTAAATTCAAATGGGATGCCTTATCTCCAAGGCCATAAAATGATTCTCCATCCTTACAGTCCTTACTCATCTTAACAATATTACCGCCAAAGTGGTAGTTTTCTTCCCAGTGGAATCCCTTCTCATCCTCTAATATCGAATTGCCCTCTATATCAAATATAGAAATCCTCAAATCTACCTTATGGACGATGACAATAACCTTATTTGTAGTCACCTGATAATGCTCTGCCTCTTCCTTAACCTCAAGAAAATTATAACCATGAGATTGGGTCTTGTCGATAGCATAAGAAAAATCATTGCTAAAATAGCCTTTGGTTGTGTATCGGAAACGGATAAGGCTATCGCGTAGCACCGTCAGTTTAAGTATCACATTGTTTTCAGTATGAAAAAAAACCGAATCGGTCTCCTGCTCTACTGCGGTTATACGTGAGGGAAATAAATCCCCTTTGTATTCTAATTCAGTATTTGTAATCATTTGCTGTGTTTTTAGTAGCGAGAAAGCCAAATTTACAAAGATAGTTACTACTAATTGTACTTATGCACAGTAGTTTTTAACGAGAACGTTTTCGATATTCTATATTATGCTTGTTAGAATCAGAAAAATTATTTTATTGGCCACGGTCGCCTGCGCTCGCAATTTTGGTTCACTGAACGCGGATAAGACGGATTTAATGTGAGATCCTGAATACAGCAACACCCAACGGTGGCAATAACAATTCAGCTGAGTAGGTCCGTCCATCTCTTGCTTCTTTTTCTATCTTTATATTTTTTGCATTGATGATTCCACTTCCACCGTAAAGAGCATTGTCACTATTGAATATTTCGGTTAGTCTCCCTTTGGCAGGCAATCCAATCCTATACTTTTCCCTTACTACAGGGGTAAAATTACATACTACAATAATTTGCTGTTTAGGATCAAGCCCCTTTCTGATATAGGCGATAACAGCATTCTGGTGATCTGAATAATTGATCCATTCAAATCCTTCAGTACTAAATTGTTTTTCGTACAAGGCCGGATAGGCTTTATACAGTGCATTCAGGTCGGTAATCAGTTTGTGAATCCCCTTATGAAAACCGAATTGCAATAGGTGCCAATCCAGGCTGCCGTCAAAACGCCATTCTGTAGTTTGTCCAAATTCACATCCCATAAACAATAACTTGGTACCCGGATGCGTAAACATATAGCCGTATAACAGCCTTAAGTTTGCAAACTTCTGCCATTCGTCACCCGGCATCCTGCCTTCTATCGACTTCTTGCCATATACAACCTCATCGTGTGATAACGGCAGCATAAAGTTTTCGGTAAACGCATACGTCATCGAGAATGTCAGTTCATTCTGGTGGTATTTCCTATATATAGGTTCTTTTTTAAAGTAATTCAGCGTATCGTGCATCCACCCCATCATCCATTTCATGCCAAAACCGAGTCCGCCAGAAAATGTAGGACGTGAAACCATCGGAAACGACGTACTTTCTTCTGCTATGGTCTGTATGCCCTCAAAATTGCCGTAAACCGCCTCATTAAAATCTTTTAGGAAACTTATTGTATCGAGATTTTCCCTGCCTCCGTAAATATTGGGCTCCCACTCGCCCTCATTCCTTGAATAATCAAGGTATAACATAGATGCCACCGCATCAACACGCAAGGCATCAGCATGGTATTGCTGTAACCAGAAAATAGCATTACTGATTAGGAAAGAGCGCACTTCATTACGCCCATAATTAAACACCAGGCTTTTCCAATCCGGATGATAACCCTTTCTCCTATCGGGATGCTCATAAAGGTTCGAACCGTCAAAATAGCCTAACCCATGCGCATCATCAGGAAAATGGGAGGGTACCCAATCCAGGATCACCCCTATACCGGCCTGATGTAACCTGTCTACCAAATGCATAAAATCCTGCGGCTCGCCAAAACGGGATGTAGGTGCAAAATAACCAACCAGCTGATAACCCCAGGAAGGATCATATGGATATTCCATTATAGGCATAAACTCAACATGAGTAAATCCGGTTTCCTTAACATAGGCAACCAGGTCTTGCGCAAGTTCTAGATACGTCAGGAACTTCCCTTCTGCATTGCGTTTCCACGAACCCAGATGTACTTCGTAAACAGAATACGGCTTATCAAGGTCGTTGTTGCCCTTACGGTTCTGCATCCATGACTGGTCCTTCCAGTCGTAATCCAAATTCCAAACTACAGAAGCAGTATTGGGTGGGCGTTCACAGTATAACGCAAACGGGTCAGCCTTTTCAGTCAGAAGATTATCATTATAAGACTGTATTTTATATTTGTAGACGGTTCCTTTTTCTATACCCGGAATAAATCCTTCCCAAATTCCCGATGAGTCCCACCGAACCTGTAGCCTGTGCTCTCCATGGTTCCAGTAATTAAAGTCACCTACAACCGAAACATATCGCGCTGATGGAGCCCAAACCGCAAAGTAAACACCCTTGACCCCATTTACTTCTGTTAGATGTGCGCCCAGTTTTTCATAAAGACGGAAGTGTTTGCCGGCTTTAAACAGGCTGATATCGAAATCGGTAAAAAAGGAATGGGTTTGTACTTTACTCATTATATGTAGTTGCTGTTTCTTTTTTATGTAAATTAGGGATGGGATAAATTGCGTTTGTATACGCGTATCCGAAACCACTTACAATATAGCAATTCTATTTGAAATGGCTAAACGGTAGCCAAATAGTTTTTATCGTCAACCAAAAACCTTTTCTTTAAGCTTCACGCCCATTGCATAATGCTTTTATGTTTTTTTTATGACTGCTAAATTTACTGACAATTATATAATACAATAACTTGCATAAAATTTTACCGAATGCCTAAAAACCATAAGAAGTCTATACAATCAAAAAGTATCCCTACAGTAATCCTGCTTACCGCTAAGGTGCTGTCATTCTTTTCTTTAAAATTAGCGAGTCTCTATGCTGCCCGCCTATTTAGCTCGCCATTAAAACATAAAATCCCTAAACGGGAATTGGAAATGGATACGAATAGCAGGCAGCTCAATATCCTCATTCCCACACTGCAAAAGAATCTAGTCGTATATGAATATGGCGATAGCCCTAGAAAGGTATTGCTTTCGCACGGATGGTCAGGACGTGGAACACAACTGGTAAAAATAGCAGATGCGTTGCTGGCAGCGGGTTATTCGACTGTAAGTTTTGATGCTCCGGCACATGGCAAATCACCAGGAACACAGACACTGATGCCCGAATTTATTGCAACAATTCTAGAACTACAGAATTTATACGGTCCGTTTGAAGCTGCCGTAGGCCATTCACTGGGCGGAATGTCATTGCTCAATGCAATGCGCCTGGGCTTAAAAGTAAAACGTCTTGTAATCATAGGAAGCGGCGATATAGTAGAAGATATTGTAGATGATTTTGTAGCAAAGATGCAAATGAATCCAAAAATAGGTCAATTGGTACAAAAACACTTTGAACAGCAATTCGGTGAAACCATGCACAGCTATTCTGCGTATCTGTCTGCAGAGAAGGTTGACATCCCAGTATTAGTAATCCATGACAATGATGATGACGAAGTTCCGGCCAAAGCAGGAATTCATATCCACAAACATCTGAAACACGGACAGCTGATGATCACTAAGGGTTTGGGACATCGCAAAATACTTGGAGATGTTCACGTGATCGAAAAAGTAGTTGAGTTTATTCAAAACTAAAATTTAGAAATTATGAAAAAGATAGTAGTGTTATTAATTGTTCTGTTATCGCTGACTTCATGTCAGGGCCAACAAAAAAAGAGGGAAACCAATAAGGCTCCAGCTGCATCCACCCCAGCAAAAATACAAAAGACGGATGCAGAATGGAAAAAAGAACTTACACCCGAACAATACGAGGTACTCAGAAATAAAGGAACCGAAAGGCCATTTACAGGTGAGTATGTGAATACCTTTGAAAAGGGAAAATACGTATGTGCTGCCTGCGGGAATGTGCTTTTCAATTCGGATGCTAAGTTCCATTCTGACTGTGGATGGCCTTCATTTGACAAGGCGATTAAAGGCTCAGTGATTTATGTTGAGGACAACACTTTTGGAATGACGCGTACAGAAGTAGACTGTGCCAGATGCGGTAGCCACCTCGGACACGTATTTGACGATGGACCTGCAGAAACAACCGGAAAACGCTTTTGTACTAATTCTATAAGTATTAAATTTATACCTTCAAAATAAGTTAAATAAAATCTAGCAATATGAAATATCCATTAGAAAAAACAGAAGAGCAATGGAAGGAAGAGTTGGGTCCCGACCGCTATAAAATCCTTCGCCAAAAGGGAACTGAGTCTCCTCATTCCGGAAAATATAACCTTAACTTCGAAAAGGGAACCTATTGCTGTGGAGCATGTGGCGAACCTCTGTTTGTAAGTGATTCAAAATTTGACGCTCATTGTGGATGGCCATCGTTTGATGAGTCTATTCCCGGGAAAGTAGAATACATCCAGGACAGGACACATGGAATGCTAAGAACAGAAATTCTTTGCGCCAACTGTGGTAGCCACCTCGGACATGTATTTGATGATGGACCTACCGCAACGGGACAACGGTATTGCGTCAATTCACTTTCAGTTGATTTTAAAGACGGAGAGTGATTTTGATATTCCAGTGCTGTATAAATACAACAAGGCTACCAATTATGGTAGCCTTGTTGTATTATATGCCTATCGGCTATGTTGCTCGTCTTGATTTTTGTTTCATGACTCTATCCCCTTCTGCTTAATTCAAAAGAAAACTCACACTTACATTTGCAGTGATTTCAATTTCACCTACAGCCAATGTCTCATTTGCTCCTAAGGCATCTGAAGCCATTTTTACCATTCTTGTTTCATACATTGGTCGTGGGTAATCTATAGGTGAGTTATCAACTACATTATATGCTTTCCCTACTGTTTGCCCCAATGCAGATGTAAAATCCTGTGCTTTGGCCTTAGCATCAGCGACAGCAGCTTTACGGGCTTCTGACTTATAAGAAGCCAACTTAGACGTTTGGAAATCTACTCCAGAGATATTATTGATTCCGGTATCTACCAAGCCTTCCATCAAAGTGTCATATTTAGACAGGTCCTTAAGCATGATTTTGATAGTCTGTGTTGCTACGTAATTGTGTTTCTTTTTTTCATAGTCATATTCATCATTCAGATAAACGCGCTGTGTCTGGTAATCCTTGGCATCCAGACCTGATTTTTTGATGTACTTGATTACTGCATCAATTTTAGCATCGTTGTCTCTTTTGACATCTGCCGCCTTGTTTCCTTTAGATTCAACTGACACGGTAATACTGGCCTGATCTGGTGTCACCTTGATTTTACCTTCTCCATTAACGGTTAATAATGGAACCTGCTTGGCTTCCTGTGCCTGAATACTTGTGGCAGTCATTGCGATTGCGGCTAAAAGTAAAAATGTCTTTTTCATAGTTTGTTTATTTATATTAATAATATTCAAGCTTATTCAAAAGGTATGCCATTAAAGTTTTCCAATCTTTGCCAATACAAAAAGAATAACTATCGGAATTGCCAATAATACGACCATCAGCGTGTTATCAGTAAGCATTGCCGGATCTTTTATGATTGTTATAACATATCCACCTATAGCTCCACCGAAGTGCGCAGTATGCCCTATGTTATCATTTTTAGCCTTCATACCATATATGGAATATAGCAGGTAACAGATCCCAAAGATATATGCCGGAATCGGAATCGGTATAAAAAAAAGGTAGAGGCTCATAGCAGGGTTAAACAAAATGGCCGAATACAGTATTCCAGTTACGGCACCAGACGCGCCAATCGCACGGTAATTGTAATCATCTTTATGGAAAAGCAATGTCAGAAGGCTGCCGAAAACGAGACTGCCAAAATAGACTACTAAGAAGTACATATTTCCTACAGACTCTAAAACTTCAGGTGCAAAAAAGTAAAGCGTCATCATATTAAAAGCAAGATGCATAATATCTGCATGCAGGAATCCAGATGAAATCATACGAAATTGCTCTCCTGCCCTTATACTACCAATGTGAAATTCATACTTCCTAAAAAAACTCGTGTTTTCCAATCCCTTAAAACTTACAATAACATTTAAGGCTATAAGAACAATTAAAACAATATCCATCTGGTTTGGTTTTGGGTGCAAATTTATACATAATCAACCACAACCTTATTTACAAATGGTATAAATAAAGGAATAAAAGGTATATTTGCATAAAAACTGCTATGCAACTTCTTGCTTTCGTCTTGATTTACCCATTCCTCTGGTGTATCTCAATGTTACCATTTAGTGTCTTATATGTATTTTCCGATATAATTTGCTTCTTTGTTTATCGTGTTTTTGGATACCGCAAACAGACGGTCCGAAAGAATTTAAAACTTACCCTACCGCATCTGTCTGATCAGGAACGCCTTGTTATTGAGAGAAAATTCTTTACACATATGTGTGATATGTTTTTGGAGATGATCAAAACCATGACCATATCCGATAAGGAAATCAAAGCCCGTTTCGTATTTACGAATATCGAACTTATCAAGGAATATGAAGCCAAAGGCAAAAGTGTTGCACTGATGTGTGCCCATTATGCGAGTTGGGAATGGATGATGGTTATGGCCAAATACATCGACTTTAAGAGTATTGCGATTTACAAAAGAATAGGAAACCGTTATTTTGACAGGCTTGTACGCAATATCCGTGGAAGACTGGATGCTGAATTAGTAGAGTCTAAGAAATCCATTGAACTGATCCAATATAACAATGCACACAATATCAAAGCCTTTTACGGTTTTGCAAGTGACCAGTCGCCACAGCTTTCTAAAGCCAAATATTGGGATACTTTTATGGGCCTCGAAGTCCCTGTACATACCGGCGCAGAGATGCTGTCTAAAAAACTGGACCTGAATATGGTATTCGTAAAAGTACAGAAAATCAAACGCGGTTATTACCAGGCAACTATTGTTCCACTGGTTGACCACCCCCGTGAAGTGCCCGATTATGACATCACTAGCTTATACCTTAGAGAGGTAGAAAAACAGATATTAGAAGCACCTGAATACTACTTCTGGACGCACAATCGCTGGAAACATATAGGAAAAAAGCGAACTATGAGAACCAGGAAGTAACCATTTCTTTTTCTAACGGCTTTGCGTTTTTATGTACAAACTCGTTAGATTCTTTTTTATAGCTATAATCTTCATTCCATTCCTTGTGATGGGCAGCCAATGCAATAATGCTTTCACATACATATTGTATTTCGGCATTGGTAGTCGTTGGATGTATAGACATTCTTATCCAGCCCGGTTTCTGTATTAAATCTCCGGAATCAATCTGGCAGGTAAGACTTTGGGATGTCTCCTCGTTAACATTCAAGAGATAGTGCCCGTAAGTGCCCGCACAACTGCAACCCCCACGTGTCTGTATGCCGAATTTGTCATTTAACAATTTAACGGCAAGGTTAAAGTGCAGATCGTCTATATAGAATGATATCACACCCAGCCTGTTTCTATGCTGGCCGGCAAGGATTTTAATGTTTTCTACATCTCCTAGTTGGGAAAATACATAGTCTACAAGCTCGTGTT
>Ga0247810_10002293_pt1 | contig 10697 bp, 6 predicted proteins | sample UWRJL119311C1_FD_179918 | JGI IMG/M metagenome (GOLD analysis project Ga0247810, IMG submission 179918) | Plant litter microbial communities from Arlington Agricultural Research Station in Wisconsin, United States - UWRJ-L119-311C-1 | ecosystem: Environmental > Terrestrial > Plant litter >...
TCTTAAAAATAGTTGTATTTTTGCATCCGCATTAGAGAAGCAGGCCCGTTCGTCTATCGGTTAGGACGCATGGTTTTCATCCATGTAAGAGCGGTTCGATTCCGCTACGGGCTACTACTTTTACTGCAAAATTGTTCTTTAGATACTGAGAATAAAATGGCCCGTTCGTCTATCGGTTAGGACGCATGGTTTTCATCCATGTAAGAGCGGTTCGATTCCGCTACGGGCTACAAAATACCTCTATTTAAATATAGAAAAACTTAGAACGATATTGGTCCGTTCGTCTAGGGGTTAGGACTCCAGGCTTTCGTCCTGGTAACAGGGGTTCGATTCCCTTACGGACTACTAAATTAGTTGTAAATAAGTTTTGTAAAATAAAAATTGGTGTCTCGATTTTTGTTTTATTAGTTAAAACCAAAGTGATTGTTTTTGTAATTGTGGGAGGTTTTTCTTTTTTAACTAGTATTTATAATAATTATTACATCTAAAATTAAGAAAAAATGGCAAATCATAAGTCAGCATTAAAAAGAATCAGAAGTAACGAAAAAAGAAGAGTTCTTAACAGATACCAGCATAAAACTACTCGTAATGCTATTAAAGCATTAAGATTAGCTACTGAGAAATCTGATGCAGCTTCTAAATTATCAACTGTAATTTCTATGATTGATAAATTAGCTAAAAAGAACATCATTCACGATAACAAAGCTTCTAACCTGAAGTCTAAATTAACGAAACATGTTGCTAAATTGTAATTAATTGCAATTTCCTAAATATATAAAAGTCCTCTTTTGAGGACTTTTTTTTGTTTAATAAATACCTGATTTGGTTCTTATTCTAAAAAGCTATAAATAAAACGAACAAATTGGCTATTGGATTGACAGAATTAGTAATTTTACATTCTAAACTACATTTTAGATGAACAGTCATTTGTTTCAGGAAAGTCCCTTCAGAACTATAATATCCTTTCATAAATTAATTGAATCTTTCGAACACATTGCCTTGTCAGATATTGATTATCGGTCCAACTATGCAAAAGCAATCCTCAAAGAAATAGAACCTCTGCCGGAATTTAGAACCGGAATTGAAGATTATAAGATTATTCAAAAAAATGAAAGCCTGATAAAAAACCTATTGGCAGATTTGTTTCCCACTGCTTTAACGCACAACGAAATAAAGGCAGTTACAATTCCTTTTCAAAATTTAACTTTCAATTACACAGAGCGCTTTAGGAAAATTTTGAACAATGCAGGTTCTGAATTTGATATGGAAATCCGTGATTTTGATGATCATCAATTTTATATCAACAACTGCTGTCTGATTCTAAGCAGCTACTACAAACAAAATATAGATTTTAATAAACCTTTTTTCTATGACATCCCGGATGAAAAAGGGGTTTTGAGACACTATCGTATTTTGTACAATGCAGATTTCCTTGAAATAATTCCTACCGAGAAATCAATTCATCTCACGAAAGACGATATTGATTTGCTTATTGACAATTATACAGATATCGAGCTTTGGAAATCAAAATTCCCATTAGGCAGCTGGATTCTAAAAGGCTTTGGAATTGTTTCTTTATTTGATGCTACTACCGAAAATGCTATTTCCAATTTAAAAAGTAATTTGTTAAAACCTGACGATACTGTTACTCCAACCGAAATAATTGAATCTATTTTTGTGTCATTATTTAAAATTCCACACTTAAGGTTTGGTTTTATAGTTTATAGCCCCGAAGAGGAAAAATTCAACAGACCAGTTAAATTTGATACCCAAATGCATAGTTTTTTGCTTTCGGATAATCAGGAAGTAGATTGTAAAAATGCTTTATTTGGATGTTCTTTTGAAAATTTATTAGAAAAAAAAGAACCTTTTGTAATTTCGAATGTTGAAAAATTTTCTCAGGAGCCAGGAAATGAAAGACTGGGACAGCATTTGCTTCGTCAAAATATTGGCAGCTGTATTTTTGCTCCAATTATCAAAGACGATCATTTTTTAGGCATCTTAGAAATCGTATCCCAAAATCCAAGGGAATTAAATAGTATAAACGCAACTAAACTCGAATTAATTTTACCATATCTGACAGATACAATTGATCGTTATAATACGGATATGCAACATCAGATCGAGGCTATCATTCAGCGTGAATATACTACCATACATCCTAGTGTTTATTGGAAATTTAAAAAAGAATCACAGAATTATTTTCAAAATAGTAATCATTCCAAAGATTATATTTTCAAAGAAATCGTTTTTAAGGATGTGTTTCCTTTATATGGGCAAATTGATATTAAAGGTTCTTCTGAGCATCGAAATGATACGGTAAAGAAAGATTTGAAAAATCAGCTGAATGCTCTTTTGGAAATTTTCCAAAATCAGAAATCAGAAGCTAATTTGATGTTGTTAGAACAGCGAAAATTTGAATTGGAATCAATGCTTCATGAATTAGATTTTCCTTTAAAAGCAGATACAGAACAGCATATTCAGCATTACATTGAAGAAGAAATTCATCCTATTCTCAAAAATACCAAGGATACGTCTAAAGATGAAAAGTTAGAACGTTTGTATTTTGAGAGTTTAGATGAAAAATCCGGCCTGTTTTATCATGAAAGAAAGAAATTTGATAATGCAATGTCAATTATTAATAAAAAGCTGGCCTCAGTTTTAGACAAAAAACAAATTGAAGCCCAGCAAATTTATCCACATTATTACGAACGTTTCAAAACGGATGGTGTTGAGCATAATTTATATATTGGAGCTTCTATTACGCCTTCAAAACCTTTTGATGTAATGTATCTGCACAATCTGCGTTTGTGGCAATTGCAGACTTTATGTGAAATGGAATTAGAGCATCATCAGCTCAAAGCTTCTTTGCCATATGAATTGGATGTAACGTCGTTAATTTTGGTATTTAGTGCTCCTCTTTCAATTCGTTTTAGGATGGATGAGAAGCGTTTTGATGTTGATGGAACTTACAACGCACGTTATGAAGTTGTGAAAAAACGAATCGATAAATCAAATATTAAAGGGACAAACGAAAGAATTACAGAAAAAGAAAAAATTACGATTGTCTATTCGCAAAATAGTGAAGAGGCAGAATATTTAAAATACATTAAATATTTGCAGCATAAAAAAATACTGGAACCTGCCATTGAGCAGTTTGAAGTCGAAGATTTACAAGGTGTTTCGGGATTAAGGGCGATTCGGGTAAAAGTTATAAATAATACCGAAAACCCGATTTCTCAAAAAATTACCTATCAGGATTTATTGGATGAGCTTAAATAAAATTAGTTCATCTTTAAATCGATTTGAATGCAATTACAAAGGCAATGACAGTAACAATAATTCCGATCATAAAAAAGTTATACGCAATTCGGAGTAAATTGTATTTTCGTTGCAAAACCAAACCTAGATAATATAAATCTTTTATCATTGTAGAGTATAAATAATCCCGGTCTTTCATCATTTCATTCATTGCCCAGTCATATTCGTGTAAAGGCATTTTATAAAAATTTCCAAAAAACATTAAGTTTACTTTTTTGGCTTCCACATCTTCACGAGTAAAAAAACCTGAAGTTACTTTAGGTCTTGTTGATAAAATGGCGAAAATAATGGTAATTACACTTGAGATAAGCATTATAAAAGTTGGAATTACCAAATGAGCATTTTTTGGACTATCAAGTTTTGGAATAATTGAAGAAAGCGCAATTGAAATGATAATAGCATTTACAGATAAGAGAATATTAGCTTTGCTGTCTGCAATTCCGCTTAAACGTGTATGATTTCCTAAAGTGACACGAAATAAAGTGTCAACACCACGCTCTGTTTTGTCTGATTTATCCTTTTTTTTGTTTTCTTCTTCAACTGCAACAGCTTCTTTTATTTCCTGTTTATTGATTTTTTTCTGAATTCTAACCAGATTTTTTTCTTTTAAAGGCTGCCATTTTTTTTGAGCAAAATCCGTATAAAAGCGATGTTTTGTCATTAAGAAGTTGAAGTTTTCAGTCGCCCATTCCAAATTAGAAAAATCGACAATGCCTGTGTTTTTCAATTCAAGACGTAATAATTCGCAGCTGCTTACATATTCCGGGCTAATGATATGAATGAAATCTGCGTCTTTGATTATTTTTTCTAAATGATTTTTTGGAACATATTCTTTGGCGGTAGCTGAAATAAGAGTTCCTACTTTTTTTATAAATTCATCCGATTGATTTTTTTCTTTTAAAAACTCGGAAGCAATCCTTATACTTTCATTTTCATGATTTTCGTAACCTTTAATATAGCCGGTATCATGAAACCATGCGGCAACCAAAAGTAATTCTCTGTCATTTACCTCTATTTTTTCTTTTTCACAAAGCTCTTTAGTTGCATTAACCACACTTTGTGTATGATTAAAATTGTGGTAAGAATATAAGTTAGATAGTTTATCTTTGAGTAAATTAGTAACGAAATCTTCGGACTGTTCTATTAGATTCATTTAGAATTTTTTTTATACCACTAAATTATGAAATTGTTTTTGTATAACCATTTTATTGTTAGGATTAAAAGCTTAGCCATATTCTTCGTACTTTCTTTTTTAATCTTTTCTTGTGCTACTCATCATGCCCAGTTTGGGAAAGATGTTAGTGCTAACGAAAACGAAAACGCAACTGATACTATAAAAATTGCACACACCCTTTATTTAATTGGAGATGCAGGAAATGCTGATGAAGAGCAATCGCAGCAGACACTTGAATTACTGCATAAAAAACTAAAAAGGTCAGGTAAAAATGCTACTTTATTGTTTTTGGGAGATAATATTTATCCTAAGGGTTTTCCTTCAACCGATAATGCTACAGAGAAAAAGCTGGCGGAAACCAAATTAACCAATCAGCTAAAGCTAACAAAGGGATTTAAAGGAAAAACCATTTTTATTCCGGGTAATCATGACTGGTACAATGGTACTAAAGGTTTGGAACTTCAGGCCAATTTTGTAACACAATATCTTAATGACAAAAAAGCTTTTTTACCTAGAAAAAATTGCCCGATTGAAGAAGTTAAAATTGATAGTACAACAGCACTTGTTACGGTTGACAGCCAATGGTTTTTAGAAGATTGGAATGATCATCCTACTATAAATGATAATTGTGATATCAAAACGCGTGAAGACTTTTTTGATGAATTAGAGAATGTTTTAAATAAAAATCAGGAAAAAACCGTCGTTTTGGCATTACATCATCCTTTGATGAGTAATGGGACGCATGGCGGACAATTTTCGTTGAAGAAACAACTATTTCCTTTAGAGAATAAAATTCCTTTGCCTGTTATTGGTTCAGTTATTAATTTTGTGAGAAAGACTTCCGGTATTAGTCCGCAGGATATTCAAAATAAGCAATACACTATCTATTCCAAAAGGATAAAAGCACTTGTTCAGGGTCAAAAAAATGTGATTGTAGTTTCCGGGCATGATCATAATTTACAATTCATCAATAACGAAAGCATCAATCAGATTATTAGTGGTGCGGGTTCAAAATCTGAGGCTGCAAGAGCTGTAAACCCGGACGATTTTTCTTATGGAGGAAATGGATATGCGACGCTAACATTATTTAAAAGCGGAGATGCCAAAGTAAATTTTTTCGGAAATGAAAATAACAAGGAGAAATTGCTTTTTGAACGTGAAATTATAAAAGCAAAAGAAATTAATTTAGAAAAAAACACACCTAATATTTTTCCTAAAACCATTACCACTTCTATCTATTCCCAAGAAATGACCCAAAAAAGTAAGTTTCATAAATTTCTTTTTGGAAATCATTATCGTAAATATTACAGTCTGCCAATTGAAGCCAGAACTGCTACTCTGGATACGCTATTAGGAGGTTTAAAACCTGTTAGAGAAGGAGGAGGGCATCAGTCGAAATCCTTGAGAATGGTTGATGCTCAAAAAAGAGAATACGTGATGCGTGCTTTAAAAAAGAGTGCCACACAATTTCTTCAATCGGTAGCTTTTAAAGATCAATATGTGGCTACAGATTTTGAAGATACATATGCTGAAGATTTTTTACTTGATTTTTATACAACTTCTCACCCTTATACACCTTTTGCTGTAGGAGATATGGCTGATAAATTGGGATTGGCGCATACCAATCCGGTTTTGTATTACATTCCGAAGCAAAAAGGATTAAAAGAGTTTAATTCTAATTTTGGTGATGAATTGTATATGGTAGAAGAACGCGCTGCAGACAATCAAAAAAAAGTAAGCAGTTTTGGAAAACCTAACGATATTATTAGCACCGGTGATATGATGGAAAATCTTCATAAAGACGAAAAATATTCGGTTGACGAAAAAGAATACATGAAAGCCAGACTATTTGATATGCTTATTGGCGATTGGGACCGACATGATGATCAATGGCGTTGGGGCGAATATAAAGAAGGTAATAAGATTGTTTACAGACCTATTCCGCGTGATCGTGACCAGGCTTTTTCTAAATATGACGGAACTTTACTCTCTATATTAATGAATATTCCTGTTTTAAGACACATGCGAAGTTTTAAAAAAGAAATAGATAATGTAAAATGGCTGAATCGAGAGCCTTATCCGTTAGATTTAGCTTTTGTTCGGACTTCTGATAAAAATGACTGGATTGAAATGGCAAAATATGTTCAGGAAAACCTTTCGGATAAAGACATCGACAATGCATTTAAAAACTTGCCAAAGGAAGTACAGGACGGAACTATTGAGGATATTAAATTTAAATTAAAAAACAGAAAAAAAGAACTTCAAAAGTATGCTGCTGCTTATTCAGATGTACTCACACGCACGGTTATGATTGCAGGAACGAATAAAAAAGACAAATTTGTTTTGAATCATAATGCCAATAAAAGCCTGGAATTGAAAGTATACCGAATCAAAAAAGAAGGAGAAGAATTGCTTTATACTAAAGTTTATAATGATAAAACCACTAAAAATCTTTGGATTTACGGTTTAGATGATGATGATGTTTATGAAGTAAACGGCAAAAACAAATCAAAGATTTTAATACGTTTAATTGGAGGCCAGGATCATGATTTATATGCCATTGACAACGGAAAAAAAGTAAAAATTTACGATTTTAAATCAAAAGAGAACACATATAATCTGGATCGAAAAGCACAAACGCATCTTACCGATGATTATGATGTGAATTTATACAATCATGAAAAACCAAAATACAATGTCTTCTCAGGTTTGCCAACAGCTGGTTATAATCCGGATGATGGGATAAAATTAGGTGTGAATTTAAATTATACCGTTAATAATTTCAAGCAAAATCCCTATACGCAACGACATGTTGTAAATGGTTATTACTATTTTGCTACGGGTGGTTTTGAGTTAGATTATACCGCTCATTTTCCGGGATTATTAGGAAATTGGATTATTGATATAGATGCGAAATATACTACTCCAAACTTTGCCATCAATTATTTTGGTTATGGGAATGAAACTATAAACAATGATAAAGACCTGGGAATGGATTACAACCGTGTACGTATTCGTACATTAAGAGTGGCTCCTGCGATCCGAAATGTAGGCCGTTACGGAAATGAACTTACATTTCAGCCATTTTTTGAGCAAATGAAAGTGGAAGATACAGAAGGCCGAATTATTAATACACCCGGAATTGTAGATCCCAAAGTTTTTGAAAACCAACAATATGCAGGGGCAACTATAAAATATAGTTTCAAAAATGCCGATTTTAATTCGAAACCTACTTTAGGAATGGGATTTATGGTGGCTGCTAGTTGGCTGACCAACTTAAAAGACACCAAACAAAATTTTCCTACTCTGGAAAGCAATTTAAGTTTTGTACATAAAATTGATTCACAGGGGAAATTAGTTTTTGCTACTATTTTTAAGGGAAAAACCATTTTAAATAACAATTTCGAATTTTATCAGGGAGTAACTTTAGGTAGTGATAAAGATTTAAGAGGTTACAGAACAGAACGTTTTTTAGGCGATGCTTCCTTCTCACAAAGTACTGATTTGCGTTACACTATTGGCAAGTTACGCAGAAGCATAGTGCCTCTTACTTACGGAATTTTAGGAGGTTTTGATTATGGCCGTATTTGGTTAGATGGCGAAAATTCAAGAAAATGGCACAATGATTATGGTGGCGGAATCTGGATTAACGGAATCAATGTTATTACCGCAAGAGTTTCGTATTTCCAATCCCCTGATGAAAGAGGCAGAGTCGTTTTGGGAGCCGCATATAGTTTTTAGACAATGTCTATGAAATACAAAAGATTCTGAGTTAGAGGTTTTTTCCTAGCATATCAACAACTCAGAATCTCAGAAACTCAGTATTTAGTTTAACTTAAACTCGTAAACGTTGCCACCAACTTTATTTGTTTTTTCATCAGCAATTAACAAAGTGTTTTTGTCTTTAAAAACAACGGCTTCTTTTTGCGAAAAGTGATTTAAGCTAATTTCGGTTTGGGTGCCTTTGTTAAAAGAATCTCCGTTAAAATCTTTAAATAGAACAATTTTATCATGACTTAATAAAACGACTTTTTTTCCGTCAGGACTAATCGTTGCACTTGTTAAAACACAATGATTGTAATTGTTACAAGTTTTGAACTCACCAATTTTGACGGCTTTTTGAGTTCCGGGAGCATTTAGAATTTTATAAATAAAAGCAGTTCCATTAAAGCCTTTGCTTCGGTTTTTCGTAAACAGATAAAAGTAATTTTCGTGTTCAAAAAAGCCTTCCACATCGTAGAATAATTCTTTTTTCTTTGGTGGAAATTCAGTCTGTTCAGGATATGAAAACGAAACTTTGTATTCAGAAAGGGCATTTTCTTTATTTAATTCGTCTTTGGTTACTTTGTAAATACACAAATCCTGACGTTCGTTATCATTATTGCCAAAATCACCAATATAAATATTTCCTTCTTTGTCTTTTGTAATATCTTCCCAATCTACATTTTGAGCATTGGTAATGGCGATGGTTTTTTCTAATTTGCCTTCTGAATTTATAGCGTAAATTTCATTCTTATTTCCGCTGTCTTCCAAAGTATAAATCAAATTCGTTTCCGGAAAATAAGTAATTCCTGAGACTTCCTTAAGTTTTTTTGGAAGTGCATAAAGCGTCTTTAAATCACTATTTGATTGTTGTTGGCAAGCGAGTAAAAGGAGAGAAGTTATAATTATCAAAGACTTTTTCATAAGATTGTTTTTTAAATATTTAAGCTCAATATTAAATCAAATTTGTGTTTTTGAAATTACGTGTGATAAATTCAAATGCAGCAAACATAATGTGTCCCATTGACTTGGCATTTTTAAATTTCATATCATTAGTATAACGGTATAATTCCATTTTTAACTGATTCAAATGATCTTCTGTAGATATGGTGTCGTGACACATTATATTTAAAAGCTTTTTAATTCTGTTTTCGGCAGAGTGAATACGTTTTGCCAAAATAGCACGCTCTTCGTCTTTATATTGAAAAATAGAACGTTCTTCAAGCTTTTCCTTAATCAGTTTTATCATCGGATAATTTTCCTTAAAAAATTGTGGGCGATAGACTTTAAAATTGCCTTCATAACATTGCTGGTCAAAATCTATCGGACGAATTTTATAAACGACCTGATCAAAATCATGAATAGGTACAATTACGTAATTATAAGCACGCATATCGCCTAAAAGCCTAATCATACAGCGTTCATTAAATTTTACAAATTCCTTTGCAATTTGTGACTTTTCGGTTTCGGTACAGGAATCCAATAAAGTATCCATAAAAACATCACCCGGAATCCCAATAATATGTTCTTCTATTAAAGTATCATTGTAAACTAAAAAGTTAATTTTGTCAGGAGATAAAATATCTTCTAATTCCAGTCCGTAAATTCTGGAAGCATCTGCTTTTTTGATGTAAAAATGAACGTAATTATCGTTGAGAATATTTCTAACTTTTATTCGGAAAGGTTTCGAATTTCCAAAAGTACAGTAATCAATTGCATCGATGTTAAGAAACTGGATAATTTCGGTATTTCCATCAGAATGCAAAAGTGAATAGATTTTTTTGAGGTTCAGATCGATTTCATTTCTTTCAAATTCATTATAGTAAACCCTGATCCATAACGTGTCCACATCATTTTTATCGTATACGTTTATAGAACCTGAAAAGCGCAATAAATCGTCATAAAACACAGAAACTTTTGAGAGTCGCTCATATCGTTCCAAATAACTTAAAAGTGATTGTGTTAAAGGGTAAGAAGGTTTTTTTAACAGCATTAAAGGCTCGCTCATTTTCAATATCTTTAATGCAAATTTACATTAATTTATATTTAGGAGTAACAAATAGACAGTTGAAACGTCTTACTAAAAACTAAAACCGAAATAAATTTGGAAACCATACTTACAATTGAGAATCTTCACAAAAGATATGGGCGAATTCAGGCCCTGAAAAATATATCTTTCGAAATACAAAAAGGACGCGTTTACGGTATTTTGGGACCAAACGGAAGCGGAAAATCAACTACTTTAGGAATTGTCCTGAATGTGGTAAACCGAACATCGGGTAATTACAGCTGGTTTGGAGGCAAAATGCAAACTCATGAAGCTTTGAAAAAAGTCGGTGCCATTATTGAACGTCCTAATTTTTATCCTTACATGACGGCAGAAGAAAATCTGAAGCTGGTTTGCAAAATAAAAAGTATTGATTATTCTAAGATAAATGAA
>Ga0247810_10002295_pt1 | contig 10695 bp, 9 predicted proteins | sample UWRJL119311C1_FD_179918 | JGI IMG/M metagenome (GOLD analysis project Ga0247810, IMG submission 179918) | Plant litter microbial communities from Arlington Agricultural Research Station in Wisconsin, United States - UWRJ-L119-311C-1 | ecosystem: Environmental > Terrestrial > Plant litter >...
ATTAAATTACACGATTTAAATTATCGTAGTTTCCTGATATAGTGTCAAACATTTGTGCAACTTGTTCTTTTTTGCCTAATGTTGAGTTTTTGTACGGAGTTATTTTTTCAGACATTTTTTTTATTTACGCAAATATAACATAAAGTATTTAACTGCAATTGTGTTTCTTAATTAGGATAGAAAATGTTTTTCAGGTTATTCAAAAGAGTATTCTATAAAATCACTAAAAGTGGGTATTGTAGGTGACGTATTTATTGGTCAATTTAGCATCTGTAAAAATGTTAATATTTTTTCAATGATAAATAGAGGTACAATGACCCAAATCAAATGGGTGCTCCTTGCGCTTAGCATCTCATTTGTTCTTGTAAGCTGTTTTGAAAGTACTGTTTTTGAGAGCAGTATTATATTTAAAGCGCAAAATACGTTCTTAGGATTAAATTTGTTTTTGGAAATTTTAATTTTCTTTGCCTTTAGTACCTTCGTGGTATTTGGTATTAAGGGTTTTTTTGAGATGTACTCTCAAAAAATATCAAATGTTATCATATTCCTCTCAGGGGTATTTTTAATATTTGTAATTTTTATTTTATGTTATCAAATATTGTTTCTGGAGTAGGTCATTGCTCTAATCATTGGATTTAAATAAAAACATCCTCAAGTAATTGAGGATGTTTTTTTATTTTTTAATATATGTCTCATAAGTATAATCATAAAGATGGGTCTCATCTTTAAAGTTTTCTTCAGATTCTACCAACTGCCATTCCCTTTCATTAATTTTCGGAAAAAAAGCATCGGCTTCAAAAGTATGGTGCACTCGTGTTATTTCAATTATATCTGCGTATTGTAATCCTAGATTGTAAATTTCTCCTCCTCCAATAATGTATGAATCTTCATTTTCAGGACAAAGTGCAATTGCTTTTTGAATACTGTCAACAACAATACAGCCTTCCGGACTATAATTTTCCTGTCGGGATATTACAATATGTGTTCTGTTGGGTAAAGGTTTTGGGAAACTTTCAAAAGTTTTTCTTCCCATTATAATATGATGATTGGTAGTAAGGGATTTGAATCTTTTAAAATCATTTGGGAGATGCCAAACTAATTTGTTTTTTTTTCCCAGGGCATCGTTTTCGGCTACAGCCGCTATCATTATAAGCATATTGTAAAACTAAATTTTATTTTCAGGATTGTCATTGATGGAAGATTCTAATTGATTGATTCTCTTTTGTTGAAGGGCAACCAAGCGATCAATCTGTTCTCTTTCCCATTTTTTATTCATAAATCTATCCGTTATGTAGATTTTTATGAAGTGCAAAATAAAGACAAAAAACCATAAAGTAATGATCCAAATGCACCAATTTTGTTCTGTTCCAATACTAAAACCAAAAAATCTATTGGCAACAAATAAAAATAAACTTCCTAACAGAAAAAGGACAAAATGAAAATATAATGCTTTTTTCTGTCTAATTCTTTTACGAGCATATTCGTATTGTTCATGCACTTCTTTTTCCATAATTAATTAAAAATAAGATTATAAAGTTATAATTTATTTTGAAAACTCACTATTTTGAATAAATAATATTTGTTTCAAAATCGACTGTAAATTCGGATTTGTAAATTTAAAAGCTTAAAATTAGTGATATTGTAAAAAAAATGTTTCTAATTACAATAATCGTAAATCATATTAGAAGGTATTGTTTACTCAAATGAATTTGCGAACTTTGGGGTATGAAACTAAAAATGAAACAGTTATGTCTTTAAAAAAGCAATTTGTAAAAACGAAACCAGTTTGTAAAGTAACATTTGCAATTGAAGCGAAAGATGCTAGCTCCGCCGCTGTAGTAGGAGATTTTAATAACTGGAATATAGAAGAAGGAACATTAAGCAAGTTGAAAAACGGAACTTTTAAAGCTACTTATGATTTGGTTAAAGATGCTATTTATGAGTTTAAATATATAGTAGATGGTCGCTATATTAACGATCCTGAAGCAGATTCTTATAAATGGAATGATTTTGCAGGAAGTGAAAATAGTGTCTTAATAGTATAAAAAAATCCGCTTACCTAAGCGGATTTTTTATTAATTTTTATACAGCAACACTTCCTTTTATCCCTGCGTGAGGTTCGTAATCTAAAAGTGTAAAGTCATCATAATCAAAATCAAAGATATTTTTAATCTCCGGATTTAAAATCATTTTTGGTAATGGTTTTGGCTCACGTGTTAATTGCAATTCCAATTGCTCAAAATGATTGTTGTAAATATGTGCGTCACCAAAAGTATGAATGAATTCACCATATTCTAAATCGCAAACCTGAGCAATCATCATAGTTAATAAAGCATAGGAAGCAATATTAAAAGGAACTCCTAAAAAGATATCAGCACTTCGCTGGTATAATTGACAAGAAAGTTTTCCTTTTGTTTCTCCTTTTTCAATATCAGGGCTGGAAACATAAAACTGAAAAAAAGCATGACAAGGAGGCAAGGCTGCTTTATTATTGGCTACGTTTTCTTCAAATGTTTTTTTAGTGTCCGGTAAAACCGAAGGATTCCATGCTGAAACCAGCATTCTTCTACTATTTGGGTTTGTTTTTAATTCTGTAATCAATTCAGAAATCTGATCAATTTCTTCGCTGTTCCAATTGCGCCATTGGTGTCCGTAAACAGGTCCTAAATCACCATTTGAATCTGCCCAGGCGTCCCAAATTTTCACTCCGTTTTCCTGAAGATATTTAATATTGGTATCACCTTTTAAAAACCAAAGCAGTTCGTAAATGATAGATTTTAAATGTAGTTTTTTGGTTGTAACCATTGGAAAACCTTCACTTAAATCAAAACGCATCTGGTAACCAAAAACACTTTTTGTTCCGGTTCCTGTTCGGTCACCTTTTTGATTGCCGTTTTCTAAAACGTGTTTTACTAAATCTAAGTATTGCTTCATTTTATAAAATCTAATAATTAATCTGAAATCTTAATTCTAAAATCTACAATTGAGAATTTATCTTTTCGAGATTTCGTCTCTAATTTTGGCTGCTTTTTCATAATCTTCCTGAGAAACTGCCTGATCTAAAAGTTCATTTAGCTCTTGTAAACTATGTTTGGCATAAAGATCTCCAGACTGGTTTGTTTCTTCTTCATGTCCAAAAGTTTCCGGATTAGAAAGTACATCATCTATTTCCTGGGCCCCCTGATCTGTTTCAGCAGTATTTGATTTTAAGTAAATTCCGGCTTTATCTAAAATGTTCTTATAAGTAAAGATTGGAGCACTAAATCGTAATGCCAACGCGATCGCATCCGATGTTCTGGCATCTATGATTTCTTCGATTTTGTCTCTTTCGCAGATTAAACTTGAATAAAAAACACCGTCAACAAGTTTATGAATAATGACCTGTTTTACGACTATGTCAAATCTTTCTGCGAAATTTTTGAATAAATCGTGTGTTAATGGGCGGGGAGGTTTGATTTCTTTTTCTAAGGCAATAGCAATCGACTGGGCTTCAAAAGCACCAATAACAATAGGTAATTTTCTTTCGCCATCAACTTCATTCAAAATTAAGGCATAAGCGCCATTTTGAGTTTGACTGTATGATATTCCCTTTATGGATAATTTTACTAGACTCATATTTATGGTTAAAAAAGGCAGTTTAATGCCTCATTTTAATACTTTTTTTGATTGGAAAATAAAGGTGCAATTTTAATCAAAAATTATGGAACAAAAAAGCTACCTAAAACAAAGATACGATTATCTTGTTTTTAGGCAGCTATATTTTTATAGAGAATTTCTTAAATTAAGAATGTTGTGCTTTGAAAGCTTTTAGTTTCTCAATTAATTGCGGAACAATTTCAAATGCATCTCCAACTACACCATAATCGGCTACTTTAAAGAAAGGAGCTTCAGGGTCACTATTAATAACCACTTTTACTTTTGATGAGTTGATACCTGCAATGTGCTGGATTGCTCCTGAAATCCCTACTGCAATGTATAAGTTTGTTGCAACCGGTTTACCTGTTTGTCCAACGTGTTCACTGTGAGGTCTCCATCCTAAATCAGAAACTGGCTTAGAACATGCAGTTGCTGCGCCTAAAACAGAAGCTAAATCTTCAATTAATCCCCAGTTTTCCGGGCCTTTCAATCCGCGACCACCGGAAACTACTATGTCAGCATCAGCGATAGATACTTTTCCAGACACTTTTTCTACAGAATCAACTTTTACTCCAAAGTCATTATCTCCAATTGTTGGGTTAAAATCTTCTTCAGTTGCAGATCCTGCGCTTTCGAAAATTCCGTAAGAATTTTTAGCAAGTCCAAGAACTTTTATATCTGTATTGATTTCAGTAATATTAAAAGCTTTGTTTGAGAAAGCATTTCTTTTTACCTGAAAAGGTGAAGTGCTCACTGGTAATCCAACAACATTTGAAGCGAAACCTGCATTTAAAGAAACGGCAACTAATGAGGAAAGATAGATACTGTCTGTAGTAGAAGAAAGTAAAACTACTTTTGTTCCTTCTTTTTCAGCTGCTTGCTTGATTACATCTGCGTAAGCCTTAGCAGTAAATCCTGCTAATTTATCGTTTGTAACCTTTAATATTTTATCAACTCCGTATTTTGATAATTCGCTTACGTCGCTGATGTTTACAGTTAAAGCGGTTACGGTTGTTCCTAAAGATTCGGCAACTTTTTTAGCATAAGAAGCCAATTCAAACGCAACTTTTTTAAATTTTCCTTCTGCAGATTCTGCATATATTAATATTGACATGATTTTTTGTTTAAAGGTTATTAGTTTCAGGTTTCAAGTTTGTAACTGAAGAATAAAAAACTGATTACTAGATTACTTTTGCTTCGTTGTGTAATAAATTAACTAACTCATCCAAATTATCCGCCGAAATTAATTTTACTGCTGATTTAGGAGCTGGTTTTTCAAATTTTACCGCTTTTGTATTTACAGGAGCGTCAACTGGCTCAAGGATAGTTAAAGCTTTTGTTCTTGCAGTCATAATTCCTCTCATGTTTGGAATACGAAGATCTTTTTCTTCAACAAGACCTTTTTGACCACCAATGATTAATGGCAAAGTAGTACTTACAGTTTCTTTTCCGCCATCGATTTCACGAACTGCTTTTACGTCATTTCCGTCAACAGTAATGCTGGTACAAGAGTTTAAAAAGTTAGAACCTGTAATTGCTGCAACCATTCCGGGAACCATTCCGCCATTATAATCTAAAGACTCTTTTCCTGCAATTACAAGATCATAACCACCATTTTTAATTACTTCGGCTAATTGTTTTGCAACATAAAAGCCATCGGTTGGATTGGCATTAACACGAATAGCCTCGTTTGCACCAATTGCCAATGCTTTACGTAAAGTTGGCTCAGTTTCAGGACCTCCAACATTTACAACTGTTACATTAGCACCTTGCTGCTCCTGAAACCAAATGGCACGTGTTAAACCAAACTCGTCATTAGGATTAATTACATATTGTACACCGTTGGTATCGAATTCTGAATCACCATTGGAGAAGTTAATTTTTGAAGTAGTATCAGGCACATGGCTGATGCAAACCAATATTTTCATAAGTATATATTTTGAATTTATAATATGCTTTTACAAATTTAGAATTTAATTTGGAATAATTATACTATGCATGCATAATATTTTTAAAACTATTACGATTTCGATGATTGCCAGTTTAATTTGCAGGTTATTTCATTTATATCGAAATGATGTCTTTGACTGCTTTTGCAAAAAAAATACATCTTTAGGTGTATTTTGAGGTTAGATATTTAAATTTAATTTTGGAAAAATTTAATCCCTGAAAATATGAAACAATTTTACAAAAAACTAAGTATTTTTTTTACTGTTGGAATATTGCTTTTTACTTCCTGTTCCAAAGATGAAACAACAAAAGAACCAACAGCCAGTTATAGTCTTCAATCGAGTGAAACTCTTCCTGGAGAAGTGGTTGAAATTAAGACAAGTAAAGAAAATAAAGAACAGGAGATTGAAGTTCTTCTAGACGGGAAGCCAGTTAAGGCTTATGCAAACGGAGGATATTCTTATGTTTTCATGATGCCTGTATTACCTTCTGGAAATTATGATATTATACTACCTTCAAATAAAGATAATGTAACTTTAAAAATAAAAATTGGTAATTATGTTGCGATTACTAATCCTGAAGAAGTTATAAATGAATTTATAAACAATAGGGATGAAAGTTTTGAAGAGATTAAGAAAATGGGTACTACTCCTGAAACACTTTTATTGATAGATCAGATGAAACAAGAATGGGAATTTCAATACAGTAAGGTGTCAGAAGCAGATAAGCTGCAGTTGGCCTATATCCTGCAAAAAAACACAATAAACCCTGATTGGTTCAGTGCTTCATCTGAATATCCTGAAAATTATTATAACAAGTCTAATGTTTTTGCTTTAGATGCTGGTGAAAAATTAGTAAGTACGGCTAAAGAATTTGTTACTGCAGAGACAGTTTGTCTGGCGTCAATACCAGCTTTAGTAGGAACTGGGAGGTTATTTATAGCTGCTCCCAATTTTGTGACCGGGGCTATCTTTGTTGCCACTTTTACTGTTTTTATTGTTTCGAGAGAGGTAGCAATTAACAAAGCAAAGCAGGTTGGAAGCCTGAAAGGTGTGGCTGAAGCAGTTTCTGATCTTTCCAATAAAACCGGAGATTTAGTTTTGGTTAAAGATGTAGATACTGATGTCAGTTTGAAAGTCAATTTTAGAAATTTGAAAGAAACAGATCTAAATATTCAGCCCGATATTACAAAAGCTTTTAATGGAGAAAAAAAGTTTGCTGAAGAAGATGGAAAAATAAAGAAGCTATACGATCAGGCAATTCAATTTACACAGAAATTAAAGGGGTTTTTTGCAAATCATACGGCGACAATTGGTAAAGCCCCTGAACGTAGCATTACTTTGGTAGTATTGGATAAAGATATAATTGTAAAAGGTGTTAGCAATGCTGATGTTAAAATAAGTACCACCCTAAATGGGGAAGTTAGAAAAATTAAAGCAACATCTACCAGTACAAAAGATATTGATTTCACATTAAAAATAGCTTATAAAAGGGCTGTAGATGGTGTAGAAATAGTTAAAGACATCCCTTGCGTTTTAAAGGCAAGTGCAACGTTGCTTGGAACCTGGGAATTAGAATCGTGGAGTAATGGAATTCCAGTTGGGCAGTATAGGAATCTTTACAGCAGTGCCTGTAAAAGCATAGCTATTATGCATTCTACAATTTTAAAAAAGACATGGGTATATAGTGAAAAAACATTTAGTGTTACTGAAAAAGGTAGAGGTGTCGATTATAACTACATTTTAGACCTGTCAAATTGTTCGATTACAACAGATTATCCGGATTTAGAATCGAATAGTGAAGCTTCTGAAAACGGAACATATGTTTTTGATGGAAAAACTATTTCGTATACAATAGAAAAGACTGGATTTAAGTGGGCACAGGAAATCATTTTTATTAATGCAAATAAGATAAAAATGGGAGAAGAGGTATATGTCAGACATTAGAGGATTCTGAAAAGTCCTTAAAGAATTAGATTTAGTTAAAGGGTAGGAAATAATATTTTCTACTCTTTTTTTATTTGAAATGGAATACTTAAGTAAATCAAATGTCGCTTAATGTTTAAAATGTCTAAGAGTTAATTTTTTTAAATGCACATTATTTTCCGAGATTAGATAGTGCTATTTAGAAAAATATTATTTTGTTGTTTAATTGTTTCTTAGTTTATATTAAAAGTGATTTTTATAAATAATATTAAGTAAAATAGAGTTTTTATGAAATATCTTTTAGTGAAGAAAAGTAGCTGTATATCTATTTTGTAAATATCACAATAAATTTTAAAAAGTTAAAACTGCGAGAAGAAGTACAAGTTCTGTTATTTTAAACTCAATTTATGCTTTTAAGTTATTTAAAATATTTATTTTTGCTCATCAGAAAAAAGAACATAATATACAACTATGAGAACAATACAATTTAGAGAGGCCATTTGCGAAGCGATGAGCGAAGAAATGCGTCACGATGAATCCATATATTTAATGGGCGAAGAAGTTGCAGAATATAACGGAGCATACAAAGCTTCAAAAGGAATGCTTGCTGAGTTTGGTGAAAAAAGAGTAATCGATACTCCTATTGCTGAGCTTGGATTTACAGGAATTGCAGTAGGATCAGCTATGAACGGCTGTCGTCCTATCGTTGAGTATATGACTTTCAACTTCTGTTTAGTAGGTATTGATCAAATTATAAATAACGCTGCTAAAATGCGTCAAATGACAGGAGGACAATTTAATGTGCCTATCGTTTTTCGTGGACCAACTGCTTCTGCAGGTCAATTAGGAGCTACTCACTCTCAGGCTTTAGAGAACTGGTTTGCTAACACTCCGGGACTTAAAGTTATCGTTCCTTCAACTCCTTATGATGCAAAAGGACTTTTGAAATCTGCAATTCGCGATAATGACCCTGTAATTTTTATGGAATCTGAGCAAATGTATGGTGACAAAGGTGAAGTGCCGGACGGAGAATATACAATTCCATTAGGTGTTGCTGATATTAAACGTGAAGGTACTGATGTGACTATCGTATCTTTTGGAAAAATTATCAAAGAAGCTTTTATCGCTGCTGATGAATTAGCCAAAGAAGGAATTTCATGTGAGGTTATCGATTTAAGAACCGTTCGTCCAATGGATAACGAAGCGATCTTAAAATCAGTTAAAAAAACAAACCGTTTGGTAATTTTAGAAGAGGCTTGGCCATTTGCAAGTATTTCTTCTGAAATCACTTATATCGTACAAGAACAGGCTTTTGATTTTCTTGATGCGCCAATTCAGCGTATTACAACAGCAGATGCACCTGCACCTTACTCTCCTGTTTTACTAAAAGACTGGTTGCCAAATGCAGCTGATGTAGTAAAAGCAGTAAAGAAAGTAATGTACAAATAGTAAATTAAACAATACTTATAAAACTTCATCATTCATAATTAATTGATGAAGTTTTTTTTTGCCGGAATATGAAAAGAATAATTTTACTCAGCCTGTTTTTTGTATTTGCTTTCGCAAATACTGTCTTTGCACAAACGAAAGTGAGTGGAATTGTTATGGATAAATCCAATCAGCCAATTCCGTTTGCAAATGTTGTTTTTAAAGGCTCAAATACTGGAATAGTTTCTAATGAAGATGGTCGTTTTTATTTAGAATCACCAAATACTTACACTGCTTTATTAGTTACTTCAGCAGGATTTTCAGATAAAGAAATTCCTTTGGAAAAAGCGGTAAATTATGATTTTAAAATTGTTTTAAGCGAAGCTGAAGCATTAAACGAAGTTGTAATTTTTACCGGAAAAACATCTAAAAAAAATAATCCTGCCTTGGATATTTTGAGAAAAATATGGGAAAGAAAACGTAAAAACGGTCTTTATATATTCAATCAATATCAGATGCAGAAGTATGAGAAAGTCGAGTTTGACATGAACACGATCGATAGTGCTTTTATGAAAAATAAGCTCTTTAAAGGAATGGAGTTTATTTTTAATCATATCGATACTTCTGATGTTACCGGAAAAACCTATCTCCCAATTTTCATCAACGAATCTGTTTATGATGTTTACGGAGATAATAAATTAAAGAAGGTAAAAGAAAATATAAAAGGAAACAAAATGTCTGGTTTTAATGGAAACCAACAAATTTTATCTTTTGTAAAAGACCTTTATTCCGATTATAATATTTACGATAATCATCTTACATTTTTTGATAAAAGTTTCACAAGCCCACTTTCAAAAACCGGAATTGATGTTTATAATTATGTACTGAAAGACAGTGCTTATATCGATAAAAAATGGTGTTATAATATTGTTTTCTATCCAAGGCGTAAAAATGAACTGACATTTAAAGGTGATTTTTGGGTAAACGATACCACTTTTGCTATCAAGAAAATTAATATGGGTGTTACAAAAAGCGCCAATATTAACTGGATAAAGGATATTTATATTGAACAGGAATTTGATGTACAAAATGATTCGGTTTTCCTTTTGACACGTGATTATATGATGTCTGATTTTGCCTTGAACAAAAAAGAAAAATCAAAAGGAGTTTACGGAAAACGAACTACACTTTATCGTGACCATAAATTCAACATTCCAAAACCTGAAAAATTTTACAAGGAAGAAGTCAATTATATCGACAATGCTGTTTATGAACGACCGGATGAATTTTGGGATGAAAATCGTTTTGAGAAGTTAAATAAAGACGAACAGGGTATTTACAAGATGCTGGATACTTTGCAGACTGTCAAGAAATTTAAGCAGTTGTATAATTTGGTTTCTATTTTGGGAAGCGGTTATATAGAATTTAAAAACTTTGATTACGGTCCTATTTTTTCCACATTTGGTTACAATGAAGTTGAAGGCTTACGATTAAGAGTAGGAGGAAGAACCTATTTTGGACCGAATGACCCTTGGCGTGTACAAGCGTATACGGCCTATGGTTTTGATGATAATAAATTTAAATATGGAGTTTCCGGAAAATGGATGCTCGATAAGAAAAAAAGATTCATTATTTCAGGAGGAAACAGGCGTGATATTGAACAGATAGGGGCCAGTCTAACAACGACAAACGATGTTTTAGGACGAAGTTTTGCTTCTTCGGCATTATTTACAACGGGAAGCAACGGGAAATTAAC
>Ga0247810_10002296_pt1 | contig 10695 bp, 10 predicted proteins | sample UWRJL119311C1_FD_179918 | JGI IMG/M metagenome (GOLD analysis project Ga0247810, IMG submission 179918) | Plant litter microbial communities from Arlington Agricultural Research Station in Wisconsin, United States - UWRJ-L119-311C-1 | ecosystem: Environmental > Terrestrial > Plant litter >...
GACCATTGTTAATAAAACGTCTTACATTGGTATAAGAGGCATTATCAACATCAATTGAAAATGTAGAAAGCGGTGCTGTTTTTGGGCTTTCAAAAGCATTTTCTACAAAAGCATCATAATCTTCGTTGTTGGGTTCTGTTGGCTGAATTATATTGACAGGCTTTAATTTTGTATCAATTTCTTTTTGAGAAAGGTTTTTATACATTTCATTTTTAGTTGTGATAACAACAACTCCATTTGCTGCTTTAGTTCCGTAGATAGCACTTGCGCTACCGTCCTTTAAAACTTTCACGTCCTGAATATCATTCGGATTTATTTGCGCCATTTGATCGGCTTTTATGGGAACGCCGTCAACAATATATAGAGGTTCATTTTTAGGAGTAATAGAAAATGATTCTTTTATTGTTGTAACACTTGGTCTGGCTAAATAGTGAGATTTATTTTGAATAGCAATTCCGGCAACTCTTCCCTGAACCGATTGGCTGACAGATTTGGTCGCCATTTTCCTTTTCTCAGATCTGTAGCTATTGTCTTCATATTCTGTAGCTGTTCCGTAACCCATCATAACCACTTCTTGCAGCTGATTAGAATTTTCTTTCAATGTAACATTAATTACATTTGAATTTTTTACCACTACAGTTTCAGAATTCATTCCAACAAAGCTAAATACGATTTTATCTCCCTTTTGGGCTTTGATAGTATATTCTCCCTCATAATTAGTAGTAGCTGATGTTTTTGTTTTTTGAATGTAAATATTAACTCCCGGAAGCGGAGAAGCATTTACATCTGAAACAATTCCCGTTATGGTTTTTTCCTGTGCAAATGTTACGAAACATATAAGCATAGCAATGGCTGATGAAATAAGTTTTAGACTTTTCATGATAGTGATTTTTTAAATTAATGTTCTGATTTACCTTTGTCAGATCCTTAAATCCGACAACCATTTTTTGAAGTAAAAATTATTTTTTGTTGACCGGTTTTCCTGTTTTTGTAGTAATAATGACAACTCCCTTTTTTCCTTTTTCGCCATATTTTGATGTGGCTTCAAGATCCTGAAGAATTGTGATGGTTTTGATTTCCTGTTTGTCCAAAGGCGCGTACGGACTCGTTGGATTTGAACCATATAAATCATTTTCAGAATAATAGATTCCGTCGATAATATACAAAGGTTCGTCCAGAATTACCAATGAATCTACATTTGAAGGTTCTAAATTTGAAAGTTCACCAGACAGCATTTTGTCTTTTTTAGCATCATCGCTATGTGCCATCGCGTTTCCATTTATAACAACAAGCGGAGCGCTTTTCTTTTTTGGCGATGCTTGTTTTTCTGCAAAAGCCATTTTGGCGGATTCTTTTTGAACTGCTTTCGAATAACCAAAACTTTCATTTTTATCTTCTTGAATAGAAACTTCTTCTTCTGCATATTTTGGTGCAGCCTGAACCGGAGCTGGAGCAAAAACGGCATCAGGAACTATTTCTTTAGCTGTTCCGCTACCAGTTGCCTCGGTCATAGAAACTTTTATTTCGTTGAGAGCTACTTTTTGCTGTTGCTCTATTTGTTTGTCCAGAATTTTAACGGCTTCTTCTTTTGGAACTATTTCAGAGTTTTCGACCGCGATGCCATCTTTTTTTACAACCGGATTTTGTAATTGTTTTTCTACAGAATCCGTAACGACAACTTGATGATTTTGATTTTCTTTTGTTTTATCGGATACCAAAAACTGAGATCCTAAAGAAATTAGTAATAATAGAGAAGCTGCAATGGCAATTTTTTTCCATAATGCAATTGTTTTTTTGTCTTCTTTTTTGTCGAGTTTGTCTTCAACGCGCGACCAGACTTTTTCCATTCCAGAAAAATCTTTCAGCTCATCGTTTTGCGCTGCTTTTTTAAATTTATCGAATATTTTATCTTGATTGTCCATGACTACTTTGCTTTTTGGTAATACAATTTGTTTACTAATTCCTTCAACTTGGTTTTAGAAGCATTCAATTGTGATTTTGAGGTGCCTTCAGAAATATTGAGCATGCTGGCTATTTCTTTATGTCCGTAACCTTCTATAACAAAAAGGTTAAAAACAGTTTTACAGCCATCCGGAATATGATTTAATAAATTGAGCAAATCTTCTTCTTCGAGCGAATTGATCTCGTCTGTAAAAGGTTGCGAAAGCAGTTTTACATCATCCAAATACATATTAAAGTTTGTATTTTTCTTAATGGATGCCAAACAATGGTTCACCGTTATTTTTCTGGCCCAGGCCTCAAAAGCTTTATCTTCTTTTAGCTGCTCTATTTTTGTAAATATGGTATAGAAAGCGTCGGCCAAAGCTTCTTCGATTTCTTCTTCCTTCTTTAAGTATCGTTTGCAAACGCGATACAGTTTTGGAGCCATATGCTCATAAACCTGGCGCTGTGCGTCGCGGTTCATTTTTTTGCAGCCGGATATTTGAGTTTCGTTTATCACAATTAGTGTCTTTCTTATATAGAGAGATAAAAAGATAAAAAGGTTGGGACGAGGATTAAAAAAAGTTTTTTTTTAAAGGTTTTTATTGTAGAGATGCACAACAATGCATCTAACGTCACTGAATCCGGAATTTTCTAATTAAATAAAAAATCTATTCTCCTAAACAAATATCATTATAAAATTCAACAATTTCTTCAATGTCTTCAAAAACCCATTTGTCGCCTTTTAATTTTTTAACGATGAAATCACAGTCAGCGAAAAATTTAGAAGTGTTTTTTCTCCATGCGTTTATAACACCGCAGTTTAAACAAGTAGGGTATTTGTCTTTTGGTTTTTTGAGATAATAGTATTCGGCAACTTGTTGAGGAGCAGAGTTTATCCCGGCAGGATTGAGATTTGCACCAGTGATTTTGGGATATCCGTCATGCGGATTATAAATCTGGTCAAGAAGATTATAATCAGAACCTAGTTTTTTGTATAAAGTTGCTTCTCCTTTAGTAATAATTTCTATCAGTTTTGGTTTGTCTAACGAATTTAATTTTACGTATTCAAAAGTTCTGGCAGCACCAAAATCTAGGAATGCAATTTTTTTAACGAATTCATCATCCCAAATATCTGGCTTATCTTCCTGAGCCACTTTAAATTTTATTTTATTAAATTTTAAAGAAGCAAAACCTTCAATAGAATCTCCGTCTTTAAAATAAATTATCGCTTCTTGTGTTTGAGAGTAGGTATTAAGACAGATTATAAGTAGAAAAAATATGATTTTGTAAAGTTTTTTCATTCGGGAGTTTTGATTTCATGAAATTTTTTATTGTAGAAGCGCAGTGCACTGCGTACCACAATAATATTGTAATCGAAATACGGTGAATTACTTAATTGGCAAACTCAATTTAAAAATCTTTGTTTCCAATAATTCCGTATCATTATCCTCGCACAGTAAAAACTCAATTTTATCATTTGATTTTTTATAAAAAGTCAAACCTTCAAATTTATTAGTGGAAGTTATTTTTTGCGTGAAATCAATTTTCATGGTTTTAAGATCGATTCTGCCAATAAAACTTCCCAGAATATCTCCGTCGTCGTAAGTAGATTTTGTGTCTTCGGCAGTAGAAAGGAAATAGATTTTGTCTTGAACCAAGATAGCATCGGTAAAACTGGAGCGAACACCTTTTATTTTTGGTAGTTTATAATTGGTGGCAACCAAAGCAAATTCTTCACCCAGATTTTTGGCATGAATTGTAAAAATGGTGTTTTTGTTTGAAATTCCATTTCCGCGATTGAATAAATACCAGTTTTCGCCATCAAAAATAGCGCCTTCCAAATTAAAGTCTTCGGGTTTTATCGCACCAAAATTTTGCATTACGGCATATAAATCGACCAAATTATTCTTTTGCAAAATGGTTTTGGTTTTTAAATCAAATTCGATCATTTTGTTTCTGTTTTCGGTAGATCCGGAGCCAAAAACATACAAAGTATCATTATGATGCGTAACAGATTCAAAATCCGGTTTTATGTTTTTGGGAATATTTTGCGACGGATTATCAATTAAAGGATGATGACTCAATTGCTGATTTTGCATGTTGTATTCGTATAAAAATCCGCTGTTGTCGCCAATGATAAACAATGAATCGTTATTGAAAAATAAGCCTGATGCAGAACCGATTCCGATGATTTGAAATAATATTTCTAATGTGAATTTTTCCATAAATGTTGTTTTGAATTCTAAAACCTAGCCCTGATAGCAATGAAAATACTTTGAGAAGAAATTGTATTTTTTACTGACAGAACAAAGCGAACAGCGGAAGCTCTTGTTATGGCTTGTAAAAAAACAATTTATTGAAAAAGTATTGCAATGCATAGCAGGAATATGCTTCGTAAAATTACTATATTTATGATAAATAAAATTAAAGATATATGAAATCTATAGATCCAAATGATTTTAAAGTTACAGATAAAATAAAATTAGCCAAGATTCCAACTTTGTTAAAGATAAATGCCGAAGAGGAAGAAAAGGAGGAAAAATTAGAAAAAGTAAAAGCCAAATTGAGCGATTTGCAGGATGTAATGTATTCGCATAACAAATACAGTGTTTTGATTTGCCTGCAGGGAATGGATACTTCTGGTAAAGACAGTTTAATCAGGGAAGTTTTTAAGGAATTTAATCCTCGTGGAGTAGTGGTTCATAGTTTTAAAACGCCAAATTCAACTGAATTAGAACATGATTATTTGTGGCGTCATTATCTTGCCTTGCCGGAAAAAGGAAAATTTGCGATTTTTAACCGTACGCATTACGAGAATGTTTTGGTAACTAGAGTGCATCCTGAATATATATTAGGTGAAAATTTACCCGGAATTAATTCGGTTGATGATATTACACCAAAGTTTTGGAAAAGAAGAATTGAACAAATCAATAATTTTGAAAACCATATTGCAGAAAACGGAACGATCGTTATGAAATTTTTTCTGCATTTAAGTAAAGAGGAACAAAGAGAGCGATTATTACGTCGTTTGGAAGAAGGAAAACACAATTGGAAATTTTCGCCCGGAGATTTAAAAGAACGCGAATATTGGGATGAATATGAGCAATATTATGAAGAAGCCATAAATAAAACTTCAAAAGAACACGCGCCCTGGTATATTGTTCCTGCAGATGATAAAGATATGGCGCGCTACATTGTTGCCAAAATTATTTGGGAAGAAATGAAAAAATACACAGACATTAAAGAACCTGAATTAGACGATAAAGTAAAAGCAAATTTTGAAACGTATATCAAAGAATTATCTGCTAAATAATTAATTGTTATTGAAATGATTAAATTACTTTTTGTGAATATTTTTTGAGATTATAAATAATAAACCCGCCAGGTTTTTTACACTTGGCGGGTTTTATTTTTCGAATTGGTAGCGGTATAAAATTATAAACCCGGCAGACTGTGAGGATCTGCCGGATTTTACCAAAAACAAAAGAATAAAAATGAAAGTATTTTTATAGATCAAAACCATACGCTAAACGTAGCGCAACCTGATCTGTTTTGAAGTCATGATAATTTTCATAACGTACACTGATATCAATGTATTTGTTTGCATAACCAATTCCCGGCGCCCATAAAAATGTAGTGTCATCGTAACCGTTTGTAACTGCAAAACCAGCTCCAAGTTCACCTAATACATAAAATTGGTCTTCCCATACAAAAGCTTTAAAACCAGCTTTTGCCGGAATAAATCCTAAATCATTTACATCAACTCCATTTTCGTCTTTTCCCATAAATAAATTGGTAAAACCTGTAGTTAATGTTAAAGATGTTCTTTTAGATAAATCATATTGTAAACGCACATCTCCACCAAGAGACCAGTCGTATGCGTTATCTGTTGGTAAACCACCGTTTACACCAAAACCTAATCTAAATCCCTGATCGTAATTTTTTACTTCACTGTCTTGAGCGAAAGTTGTGTTGGAGTATAAAAAAGCAAAAGCAGCTAGGCATATAAATTGTAATTTTCTCATGACAATATTTTTTGAATTATTAATAGTGTAAAATTAATCGCAAGGCATTTCGGGTTTGTTATATAATTTTTAAAAATTGTTATATAATATTTTGCTTTATGATTGAATAGTCAGTATTTGACTATAATTCTATTAATACTGAAGAATTCGACACTCTTACTATATTTGTGCCTTCATTGTTATCAGCGAATTTTAAGTAGTTTATTAATACAGAATTTGCTGCCGGTTTCATTGGTAAACAGTATAATCTGATCATTATGTCTTTAGAACTGGTTTTTCTAATTGATTCAAAACTCATGGTGCGTTTCGTCATGATTGTTCTTTTGTCTATTTAGGTTCGATTCTTACAGCAGCACTATTCTGTATCTTCAATTTCATACTTAACTAAAAAATTAATCCAAAATTCATCTTCAAATAACTAAATTTGGAGATTGAAAAAAATACGCCACAGATTTTACTGATTCTCACAGATTTTTTAATCTTTAAATCCTTTTAATCTTATGCGGAAAAAACAAACAAAAAAATAAATTAATAAAACATGGAATTACCTAAATTTTTACTTGGAGACAATACTGATTTTCCTGATGATATTTTTATCATTCACCTTGATTACCCAAGATTTATAATCAATTTAAAAGACGATGAAGTGGAAATCATGGAAGAAGCTGAAGATCTTGACGAAGCAGAATTAAATGCTGAAATGGAAGGATTAATTGTTTTGGCTAATGAATTTTATGACAGAGAGGTAAACCGTTACGAAGAGTAAAAGGAGCATTTTACTTTCTTAACGGCAAACATCTCAACCAAAATATTCAAATCTTTTTGATGAAAAATTTACGTTTTTTAAAACCAATTTTCAATTTTATAGCAATCGGACTGCTAATTACAACTTTAAGTCGAATCTTTTTATTTTTTATTTTTAAAGACAGAGTTGTAGAAACCCCAAATTTCTGGTACATTTTTCCAATCGGTCTTCGAATGGATTTAATTTTACTTTGTTATTTGTCTTTTCTTCCGGCTGTATTAATTACATTTTTGCCTAATAAATGGCTAAGGTTTACCAATAGTTTTCTTGTAATTTATAGTTTTTTATTTCTTTTTCTGATTCTCTTTGTCGAATTAGCTTCTCCGGATTTTGTAAAGCAATACGATACACGTCCGAATAAGATTTTCTTAGATTATCTGATTTATCCAAAAGAAGTGGCGGGGATGCTTTTAAAAAGTTATCTCACATCGATTATTATTACTTTCCTCATATTGGGAGTTGTGATTTATTTTGCTTTCAAAAAAGGGAAACAGCTTTTCCATTCTGCAACTGCGGAATATAAATTCAAACTGATGATTTTTCCGTTAGTAGCATTTTTATTGTTTTTTGGTGCCCGTTCAAGTCTGGTTTCAAAACGTCCGATTAATGCAAGTAATGCGGTTTTTTCTACAGACCAATTGACAAATACTTTGGGATTAAATTCTTTTTACACTGTTGCTTTTGCTGCTTATTCAATTAAAAACGAAGGCAATACAAAAATGTACGGTAAAATGGACGAAGCCGAAGCTATTGCTCGTGTAAAAAAATACATGATAGCCGGAAAAAGTGATTTTACAGATACTGAAATTCCGTTTCTTCATGTACAGCAACCCGATTCTGTCATGGCTAAGCCCTACAATCTGGTTATCTTTTTACAGGAAAGTTTAGGCGCCGAATATGTTGGAATTTTAGGAGGAAAACCATTAACGCCAGAATTTGATAAATTATCGAAAGAAGGTTTGCTGTTTACCAATTTATATTGCACCGGAACCCGCAGCGTTAGGGGAATTGAAGCCGTAGTTACAGGATTTTTGCCTTCGCCATCAGAAAGTGTGGTGAAGTTAGGAAACTCTCAACAAGGATTTTTCACGCTTGCCGATGCTTTAAAACAAAAAGGTTATGACACCAGTTTTATTTACGGCGGAATGGCGAATTTTGATAATATGGCTTCGTTTTTTAACGGAAATGGTTTTCAGGATATCGTAGACCAAACAGACTTCGAATCAGACGGAAATAAATATGCGTTTAAAGGAACATGGGGCTATTCGGATGAAGATTTGGTGACCAAAGCCAATAATTACTTCAAGACAAAAGGCGATAAACCATTCTTTTCATTAATGTTTTCGACTTCAAATCACGAACCATTTGAATATCCTGCAGGACGAATAAAACCTTATGATAAAACGCCTGCAACAGTTAATAATGCGATGAAATATGCCGATTTTTCGATTGGAAAATTCTTTGAAATGGCAAAGAAAGAAGCGTATTTTGAAAACACAATTTTTATCGTAATTGCAGATCACAATACGAGAACTTACGGTAAAAATCTGGTGCCAATAAACAAATTCCACATTCCGGCTTTAATCATTGGTCCCGGAGTTGCAAAAGGAGCTTCGTATAGTAAACTGGCAAGCCAAATTGATATTCCTCCAACTTTATTGGGTTATTTAGGAATTCCTTTCGAAACGCCAATGGTGGGTAGAAATCTAAATAAATTAGAAGCTAAAACACAAGGAAGATCGATAATGCAATTCAATGATATCAATGCATTTAGAGTCGAAAATCAGGTTGTAATTATGCAACCCAATTTGAAACCGCTGCAATTCGAAATTAAAAATGATACAACCTTAATTCCCGTAAAATTAAATGAAGAATTAGCAAAAGATGCTTTGGCGCATGTAATTACAGCAGGGAATTTGTATAAAGAGAATAAGTATAAGTTAAGAGGAACTAAATAAGTCCAAAGGATAAAGGTTCAAAGCGACAAAGGTTTTTACGTAGTCCTTTGAGCCTTTGTCACTTTGAATCTTTGTTAAAATATAACTCCAACAAACTCTGAGCAGCTGCAAAAGGTGAAATTTCATCGTTTTGTACTGCTTTTTTGTTTTGTTCCAGTTGCGAAATAATTTCCGGCTGATTATAAAAGTTTAATTTTAGTTGCTCATTTATGGTTTCCATCATCCAGAAATGATTTTGTTCTTTTCGTTTTTCCAGAAAGAAACCCGTTTCATTTGTCATTTCAACATAGGCTGAAATAGTATTCCAAATATCTGAAATTCCAGCTTTTGTAATTGCGCTGCAAGTGGTAACTTTTGGCTGCCAGGTTGATTTTTTTGGAGGAAATAAATGCAAAGCCCTGTTGAATTCCAATTTTGCCTGATTCGCTTTTTTGATGTTATCGCCATCTGCCTTGTTGATAACAATGGCGTCTGCCATTTCCATAATACCGCGTTTGATCCCCTGAAGTTCATCTCCGGCACCGGAAATTTTCAGTAATAGAAAAAAATCTACCATACTATGTACCGCAGTTTCACTTTGACCAACGCCAACAGTTTCGATAATAATCGTATCAAAACCAGCAGCTTCACATAAAATAATTGATTCCCGTGTTTTTCTGGCAACACCGCCCAAAGTATCCCCGGATGCACTTGGCCTGATAAAGGCATTTTCGTCTTTTACGAGTTCTTCCATTCGTGTTTTATCGCCTAAAATGCTTCCATGCGAAAGTGAGCTGCTGGGATCTACGGCTAAAACTGCAACTTTTTTATCAACTTGTGTCAAAAAAGTCCCAAAAGCTTCAATAAAAGTACTTTTGCCAACGCCGGGAACGCCAGTAATTCCTATTCTAATTGATTTATTTGCGTGTGGCAAACAGCCTTTAATAACTTCATTTGCTTTTGCTGTATGTTCGGGATTTGTACTTTCAACTAAAGTTATTGCGCGGCTTAAAGCAGTTCTGTTTCCATCAAGAATTCCGTCAATCAATTCATTTGCAGAAGGTTGTTTTCGTCTGTTTTTTTGAATTTGATGGATGGCAGAAATACTGGTAATTTCGGGAGGTGAAATTCCGGCTTTTTCTTGTAAACTGCCCGATTTTTTATTTGAAGTTGACAAAGTGTAATTTTTGATACAGTAAAAGTACAGAAAACAAAAACAGTTTCAAAAAAGGATTTCTTTGAAACTGTTTATGAGATTGAACATAAATTTTGCAAATTACTACTAATCAATCCGTGAAATTCGTGTTTAATAACCCGCTGTAAAACGAACCTGATGGTGTTTTGGAGTTTCGGTTTCATCAGCAATTACAACCGCTAAATCTTCTACAGATAAAATACTTCTTTGTTCCTCATTAAAAACCGGATTTTCTAAACCTAAACGGTATTTTCCTGTTCTTCCGGTTGTAGTACCTGCATGCATTTCAAAAGCGGGGCTAAAAAATGCCCAATCCAAATCTTTTTCTTCTTTAATAATATTCAAATAATCTCTTGCAGCGGTTGCTCCCGCGTAAAAATCTTTTGGAAAATCAGGAGTGTCTACAGCTTGTAAACCTGGAGCTACAAACAAACTCCCGCCACCGCCAATGGTGATAAAACGTTTAACACCTGATTTTTTTACGGCTTCCTGAATGGCTTTTGAACCTGCAATAAAATCATCATAAATTTTAGGATTTTCCCAGCCTGGATTAAACGCATTTATAACCACGTCATTTACTTTTACAGCTTCGGCCAGTTCATCAACATTTAAAATGTCTACTGCTATCCATTTGGCATTTGAAGTATCTTTAGGATTTCTTGCTATAGCCGTAATGTCATGATTTCTGTTTGCTAATTCGTTTAAAATAGCGGAGCCAACAAATCCTGTTGCTCCAATAATTGCGATTTTCATAATATATAATTTAATAGTAATAAAAAATGTTACAGT
>Ga0247810_10002298_pt1 | contig 10690 bp, 9 predicted proteins | sample UWRJL119311C1_FD_179918 | JGI IMG/M metagenome (GOLD analysis project Ga0247810, IMG submission 179918) | Plant litter microbial communities from Arlington Agricultural Research Station in Wisconsin, United States - UWRJ-L119-311C-1 | ecosystem: Environmental > Terrestrial > Plant litter >...
TTCGTCTGGTTGCTGGTGCAGCAGCTCGGCTTCTGGCTCGCAGACGGACACATCGACGCCCTCACCCGCCGTACCCGCGTCGGCGTTCTCGGTGCGGCCTGTGTCACATTGGTTGCCCTGACGGCCCGCCCCTACTCCGCTGACATGCTCGTCAACCTCAACCCGCCCACCCTCTGCCTCGTGGTGTTGGGCGTCGCCCAGCTGATGGTCTTTTCGCTGCTGCGTCCGCGAATCTCCGTGCTCGCCGACCGTCCGCTCGTTCGCCGGGTCGCCGACGCCCTCGGACAGCGCGCCATGACCGTCTACCTCTGGCACATGCCGGTGCTGATCGCGCTCGCCGCCGGCCTTCTGGTGCTCAACGCGACCGCCGGGGTGCCGCTGCCCGAACCGCTGAGCCCGGCCTGGTGGGTGAGCCGGCCGCTCTGGTTGGTTGTTGTGGGGCTTGCCGTTGTGCCCGTCGTCCGCCTGTTTTCACGCTTCGAACGCGGACGCCGGATGTCCCGGGCCGCAGCACCGTCGCTGTCGCCAACACCCCTCTCCGTCACTCTCGACACCCTCCTCGGTGCCGCCGGAGTCGCCACCGCACTGATCCTCGGATTCAGTGTCGTGCCGGCAATGGTGTCCCTGGCGCTGCTGCTCTGCGCCCTTGTGGGAACGCGCCGCCTCCGCACAATCCAGATTGGAGCACTCCGATGGACCTGATCTCCGACTTCCTCCTCACTGCCGTCAGCTCGCCCTGGGTCTACCTGGTGGTCTTCGCGATTGTGGTCATCGACGGGTTCTTCCCGCCCGTGCCGAGCGAAAGTATCGTGGTGGTCGCCGCCGCGATCGGCGTCAGCACCGGCACACCCAACCCCGTGGTGATTGTGATCCTCGCTGCGATTGGTGCGGCGCTGGGCGACAACATCGCCTACTGGCTCGGCAGCCGCATCGGGTCAACGCGTTTCCGCTGGATGAGGCATCCCCGCATCGCCGCCGCGTTCGCCCGCGCAGGGCGTGGCCTCGCCTGCCGCCCGGCCAGCCTGCTGCTGGTCGCCCGCTACATTCCCGTGGGACGGGTCGCCATCAACATGACGGCCGGTGCGACGGGGTTCACTTACCGCCGGTTCTGGCCGCTCTCCCTCTTGGGCGGTGCCTGCTGGGCGGCCTACTCCGTGGTGATCGGAATCGTCGCGGGCAACTGGGTGAAAGACCAGCCGCTGCTCGGTGCTGCCATCGGCGTGGTTCTCGCGCTTGTTCTCGGGATTGTTATCGACCGGGTGACCGCGGTAGTGACCCGTCAGCGGGAATCAACGCTGTCGCGCGCCCGCACCGACACAGGACCGTGCCGACCGTAGTCAAGGGGGAAGTCAAATGTGTCGATGCGCCGCCGCCTGTGTAATTCTCGGACCACCGGCGCGCGATCCGTGTCGGCCAACGGGGACTGCGAGGAACGATCATGGAAGCGCTCGAAACAATTGTGCTTGTCGGAGTGGTCATTATTATTGGGTCGATTCTGGCGCCCCGACTGCGTATACCGGCCCCGCTGGTGATGCTGCTTCTCGGTATCGCGGTCGGCTTTATCCCGCGGCTGCAGGAGATCGAGCTTTCGTCTGAGGCCGTACTTTTGTTGTTCCTCCCCGCGATTCTGTTTTGGGAAAGCCTGACCACGTCACTCCGCGAGATCCGGAGAGACATCGTGGGAATTGTGCTGCTCTCTACCCTTCTGGTTGTTGCCACCGCCATGGGGGTCGCCGGTATAGCGACAGTGCTGGGTATCTCATGGGGTGCCGCGTTGATTCTGGGCGCGGCCCTCGCCCCCACGGATGCCACTGCAGTGGGCGCGGTCGCGCAGTCGCTGCCGCACCGAAATATGACCATTTTGAGGGCGGAAAGCCTGATGAACGACGGCACCGCGCTGGTTATCTTCAGCATTGCCATCGGAGTGGGAATCGATCAGGTCGACTACACCGGCTGGCAGATCACCGGGCAGGTCGCATTGGCCTACTTCGGCGGAGGAGCAATCGGTGCGTTGTTCGGGTGGGCTGGCACGTCGCTTGTCCGACGCGTTCGTGAGCCGGTTGCGAACAACGCCGTACTTGTACTTCTGCCATTCGCCGCATTCCTGGTGGCAGAACTGATCGAAGCCTCGGGCGTCGTCGCTGTGGTTGTCACGGGACTTGTGCTCAGCCAGTCAGGTCCTCGGGTGCGAACTCCTCAGGCACGTCAACAGACCTTCGCCTTCTGGTCGCTCACGAGTTTTTTTCTCAACAGCGCGTTGTTTGTGCTGGTGGGCATCGAGGTGCACGTCGCTGTTGACTCGGTTTCTGCGGATTCCATCGGCGGGCTTCTGGTACTGACTGTGCTTGCCTGGCTGGCGGTGCTGGCGATTCGTTTCGGGTTTCAGTACGTCGCCATCCTCCTCATCAAGGCAGTCGACAGGAGCCCCTCGCTGGGCTCCCGACAGATGAGCCATCGTGCCCGCGTTGTCACCACGACTGCGGGGTTCCGCGGTGCGGTGTCACTCGCGGTCGCTCTGGCCGTGCCAACGGTGTTGGCGTCGGGAGAACCGTTTCCCGGCCGCGACGAGATCGTTTTTGTCACGGCGGGTGTTGTTCTGCTGACGCTCCTTGTGCAGGGATTGTTGCTTCCGGCGATCGTCCGTTGGGCAGATTTTGAACCAGATTCAGGCCTCGACGACGAACTGGCGCAGGCCGAAGAACAGGCGGCCATCGACGCCCTCGACCACCTCGACGAGGAGGCAGGAAAACTCGGCACCAACGACGACGTTCGCGATCAGGTCACCACCCTGGTTGAAGACCATCGGGCACTTGTCGACACGACGCAGGATGTCGAAGAAAATGACAGGCTGCGCGAAGATGATCGGCAGTCCGTTGAGCTCCGGCTGGCCCTGCTGGAGCGCAAGCGGAGTGTGATGATCGCACTCCGCGATGACGGCACGATCAGCGACACCACCCTGCGCACCATGCAGGCGCGACTCGATCGAGAGGCTCTACGGCTGGGTGAGCCTGAGCCTCTCGAATGAGTCGTTCGCGCGAGGGCTAGTCGCACAGCGCGGCATCCACCATGCCCTCAATGTTTTTCATCGTGGCAAGCACCTCGTCTTCGTCCGGGTTGAGTGTGCTGGGCAGCGCTGTCACCGCGATGGTCACCGCGCGGCCCGACTCGTCGACGGCATTGCGGGTCTCGTAGCCGGAGACGTCGCCGCCGTGGCCCCAGGCGACACCGCCGCACGAGAGCGGGTAGCGAATGAGGCCGAGGCCGTATTCGGCGCCCTCCCAGAGCTCAGCCGCGGGGATGGTCGTCTGCATTTCGGTGAGAAGGTCAACGCCGGCCGGGTCGGTGCCGAGCAGTTCGCCCCCGGCCAGCGCCTGCATAAACCGGTTGACGTCGCTCGGTGAGGCGATCAGCTGGCCCGCAGCCCAGGCCCACGACGGGTCGGTGCGGGTGATGTCTTCGAGCTCGCCGTCGGCGTTGGTGTGGTACCCGGTGGCGTGCGGGCCGTTGATCTCGCGGTCACCGATGCCCGGAAAATACGTGTTCTCGAGGTCGAGCGGGTCGATGATCCGGTCGGTGATCTGCTCGCCGAGGGGTCGCTTGGTGACCTTTTCGATGATGAGACCGGCGATCACGTAGTTGGTATTGCTGTATTCGTAGGATGCTCCGGGCGCGAACGATGCGGGCATGGCAAGTGCAAGGTCGACCAGGTCGCGGGGCTGCAGGTACGTGTCGCGGATGGCGAACAGGTCGCCGGCGATCGCGGCGGTGTAGTTGGGGAGACCGCTGGTGTGTTGGAGGAGTTGGCGTACGGTGATGGCGGCGCCGTCGATTCCGTCGCCGTGTACAAGCCCGGGCAGGTAGGTCTCGACGGGTTCGTCGAGGGAGACGAGCCCCTCCTCCACTAGCTGCAACACCACCACGGAGGTAAACATCTTGGTGTTGCTCGCGATGCGAACGAGGCCGTCTTCGGGTGGCGGGGCGTCCTCGCCGAGTTCGGAGACGCCGGCCACGTAGTTGGTGACGGTGCCGTCGGGTTCGGTGACGGCGGCCAGCGCCCCGGGGAACCCGTCCTCGGTGATGAGGTCGTCGAGCGAGGACTGCAGGGTGTCCGATGCGCGGTGTGATTCGGATGAAGTGTGTGTTGCCGGGCCCGCGGCGCCCGAGGGGGAGTCGCTCAGCCAGAGGGCCGAGATGAGGGAGCTGGCGGCGACAACACCCGCCGTGACAAACGCGATGGTGCGGCGTCGGCGGAGTTTGCGAGGCGCCCGGTCTTGCTCAGTCGAATCGCGGTTTGGGGTCTGAGGTGAATTGTCCATACATCCAGCCTCGCCACGTGCCCCTCACCGCACCCCCGCCGTGTGGACGGGATGGGGACTCAACCTTTGGCCGGGGTGGTTCTGCGCCCGGGCATCCACTCTCGATACATGGACAACACACCTGCACTCGCAGTTCGAGGACTGCGCAAAATATACGGCCACACCACCGCCGTCGACGACGTGAGTTTCACCGTGCCGCGCGGGCGGGTTCTCGGGCTGCTCGGGCCGAACGGCGCCGGCAAAACCACGTCGATGCGCATGCTGCTCGGCCTCGCCCATATCGATGGCGGCCAGGCGCACATTCACGGGCGACCCTATGCCGAGCTCGAGAATCCCGCGCGCACGGTCGGCGCGGTGCTCGACGCGGGCGGCCTGCACCCCGGTCGTACCGCTCGGCAGCATCTGCGTATCGCTGCCGCGATGGGTGGGATGGATGCTTCGCGCGTCGACCCCCTTCTCGCGGAAGCGGGCCTGACCACAGCTGCCGACCGACCGATCCGCACGTACTCACTGGGGATGCGGCAGCGCGTTGCGCTCGCGACCGCACTGCTCGGCAACCCGAGTGTGCTGGTGCTCGACGAACCGGCGAACGGGCTCGACCCGGCCGGAACGCGGTGGCTGCGCGACCTGCTGCTGAACTTCGCGGCGGGCGGTGGGGCGGTGCTGCTGTCGTCGCACGTGCTGGCCGAGGTGGCGCACGTGGCCGACGACATTGTGGTGATCACCGAGGGGCGGGTTGCGGGATCGGGCAGCATCGAGGCGCTGACCGCGGAGTATGGAGGCGACCTCGAGTCGTACTACCTGAACCTCACCGCCGCTTCCTCCGACCGTGCTTCCTCGGACCGTGTTTCGTCAGAAAATGAGGGGGTGCGCTGATGTTCCGTGCAGAACTACTCAAATTGCGCACTGTCACCTCGACGTGGGTCGCGCTCGCCGTGGGAGTGATCGGACTCCTCGTCACCCAGGTGCTGCTGGTGACGCTCCTGCCCGCGATGGCGAACGGCACGATCCTCGGCGACGAGCCGGGGCTCCGCGAAGAACTCGGAGCGATCGACACCGGGTCGCAGGCCTTCCAGTACTCGGCACTCAACCTGCTCGGCACGGGTGGCTCCAGCGGATCGATCGGTATCGCAACGATCGCGGTCGTCGCGCTCGGCATCCTGGTGGGCACCACCGACTACCGCCACGGCGGCATTGTGGGCACCGCGCTCGCCCGGCCCCGCCGCACGCCCATCCTGGTGGGAAAGGTCGCGGCGACATCCGCTACCGCTGCCGCACTCGCGGTTGTGCTCGCCGCGATCTCCCTGCTCGTGCTGCTGCTCCTGGTCTGGACAACACCGGCGTCACTCGCGGTGCCGATTGTGGACATCCTCAGCTCGGTGGGTCGCGGGATTCTCACCGTGGTGCTGCTCGCCCTGCTGGGCCTCGGCATCGGGATGCTCGTGCGCAGTCAATTGGCCGCCTTCCTCACCGTGGGCGCACTGCTGGTCGGCGAGCCGATGCTGCAGGGGCTCGCGCAGCTGTTCACGGGTTCACTGCCGACGTGGGCGCTGTTTCTGCCGGTATCCCTCGCTTATGTCGGGATGGCGGATGCTCCGAGCGCCGTCCTCTCGCCGGCAATCGCGCTGGGCGCGTTGGCCGCGATCACCGCGGTGGTGCTTACGGCTGCGACGGTCACTCTCCGACGCCGCGACCTGTGATCCGTGGAGAATAGGCCCATGGCTAACGCGGCACACCAGAACCTCCCGCTCGGGAGGTTCTGGCGTGTGCTGCCGGTCGTGATTGTCGCCGTCATCGGGCTCACCCTCGCCGGCGCGGAGGCCTACCTCCGCTCGAACGCGGGCCGTTACCTCCTGGACGGCGAAGTGTTGCCGCCCACCCCCGGCCTCCTTGTTCCCGCACTTGTTGTTGTTCAGGCCGCGGTGCTCTGGGGGCGCGACCGGTATCCGGTTGCGGTACTGGCCGTGGTGGCCGTGGCCGACATTGTGCTGTTGGCACTGTCGGAGGGAACCCTCAGCGTGGGATCCATCGCGGTGACCGTTGCCGTCTACACCGTCTGGCGCCGTGTTGCCGGACGGTCCGCCTACCTCGCGATTGGCCTCGCCGCTGTCGCGTCGACGGTGGTGGCCTGGACTGCCGGAGAGACAACCGCCGACATCCCGGCGGGCTGGGAGCTGCCTATCGCGGCGTTGCGTGCTGCGCTCGTCTATCTCCTGCCGGCACTCATCGCCGAACTCATCGCCTCGCGGGAGCGGTCGATGGTCGCTCTGCGCGAGCGTGCCGAGGCGGCGGAACGCGAGCGCGACCGCAGCGCCCGCGAGGCCGTGCAGCAGGAACGCGCCCTGATGGCCCGCGAACTCCACGACATCGCGGCCCATCACCTCTCGGGGATCATCATCGGCGCGCAGGCGGCGGGCACACTCGTGGCATCCGAACCGGAGCGGGCACGCGAGTACATTCGAACGGTCGCCCGCGACGCCCAACTCACCCTTGCCAACCTCCGCCAGACCGTGGGGCTGCTGCGCTCGGACGACTCCGGTGAACTCGCGCCTGCCCCCTCGATCGCGCAGATCCCCCAGCTCATTGCCGGGCTGCGTGAAACCGGGATGCGTATCACCGAGCAGTGGTCGGGCGAGAGCATCCCGCTCGGACCCATCGCCGAGTCCGCCGCGTATCGTATGGTGCAGGAATCCCTGGCCAACGCCCGCCTGCATGCCCCGGGCACCGCGTGTGTGGTGCGGGTGGAGCGAACCGACTCCGGCACCGTTCTCACCGTGACCAATGCCCCGCCGGTCTCGCCGTCGCTGCCCGGCGCGGCTGACACCTCCGCCTCCAGCGGTGGCCATGGCCTGCTCGGGATGCGCGAGCGGGCGACTCTCACGGGATCGCAGCTGACGACCGGACCAACCCCCGAGGGCGGGTGGCGCAACGAACTGGTGCTGCCGCTGCCCGATCTGCCGTCCGAAGCCACTCCCGACCGAGCATCCGATTCCACTCCCGAACGAACCTCCGAATCCACTCCCGAACGATCGAGCGACGAATGAGCAACGAATGATCCGCGTGATTGTGGCCGACGACCAGGCGATTGTGCGCGCCGGGTTCACCGTGATTGTTGAAGCCGCGGGCGATATCGAAGTGGTCGGCGAGGCGAAAGACGGGTACGAAGCGGTCGAGATGGCGCGCGCATTGCGGCCCGATGTGGTGTGTATGGACATCCGGATGCCCGGACGCGACGGCATCGAAGCGACCCGACTTCTCTCCTCCGACCCCAACGGCCACATCCCCGTGCTGGTAGTCACCACGTTCGACCTCGACGACTACGTGTTCGGTGCGCTCGAGGCGGGCGCCGCAGGATTTCTCTTGAAGGGCGCCGACGAAGACACCCTGGTCGACGCGATCCGCTCGGTCGCCGCGGGGGAGGGCACCCTCGACCAGAAGATCACGCGTCGGGTGCTGTCCGAGTTCGCGGGGAGACGATCGTCATCTGGCCGGCACGTCGACGCGGTCGCCGAGACCCTCACCGGTCGCGAAGTTGACATTCTTCGGCTCCTCACCGAAGGACTCTCGAACCAGGAGATCGCCGCCCGCCTGTTTATCGAGGCCTCAACCGTGAAGTACCACCTCGCGGGCTTACTCGCGAAGATCGGTGCCCGCGACCGGCTGCAGGCTGTCGTCTGGGCATTCCGCAACGGGTTCGATGCGGCTGACCCCGCGGAGCACTAGCGGCCCGCGGAGCACTAGACATCCCGAGGAGCGCGCGAGTGTGGTGTCCTCAGACTCCTGCTGAATGCGCTGGCTCGTCCGAGTTCGTCGCCGACCAGCTCGCGAGCAGGCTGAGCGCTTCGGCGGACGCCGACCCCGGCTCGGCCGTGTAGGCCATCATCGTGAGCCCGGGGCTGCCCGCAACCTCGAGTGCGTCGTAGGCGAGGGTGAGCGGGCCCACCACCGGGTGGTTGAAGTTTTTTGTGCCGGTCTGGTGCTGTCGCACATTGTGAGCGGCCCACTGGGTCCGAAACGTATCACTCCGGGTTGCCAGCTCGCCGACGAGCTTCGAGAGTTCGGCGTCGAACGGGTTGCGGCCTGCCTCAGCGCGCAGCATGGCCACCGTATCGCTGACCGCCCGATCCCACGATCCGTAAAACCCGGTCGCCGCCGGGTCGAGAAAAATGAATCGTGCATGGTTGGCGGGATGCCCGGTGGGCGCCAACGTGCCGGAGTACAACGCCCTCCCCAGCGCATTCGCCGCGAGAATGTCGAGCCGCCCGTTCTGCACAATCGCCGGGGAACCTGTCATCGAGTCGAGCAGGTGCTGAATAGATGAGCGCACCCGCGGTTGGGCGCCGCGACGCGTACGCTGCAGCGGCACAGTGACCCGGCTGAGGGAGACGAGATGGGCGGCCTCGGCATCGTCGAGTTCTAGAGCGCGGGAGATGGCGGAGAGAACACTGTCGGATGCCCCGCTGACGGCACCCCGTTCGAGCCGGTTGTAGTAGTCAACGCTCACTCCGGCGAGCATCGCCACCTCTTCGCGGCGGAGCCCGGGAACGCGTCGCCGCCCGTTGTTCGTCAGCCCGGCCTGTTCAGGCGTGATTTTGGCACGGCGGGATCGCAGGAATTCGCGCAGGTCGTTTCGGTTGTCCACCCTTGTACGCTACGCGGCGCTACCTGAGCGAGGGAGGCCCTGACAAGGCACGTTATCTGTGTCACGTGCGATGCCGCATGCGATGCTGCAAGGCTGGGCCGTGTGCGGTGCCGCACGGTGGGACGCACTGCGGTACCGCAAGGTGGGGAGCAGTGCAGCGCGGCTGGGTTCAGCGTTTGAGGTTGGGGGTCGGCTCCGCGGCCAGCTCACCGTCGGCGCGTTCGGCTGCGACTGCGGCGGCTGCAATGTTTGTTGCGGCCCAGCTCGAGAGCAGGCGCATCGCGTCTTCGCTGGCCGATCCGGGTTCGGTGCCGTAGACAATCAGTGCCTGGCCCGCATCGGCGGGCAGGTCGAGGGATTCGAAGGTCAGGTGCAGGTCGCCGACCACCGGATGGTGCACCGACTTAAAACCACTGTCGTGGTAGCGCACATCGTGCGCTGCCCACAGGCGTCGGAACTCGTCGCTCTGGATCAACAGGTCATCCACGAGCTCGCGCAGGCCGGGATCGCGGGGGTCGCGCCCCACCTCGGTGCGGAGGTTGGCCACCACATCGGCGGCGGCTTTCGGCCAGTCAAGGAAAAAGACCTGGGAGCGCGGCTCCAGAAAAACGAACCGCACGGTGTTCACGGGTTCGCCGGGAGGTGTGGTGTCGTAGATCTCGGAGTACAGGGCACGTCCGAGGGTGTTGCTGGCGAGCAGATCACGCCGATTATTACGGACAAACGCCGGGGCATCCGACAGTCCATCAACCACACGCTGCACAGACAGGCGCACGTTCGGCCGCGGAGGGCGGCGTGTGGACGGGCGGATGGTCGCCGTCATCGATGCGAGGTGGACGAGGTGTTCGCGCTCCGCCTCGTCGAGCTGCAGGGCACGCGCGATTGCGTCGAGAACACCCTCCGAGACGGTGCCGAAGTTGCCGCGCTCGAGCTTGGTGTAATAGTCGACGCTCACCCCGGCGAGCATGGCGACTTCTTCGCGGCGCAGTCCCTTGACCCGGCGGTTGCCGCCGTATGCGGGCAGTTTCGCCTGCTCGGGGCTGATTTTCGCCCGGCGGGATGTCAAAAATTCACGTATCTCGTCGCGCGTATCCATACAGGAACGGTACGCCAGCGAACTGAACCTCGGGAGGCCCTGCGAGTACCTGCTCTAACGCACTGTGTATTGATTGCGCCAGATAATGATTGCGCCAGAACCAGTTGGCTCGGCAGTGCGACCGCGCATCAGGTGTGACGCTGACGTCCGGTGCTGGCGACCTGGCCGATGCGATTCGACCCGATTCGACCTGATCCGCAGGGGCTCCGTCGACGTCTTGCGGAGTGATGATTTATCAGGGGGCACACCGCGCAGCGCCCCAAATAGCGAGGGCTTGGATAACGTATCCGGGGTCGGTAATCCGTGACAGATTGCGCACACTGGCCCCTGGTCTGAAACTCCCTGCGCGTTCCGGCCCCGGATAGCGAATTGAGCTGCGCGTTCTTGCCCCGGGCGTGGATGCGCCTGCGCACGGAGGCCCCGGATAACGGTCACGCTGCGCGTTCCGGCCCGGGAAAAATCACGCACCTGCGCGTTCCGGCCCCGGATACGAGTGCACCTGCGCGTTCTGGCCCCCGATAGCGAGTCGAGCTGCTGACTAATTAGCCCCAGATGCGCTTCGACACAATGTCAGCACCGTCGCGCAGCGCGCGCAGCTTGGCCCAGCCGACGTCGGTGGCGATGAACTCGTAGCTG
>Ga0247810_10002299_pt1 | contig 10689 bp, 11 predicted proteins | sample UWRJL119311C1_FD_179918 | JGI IMG/M metagenome (GOLD analysis project Ga0247810, IMG submission 179918) | Plant litter microbial communities from Arlington Agricultural Research Station in Wisconsin, United States - UWRJ-L119-311C-1 | ecosystem: Environmental > Terrestrial > Plant litter >...
AGGCAATAAGAAAAGCCATTTAGTAGTGTACAACGCTTCGAAAAATAACGAAGTGTAAACCGTTACATCAAAATAACCATAATATTGAAGGATGCCCAAACTCAAAACTATCCCAATAAAAATAATGAATAAAGAATCTTTATTGTTTAATAAAATATTCAGGAAGTTGTTGCTGTATATAAGTGCCAATATACCCAGATGCCAAAGTATTACGCTTACTGGGTCATATCCTTCTACAAGTAAGACTATGGAGAAAGGGACAAAGAAAAAAGCATGTACAAGATTAAAAAAAGAAATACAGGTTTTTCCCAAAGCGAAATTTACAATAGTACGCCTTTTAAAAGGTAATGCCAATAAGGGCCTAATGTTCATAACAGGAATTTTCTGGATCATCAAACGAATCAGCAAGTCGACAATTATATAATAAATAAGGTATTTATTAATTAATACGAGAGGATCCAAATGAAGCTCCTCCTTGATGCCATAAAAAGCTCCCACTCCCATAAAAAGAAATAGAATAGCATAAATAAAAGCAATAATACCTATTACAATTTTTAAGGCCAGGTTAGTTCCAAATGAGGCAGATCTTACAAAGGCCTTCCATTCGAGATAGAGGAATTTTTTAAACATTATTTTTGGGTTTGGTTTATCAGTTAGTATAATCAAATTGACAAATGTTACATTGTGCTAAACTTATATTCGGGATATGTGTCATTCAGGTATATTTCAGCCTTGGTTCGTTTAGCAATTACTATCCATACATTATTCTTTTGGACGACATCCTATATCTATGATACTGCTAATTCTTTATTTAACCTGATATGTTTCAATACTAGCGGATAATCCATTACAAAATAAATATTAAGAGCCAGGAAAAAAAATGTCATCACGTAACGAATATCAAGATCGCGGTCAAAAATATTTAGTCTAAATAGTCCAAATGAAATCATTAATGGCATAAAAAAGACCATAAGGCTTCTTCTTTTGAACAAAAAACCTACTGAAGTATTTACAGTATACTTCCAAATAAGGATTCTTCCCACAATTACGAGTCCAAGATTCAGCATACAAAATAATCGTATCCCATATTTCAACAAATAAAGACTGTCATTATACTTCATCATAGTAATACCAATTAAACAAGTGAACAAAGCCGATAGTACCATCGTATATAAAAAATGCCTTTTGGAATAGGCGACCCAACGATCCATAATTATTTTTGGAGCTGCAACATTTCTTGATACCCATATCCCATTAGAACGAAACTGTAATTCTTTCTTCCAGTTTACAAATGCATTTTTAAAAGCCTTTTCATATGGAAGATTTTCGTTTTCAAGGGAAGATTCAATTTGTGAAGCAATGTGGTCTACTAATTCAGATTTAATATCTTCATAAACAACTCCGTTCATCTTAAGCGTCTCCTCAATATCTGTAATTTCTATATCTGATAATTTTATTCTCATAATTAAAATTCTAAATTAGGTTGAACTAATGACTGCATATTTTTTATAAAATCCTGAAGTTCAGAAAGCAAACTTACCGTCTCTAAGGTGCCTTTTTCGGTAAGCTTATAATATTTACGCATACGATTGTCTACCTTTTCCATTTCAACGTCCAATAAACCATCTGACTCTAACTTGTGCAGTGCCGGATACAATGCTCCTTCAGTAATATTGAGTTCTCCCTGGGTGATCAATTTTACTTTTTGGGTTATTTCATAACCATACATTCTGCCATTTTCTTCAAGTAGCTTCATGATTATTGTAATCAGGCTTCCTTTATATAGCTGTGAATTTTTCATTTATTGTAAATTTTATAGGTACAAATATACATAAGAAAGTTATACATAAGAAACCTATGCATGTAAATTTCAAACATTATCACTTTTAGATACCTAGTTGGTTTAGTATATTTGCCAAAAATAATTTTATGTCATCATTTTATAAGTTAAACATAAGAGAAGTCAGAAGAGAAACAGCCGATGCAGTATCTGTACTTTTTAATGTTCCTGAAGAATTAAAACCCAACTATACTTTTATTGCTGGTCAATATATTAATTTAAAGCTAACCCTTGATGGAACTGAGCTTCGCCGTGCCTATTCCCTTTGTTCATCTCCCGAAAGTGGAGATTTGCGAATTGCAATAAAAACAGTTAAGCACGGTTCATTTTCTCCGTTTGCCAACTCAACATTAAAGGCCGGGGATATTATCGAGGTAGGTACTCCAGAAGGAAAATTTACATTTGAACCACAGGCAGGCAGAATAAAAAATTATGCTGCATTTGCTGCAGGTAGTGGAATTACTCCTATTATGTCTATTATTAAGTCTGTTCTTAATGGAGAGCCTGAAAGCACCTTCGTCCTTGTTTATGGGAATAAGACGGTGGAAAACACAATTTTTCACAACGAGCTCCATGAACTACAATTACAATATGTAGGACGGTTTTTTGTACATTATGTCTTCAGCCAGGCCAAAGTCGAAAATGAACTCTTTGGAAGGGTTGAGAAGTCTACCGTTAATTTCATTTTAAACAACAAATACAAAAATATAGAGTTCGACAAATTTTATCTGTGCGGACCTGAAGAGATGATTAATTTGGTTTCAGATGTTCTAAAAGAACACAACGTACCTGAAAAAAACATAAAATTTGAATTGTTCTCTTCATCACTGACAGAAGATAAAATCGACAAAACGCTCGAAGGACATACCACCATTACTGTGATGGTTGATGATGAAGAAACTACTTTTGAGATGTCCCAAAAACAAACTGTGCTTGACGCAGCTTTAAAGCAGGGTCTGGATGCGCCTTATTCCTGTCAGGGTGGGATTTGTAGCAGCTGTTTAGCAAGGGTAACTTCTGGGACGGCCGAAATGAAGAAAAATGCAATCTTGACTGATGGAGAAATAGCACAGGGCCTTATTTTAACCTGCCAGGCACATCCCACATCTGCTACTATCTATGTAGACTACGATGATGTATAAAATATCGATACCAGTATAAAAAGGGGGAACTGTTAGTTAACAGTTCCCCCTTTTTTTGTAAAATGGAACTCCTATTCCAAATCAGATTGTTTAAGTGATCTATAAAGAGGTAGTGATTTTTTTAAAAACCATTTCAGGAGTAATGGTACGCATAGCATTTTCATAGCCGTCTACCATCTTATTGCCATAAACAGAGGTTGGAAGCTTCGGAAATTGCGTCCTGTCTGAAATCATCGTATAGTCCAATGGCTGATTGAATGGCGCAAAACCAGCATAAGGGTGAGTTGCTCCCCAGAGCGTAATTACTTTGATACCATACATAGCGGCTATATGGGCATTTCCTGAATCCATAGAAAGCATTAAGTCTAGGTTAGAAATCAATTGAAGCTCCTGTTGAAATTTAATTTTGCCCGCAATGGTAATTATATTTTCCTTATTTTGACTAAGGCCATTCAGAAGCTCTACCTCTTGTTTGCCACCAAACAGGAATATTTTATAACCAGCATCTGATAGCCTGTCAATAACCTGCCTTATTAAATCCAACGGATAAACTTTAGACTCATATTGGGCAAAAGGCGCAATACCTATCCAATTTTGCTTTTTGTCGCCTGTAATAGCCGTAATTTCCTTATCAAGTTCTAGTTTGCCTGGAAACATTGGAAATGTAAGATCCACAGGAAAGCCTAATTCCTTAAAAACTTCAGCATGCCTTTCAAACATTGTTGGCAACTGCTTAAATATCTTATTTTCAGCACGTGTAAGGGCTGCTTTTTCAGTCCTTCCCTTATCTGTAAAGGCCGTCTTTTTACCACTTAAGGCAAATAGTGTACGAATTACCGTAGAACGCAATACATTGTGCAGATCTGCAAATGCGTCAATATTTTGTTTTTTTATATCATTGAATAGGCGTAATAGGCCTAAAAAACCTTTATGGCGTACTTTTTCATCAAAAGCAAAAAAAGACAGGTTCGGAATGTCTTCAAAAAAAGGCTTAAAGAAGGGTCTTGAGATTACCGTAATCCTAAGTTCAGGATATTGTCTTACAATCGCCCTTAAAACAGGAACCGTCATAGCGACATCTCCCATAGCGGAAAGTCTCATGACGGCAATGTGTATAATTGGTGTAGACAAAATAGTGTCTGGATTATTTCTTATTCTGATATAAAACCGGATTCAACTCATCATCATTGTACATTTTCATTTGCTTGTACACCTTCATAAATTTGTCACCACTCTCTATATCTTGCAATAAATCATCAATTGCAGTAGAAAGATCTGTCAATTGCTCCAACAAGATATTTAGTTTTAGTTGGCATTTTTCTCTGTGATCTGCTGAAGCTTCCGGACGGGTAGCCTCCTCATTCATATGATAAATTTTTAATGCAAGGATAGACAATCTGTCAAATGCCCATGCCGGACTCTCTGAATTGATTTTAGCTGTTTCCTTCACATTCACATTGCTGAATTTCTGAAGAAAATAACTGTCAATATATTCTACCATATCCGTACGCTCCTGATTGGAAGCATCAATTCTTCTCTTTAAGGTAAGCGCAGCTACCGGATCAATATTAGGGTCACGGATTATATCCTCGAAGTGCCACTGAACCGTATCAATCCAGTTTTTAAGATATAATAAATGCTCGAATTGTTCTTTTGGATAAGGATTATTAACCGGCTGGTCAACATTGTCAAACTTATGGTAATCCTTAATACTTTGCTCAAATACCGAATAGGCTAATTTTGAAAACATATCTTTATATTTAAAAGACAAAGATACTTTTTATACTTTTATAACCTAAAACAAATTTCACACGGTTTATGCAAATCCATTATCTCTCTGAAGCCAATAGCGTCCTTAATCATTTTTTAGGACAGATTAGAAATATCCATGTGCAAAAGGACAGCATGCGTTTCCGAAGGAATATTGAGCGTATAGGTGAGATCATGGCTTACGAACTGAGTAAGGATTTAAACTATAAGGACATTGAGATCCAAACCCCTCTGGGAATAAAATATACTACCGAAATTGAAGATGATCTTGTTTTATGCTCTATCCTCCGTGCAGGCTTACCGCTGCATCTTGGTTTCTTAAACTACTTTGACAATGCCGAGAATGGTTTTGTTTCTGCTTATAGATATCATTATAACAATGATGAAGATTTCGAAATTAAGGTAGAATATCAGGCAGTACCCACAATTGAAAATAAAAATTTGCTGCTAATAGACCCCATGCTGGCAACAGGTCAGTCTATAGTTGCCGTGTTTAATAAACTACTTGAAAAAGGACAGCCAAAAGAAATTCATATTGCTGTTGTAATTGCTGCACCCGAAGGCGTGGCCTATTTACAGGAACAACTTCCTGCCAATTGCCATCTGTGGGTTGCTACGCTTGATGAAAAATTAAATGCGAAAAACTACATTGTTCCAGGTCTTGGTGATGCTGGTGATCTGGCTTATGGCAATAAGCTATAACTGCAAAAGGAACGACAGCAAACTCAATCCTATTACCAGTATAGCTGTGAGCTCCCGCATCCATTTCACCTGTACCCCTTCAAAAAAACCTGTCGCCATAACTGCAAGGGGCATAAAGGTATAAATCAATATACTGTTGTTCTTTGCGGGTGAAATCACAAAGATTATAAAACCGATAAAGAAAGAAATAATTATCTTTTTATAAGATGCCTGCAAATTGAGTGGCTTGTTTGGCAACGAAATGATTTGGGAAAACAAGAACAGTACTGCAATTGTAACATAAATAGACAGTGCTATATTCTGAAATTTATTAGTGAAGTAATCAAATTTAAAGCTAAAGTGTGCTCCGTCTAAAACATACTGAACAAACGCCTGATCAAAAATAAGCGATGCCAGCAGAAATATACTTGCTGCTGTAAAAAGTGCAATATAGGGCAGTACCCAATTTCTGTAATCTCTTGAAACATGCAGTATTATCGAAGTAAAAACAAGAATAATATACAATATACTCCAAAAATGAAATAGGGCTGCAATAAATATCCACAGTGAAGCATCAAAAATTTTCTCCTTAGGCGTCAATAAGGACTGTAAAGAAATCAGCCTTCTCAGTGCCAATAAAATAAAAAAATTAGAGATGATCAAGGCTGCATTTCCAAGCGTAGTAGGAAATAAAATTAAAAAACTAAAGAAAAACAGGAACGGATAAGTATTGTCCTTACTCAGTGAATTTCGTTTAGTAACAAAATTAGATATAAATAAAGAGGCTATCAACAAAGCCAGCAAACCCGCTCTTTCTCCTATATGTATAGCCGAATTGACCCACTGATTTTGCTGTAGGTGGTATAAAAAAAAGCATATAATCAGCAAGCCCGTCACCAATATGTAATTAAATGGTCTTGATTTGCTAAAAATAGTTGTTATCATAAGGATATTTTATACTTTTGTGTTCGTAAATATAATACTTGTAAAAAGATGAAAGCATTTTTTGAAGGAATACAATACTTGTTCGTAAATATTTTATTCGCTCCCTTAGATTTCTTAAGAGCACTTGAACTTAAATCATGGTTTGCAGCCAACACCTTAAACTGGATCTTTATGATCATCTGTGCATGTGCTATGGTTTACTGGATTAAACAATTGCGCTTACACAAAGAAAACAATGAAGAATACCAGGATACTACGGCTCACTCTTTCTTAAAATAAGTCAAAGCCAATATCTTTTCTGAAATACATCTTATCAAAATTTAGTTTATCTATATTTTGGTAAGATTTTTTTATGGCTTCATCAAAGCCATCACCGAATGAAGTTATTGCAAGTACACGTCCGCCATTGCTCACTACCTGTCCGTTTTCAGTTTTTGTCCCCGCGTGGAATACAATCGAATCTTCAATACTCTCTATCCCGGTAATCACTTTGCCTTTCTCATAATCCTCAGGATATCCTCCGGACACTACCATGATCGTAGTTGCGCTTCTTTCATCTATTTCTAATGGAAATTCTTCGAGCTGGTGACCAGACACAGCAAGGAATAAAGCAACCAAATCGGATTTAAGCCTCGGGATAACTACTTCGGTCTCAGGATCACCCATTCTGACGTTATACTCAATCACAATTGGTTCTCCCTTGACGTTAATTAGCCCTATAAATACAAATCCTTTATATTGGATATCGTCTTTCTGAAGGCCTTCAATCGTAGGTTTTACTATTCTGTTTTCAATTTTTTCAAGTAAAACTGCATCCGCAAAAGGGACAGGTGAAACAGCTCCCATACCTCCGGTATTCAGTCCTGTATCTCCTTCTCCAATTCTTTTGTAATCTTTAGCCGTTGGAAGGATCTTGTAATTTCTTCCATCAGTAAGCACAAAACAGCTCAGTTCAATCCCATCAAGAAATTGTTCAATAACTACTTTTGAACTGGCACTTCCAAATTTTTCGTCAACAAGCATACTCCTAAGCTCCTCTTTGGCTTCAGCCAAATCAGCAATGATCAATACGCCCTTACCTGCAGCAAGACCATCGGCCTTTAAAACATAGGGAGGCTGTAACGTCTCCAGAAAAGCGCATCCTTCTTCAACCGTTTCTGCGGTAAAGCTGTCATAGGCCGCAGTTGGAATATTATGCCTAACCAAAAATTCTTTTGCAAATTCCTTACTGCCTTCAAGCTGGGCACCTTTTTTAGATGGACCTATAACCGGAATATGTTGAAGCGTTTCATCATTTTGAAAAAAGTCAAAAATCCCTTTTACCAAAGGATCTTCAGGGCCTACGACTACCAATTCTACTTTTTCCTGGATTGCAAAGGCTTTAATAGCATCGAAATCCATAGGATTGATAGCAACGTTTATGGCTATACTTTCAGTACCTGCATTTCCAGGTGCAACAAAAAGTTTTGTACATAACGGGCTTTGAAGCATTTTCCATGCCAGTGCGTGTTCTCTCCCTCCGGAACCAAGTAGTAAAATTGTCATTGTGCAGTTGTTAGTTGTGAGCCGCAAAAATAGTTCGTTTTGCAAAGAATCTACAGCTATTCTAATAAAAAGTTTGTTGTTTATGATTAATGCCTGAACGTTTTGCTACTTTTGAATAAAATACTATTTCTGTGCTCCACCTTTTCGACTTTTCACTCAGGATAAATGGTTTCCCTATGAACGAGGCCAAAGCTGAATTGCAGTCTATTCTTGCTCTTACAGAACAAGAGCATGCTGTCTTTCTCGAAAGCAAAAAAATAGAAATTGTCAATTTTCATTTGTCCACTAATCCATTTTACCAACGACTTGTAGGAAAAGATTCTTTTACAGACTGGAACCAATTGCCAATACTGAATAAAAAAAACTTACAATTACCCTTACAGCAAAGGCTTTCAACACAATTTTACAAGAAGCATATTTATATCAATAAAACATCCGGATCCAGCGGCCACCCTTTTATTTTCGCCAAGGATAAATATTGCCATGCTCTTACCTGGGCATCTAATATCTATCGCTTCGGATGGTATGGCATAGATTTTAATTCATCCCTGCAGGCCCGATTCTACGGTATCCCATTGGATTTTATAGGAAATAAAAAAGAGCGTTTTAAGGACTTTCTTAGCCATCGTTACCGTTTCCCTATTTTTGACTTATCGGATAAAATCCTTGAAAAATTCCTGGCTCATTTCAGAACCAAAAAATTCGACTATATCAATGGGTATACAAGCTCCATTGTTTTATTTGCAAAGTTCCTGAAACGTAAAAACATCGTTTTAAATAGTATTTGTCCAAGCCTTAAAGTCTGCATTGTCACCTCCGAAATGTTATTTAAAGAAGATAAAGTTCTTCTTGAAGAGCAACTGGGCATTCCTGTAGTTAACGAATATGGTGCCTCTGAATTGGATTTAATAGCATTCCAGAATCCACAAGGGGAATGGCAAGTTAATGCCGAAACGCTATATGTAGAAGTACTGGATGAAAATAATAACCCACTCCCATATGGAGAGGAAGGACGTATAGTAATCACCTCACTGTTTAACAAGGCCCATCCTTTTATCCGTTATGATTTAGGAGATATTGGCATGCTTGATGAAAGAAGTACGCTTAAAAAGCCGCTATTGAAGCAATTGATCGGCAGGACTAATGATATTGCAATACTTCCAAGCGGAAAGAAATCCCCCGGCCTTACTTTCTACTATGTTACCAAAAGCATTATTGAAGACGATGGCAATGTAAAGGAGTTTATTATCCTACAGACCAAAACCGATACTTTTGAAATAGAATATGTAAGTGAAAGGGAAATAACCCCATTACAAATACAAAAAATCGAATCTGCAATTGCAACTTACCTTGAAACAGGGCTGCATTTTATATTTACAAGGAAAACAGCTTTGGAAAGAAGCAACCGGGGTAAACTAAAACAGTTTAGGTCTAATCTCTAACTTTCTTTATATAGAAAGGCTTAATAAACAATTGTGTAAATAAAAAAACCGCCATACAGCATGCCGATAACAGCCAATTAAAGTGGTGGAAAGAACGATAAACTGAAAAGTTGTGTCGGATCAGATCCATTTTAGAGGCAGATATTGAATTCTGCCTGATTCTATAATAAGCAAGGCTTTCAGGCACAGGTTTTACTGATTTTATTCTTTTTAGGATGCTCAGCCACATCATCCAATCCTGGCGTTTACGTATAGATGCAATTTCAATCCTGCCAAAATAGGCAACCTCATAAATACCGGTCAGGTTTCCAACATAATTACAGAAAAAGAGCTGCAGATAGGACAGCCGCAAAGGTGCCTTTACTTTCCTGTGAAGGAATTCCCCATTTTCATTTATACAATCATAAAAACTAAAGGTAAAGGGCTGTTTGTGAATCATCATATACTCAAGCTGTTTTTCCAGCTTAAGCGGTTTCCATAAATCATCAGCGTCTAAAAAGGCAATATACGCACCGGAAGTTTTCTCCAAGGCAGTATTTCTCGCCACTCCGGTTCCCGAATTTACCGCCAGGGTAAAATATTTTATTCTCGGATCTTCTGCCGCAATAGCACTAACAATTGCTACAGTATTATCAGTAGAACAGTCATCTACTATTATCATTTCCCAGTTCTTCCAGCTCTGTTGTTGAACGGACAATATAGCATCCCTAATAAACTTTTCAGAATTAAAAGCCGGGGTAATTATAGATACTAAGGGCGCTTCCATCAGTACGCTTTTTTCTCGCCTTTTATTGCATTAAGGACAGTCATGAATATAATTTTGATATCTAATAGGACCGACCAGTTTTCCATATAGAAAATATCGTATTTAACCCTATAAATAATGTCTTCGTCATTTTCTACTTCTCCCCTAAAACCATTAGTTTGGGCAAGTCCGGTGATACCGGGTTTTACAAAATGGCGAACCATAAATTTGTCTACTTTCCTCGCATACATTTCGGTATGGCTTACCATATGAGGTCTCGGCCCTACAACAGACATTTCCCCTAAAAAAACATTGAAAAACTGTGGCAGTTCATCCATACTTGTTTTACGGATAAATTTACCCGTTTTTGTAATACGGGGATCATTTTTAGAAACCTGTTCCAGATCAGCAATCTCATTCAGTTCCATTGATCTGAATTTATAACAGTTGAATTCTTTATAATTCAATCCATTTCTCTTTTGCTTAAAAAATACCGGTCCTTTAGATTCTAATTTAATAAGTATTGCAAGTATTGGGATCAGCCACGACAATACACAAACAATAATTATAAATGAAAAA
>Ga0247810_10002300_pt1 | contig 10685 bp, 6 predicted proteins | sample UWRJL119311C1_FD_179918 | JGI IMG/M metagenome (GOLD analysis project Ga0247810, IMG submission 179918) | Plant litter microbial communities from Arlington Agricultural Research Station in Wisconsin, United States - UWRJ-L119-311C-1 | ecosystem: Environmental > Terrestrial > Plant litter >...
ATGAAAAAAATGCTGGAAAAAACATTTATTCTGAATTTTGATAAATCGACTTCTATATATAAAGAAGAAGAAAAACTGGATGCTCCCGGGCAGCAAGGCAGCGGATGGCGTATTATGGCGAATTCTTTTATGGGCGGCGGCGGAACTTTTTATAAAGATGTAAAAGCCAAATCCTATACGGTCGACAAAGAATTCATGGGAAAAGAATTTTTGGTTGTTGATTCTTTGCCAAAATTAAACTGGAAATTAGAACAGGAAACCAAACAAATTGGCGGATATAATTGTTTTAAAGCCACGGCTGTAAAAGAAGCGAGCAAAACTGATTTTAGAAATTTCAGACCTAAAAATAGCGACGATAAAAAACCGGAAGTAAAAAAAGACGAAACCAAAAAAACTTCGGGAGAAACCAAAACCAACTTTGAAGATAATTTTGAAATACCAAAAGAAATTATTGTTACAGCCTGGTACACGCCTGAAATTCCCGTAAATCAGGGGCCAGAAAGTTATTGGGGATTGCCGGGTCTAATTTTAGAAATTAACGACGGAACAACTACTATTTTATGTTCGAAAATTGTTTTGAATGCCAAAGAAAAAGCAGATATAAAACCATCTAAAAAAGGAAAAGTAGTTTCACAAAAAGAATATGATGAAACCGTAATCAAAAAGATGGAAGAGTTTAGAGAAATGAATAGAGGACGCGCCGGAGGACCTCCAATGATAGGAAGATAATTGCGGTAAATTCCAATTTTAAAAAATCCAAATTCAAACTTTCACAATGAACAAAATACTTTGTTTAGCCACCTTTTTATTGACATCTGTTTGCTTTTCTCAAAGTGTTCGTTTTGATGGTTTTATTCAGGATGGACAAAAAAATCCGTTGGAAATGGCCAATATTATGGCGGTTAATGCTGCTACAAAAGCAATGGATTCTTATGGGATTACGAATGATAAAGGTAGGTTTCAATTGACTTTGAAGCCTAATACTTCCTATACGATTAAAATCAGTTACCTCGGAATGAAATCCAAAGAAATTCAATTGGCAACTAAATCTGAAAATATAGCTCAAAATATTGTCATGGATGATGTTGGAATTGAGTTGGAAGGAGTAGAAATTGTTCGCGAAATGCCGGTTTCAATTAAAGGAGATACAATTGTATATAATGCCGATTCCTTTAAATCCGGAACCGAAAGAAAACTGGAAGATGTCCTTAAAAAATTACCCGGAGTTGAGGTTAATGCCGATGGAGAAATTGAAGTAGAAGGAAAAAAAGTAACTAAATTAATGGTGGAAGGCAAAGATTTTTTTGACGGAGACACCAAATTAGGCGTAAAAAATATTCCGGCGGATGCCATCGATAAAATTCAGGTTTTACGAAATTACAATGAAATTGGCGCTTTAAAAGGTCTCGAAAACGATCAGGATAATGTGGCGATGAACATCAAACTTAAAGATGGAAAAAAGAACTTCTGGTTTGGAGATGTCACTTCCGGAACTGGTGTTGCAGAACTCGACAGCAGATATATCATTAACCCAAAATTGTTTTATTACAGTCCAAAGTACAGTATTAATCTGATTACAAATTTTAATAATATTGGAGAATTACCACTCACAGCTCAGGATTATTTTAAGTTTACAGGCGGATTTAGAAATATGATGAAAAAAGGTGGAAGCAATTTTAATGTTTCTTCAAATGATATTGGAATTTCACTTTTAAGGAACAATCGTGCCAAGGAAATTGAAACTAAATTTGGAGCAACCAATTTTGCCTATTCGCCTAAAAAAGAATGGACATTAAGCGGTTTTGGAATACTTTCTACTTCAAAAACAGATCTAGAAACCAAATCACAAACCACGATTTTGGCTTCCGGAGATCAGCAGAAAAGAGATGAATTAACTCATCAGAAAAATAATTTGGGACTTTTTAAACTGAGTTCAAGTTATAAACCCAATGCGAAATTACAATTCGATTATGATATTCTGACCAAGTTGACAAAACAGGAAGAAGATACGGATTTGCTGCGTGAGGCTATAGAAAACAATGTCACAACAATTGAAACAATTTTCACAAATAAAAAGCAAGATCCGACTTCTATAAATCAAAATCTGAGTTTGTATTATACCCAAAGCGACAAAAATATTTTTGCTTTTGAAATGCAGCATTTATATCAGGATGAAAACCCTTTTTATAACGCTAATCTACGTACACAGCCATTTGATGAGGAAGATTTAATAGGATATATTCCTGGGCAAAATCGCAACGATCTAAATCAGGATCGTTTTGTAAAAACCAATAAAGTCGATGCGAAACTCGATTACTATTATATGGTAACGCCCAAAAGCAACATCAATATTACACTAGGAAATACGTATTCGTACCAGAATTTTAATTCTCATATTTTTCAGATTTTGGATAACGGAGATAAAAATGACCTAAACGATACGTCAAATAATAATGAAGTAAACTATAATTTTAATGATACATTTTTAGGGTTCCATTACAAGATTTTAGCCGGTAAATTTACGTTGACTCCCGGCGTTAGTCTTCATTCGTATAAAATGACAAACACACAATTAGGAACAGATTATTCTCAAAATTTCATAAAAGTATTACCTGATTTCTTTGCGCTTTATCAAATCAAAAAATCAGAAACTCTGACATATAATTTCTCCTTGTCTAACGATTTTACCGACATAAATCAATTGGCTGCGGGTTATGTTTTGTCAGATTATAGCAGTTTGTTTCGCGGAAATCGTTTGCTGGAAAATGCAACTTCTCAAGTGCATTCATTGCGTTATTTTAAATATAATATGTTCAATTTCGAGAACATTTTTGCCAATGCAACGTATACCAGAAAAGTAGATGCTATTAAAACCAAAGCCGATTTTGAAGGGATTAATCAGTCATCCGTACCTTATAATTCTAATTTGGCAGATGAAACCCTTTCCGGAATGGGAAGCTATGGAAGATCATTTTTAAAGAATTATAAAGCTTCTGTGAATGCAAGTTTGAATTGGTCAAAATTCAATAATATTCAAAATGAAGAACTTACAACAACAGAGAGTTTTACTCAAAGCTACACAGTAAAAGCTTCTACGAATTATAAAAATCTGCCTAATATTGAGTTTGGTTACAATATGTTAATCAATAAATATAGCGGCTCAACGTTTTTCACAGACAAGCCTTTTGCAAGATTAGATTACTATTTTCTGGACAGTTTTTCTTTTGTTTCGGAGTATGAATTCTATCATTATTACAACACTGACAAATCAGTCGACAACGAATATGATTTTTTAAGCGCCAGTTTAATTTATCAAAAGAAAAACAGTAAATGGGAGTATAAAATTGCAGCTACCAATTTATTAAATACTACCTATCTCAATGATGACAACTTCTCGCAGTTTTCAACAAGAGTTTCTCAATATACAGTGCAACCCAGATATATTATCTTTTCAATGAAATATAATTTGTAGTTTAATTAGAAGCTAATCCTGCTGTCCACTATATCTTTTCCTGGCTAAAGGAGCCAGAAAAAGGATGCCGTTCCCATCAGGGCTAAAAAAAACCGCAATCTCAAGACGAGTTGCGGTTTTCTGATTTTATGTAGTTGTAGATTTTTACAATCCAAAAGTTGCTTTTACTTTGTCAACAAAATCAAGCTTTTCCCAGGTAAACAACTCAACAGTTACAGTTTTTGAATGTCCGCCCGGAGCAGAAAAAGTTTTTGTTACCGTTTCTGGTTTACGTCCCATGTGTCCGTAAGCAGCAGTTTCACTGTAAATTGGATTTCTTAATTTCAAACGTTGTTCGATAAAGTAAGGACGCATATCAAAAAGTTCTTCTACTTTTTTAGCAATTTCACCATTAGTTAAATTTACTTTAGAAGTTCCGTAAGTTTCAATGAAGATTCCCATTGGCTGAGCAACTCCAATTGCGTAAGATACCTGAACTAAAATTTCGTCAGCAACACCTGCAGCCACTAAGTTTTTAGCGATATGACGAGTTGCATAAGCAGCACTTCTGTCTACTTTACTTGGATCTTTTCCGGAGAATGCACCACCACCGTGAGCTCCTTTTCCACCGTAAGTATCTACAATGATTTTTCTTCCTGTTAAACCAGTATCTCCGTGAGGTCCTCCAATAACGAATTTTCCTGTTGGGTTTATATGGTAGTTGATTTTATCATTGAATAAATGAGCGTGAGCCGGATTTTTAGCGATAATTCTTGGAATCAAAATTTCGATAATATCTTTTTTGATTTTCGCAAGCATAGTAGCTTCTTCATCAAAATCATCATGCTGAGTCGAGATTACAATCGCGTCAATACGAGTTGGTTTGTTATCATCGCTATATTCTAAAGTTACCTGAGATTTAGCATCCGGACGTAAATAAGAAATTTCATTATTTTCGCGTCTCAAGATTGCCAACTCTTGTAATAATTTATGAGATAAATCAAGTGCCAAAGGCATGTAGTTTTCCGTTTCGTTAGTTGCGTAACCAAACATCATTCCCTGATCTCCTGCACCTTGTTCTTCTGGCTTAGCTCTGTCAACTCCTTGATTGATATCAGCAGATTGTTCGTGAATTGCTGAAAGAATTCCACAAGAATTTGCCTCAAACATATACTCGCTTTTGGTGTATCCAATTTTACGGATTACTTCACGAGCGATTTGCTGTACATCAAGATATGTATTCGATTTTACTTCTCCAGCCAAAATTACCTGACCAGTTGTAACTAAAGTTTCACATGCTACTTTTGAGTCAGGATCAAATGCTAAGAAGTTATCAATCAATGCATCCGAAATTTGATCTGCAACTTTGTCTGGATGCCCTTCACTAACAGATTCTGACGTAAATAAATAAGCCATAATAATGTATTAAATTAAAATTAAGCGAGGAAAATAATTGCTGAAAAAGGCTAAAGGAGAGTTTCTGCTTTAGCATTTTTTACTACTGAAATCAATCTTTCAGTATTCATAACGAACCATTTCATTATGAAGAGGTTGCAATCAGTTCAAATTTTTCCTCTGTATTCGCGTGCAAAAGTACAAAACCATTTTGATTTGCAAATTAAAGTTCTGTATTTTTTATTTTTATAACTATAAATTTAACATAACATACTATTTTGATAGGGTAATAGAAATTAATTTAGTTTTTGTTTGGTGGTTTCAAAAAAAGTTTGCAAATTTGCTAAACAAAATAAAGAAAGATGAATTCAATTACTAAAAATATGTGCTGTATGATGCCGGAGACTTCCGCAGAGCACATTATTGTTTAGTACTTAAATCTAAAAATAACAATAAAGCCTCTGCCAATCGCAGAGGTTTTTTTTGCTCTAACCCGAAAGATAATGTTTAGAGAAAAGAATAATGGTAAAAATTAGAATAAATAATATTAGTAAAAATGAATAATTCAGTAGTAAATAAAATGGTGATGTGTTGTAAGATGTGTATGTGCATCCCCATTTGCTATTGCCGAAAGTGAAAGATAAAATCTTTGTTATAGTTCCCTAACTATAAGCCCTTTTGGTAGCCATCCGAAAGGGCTTTTTTTATTCCATTACTTAAAAATTAAAATCATGAAAACAATATATAGAATCCTAAATACAATTAACCCAAAAAATATTTTTGGATTAATTCAAAATCAAAAATCAAATTTAAGTTTACAAAAAGGCAAATTATATGCTGTCGAAACAAACTCATTATTAGCACACATGTATTCTGCTGAAAATGAAACGCTTTTTATTTGATAGAAACAATTTCAAAAATACAATTACAATAAATAATTAATAAAAAATAAGAATAGTATTAATACTTAAAACTAAGAAATCATGAGCACACAAAAATTCGCAACAAACGCACTACACGCAGGACATGATGTAACTAAAAACGGAGGGACCAGAGCAGTACCAATTTACCAAACATCATCATACGTATTTAATAATGCTGATCACGCAGCAAATTTATTTGGCTTAGCCGAAGCCGGATTTATTTACACCAGATTAAACAACCCAACTAATGATGTTTTGGAGCAAAGGCTGGCTTCGCTTGAAGGCGGAATCGCAGCAGTAGTTACAGCTTCAGGCGCAGCAGCAATTTCTACAGCTTTATTGACTTTGTTAAAAGCGGGCGATCATATTGTAGCATCAAATAGTTTATACGGAGGTACTTATAATCTTTTAAAAGTTACTTTGCCTCGTTTAGGAATTACAACCACTTTTGTAGATCCTTCAAAAGCTGAGAACTTCACAAAAGCGGCAAAAGAAAATACCAGAGCCTTTTTTGTGGAATCTTTAGGAAATCCAAAATTAGATGTATTGGATTTAAAAGCCATTTCGGTAGAAGCCAAAAACTTCAAAGTGCCCTTTATTGTAGACAATACCGTGGCAACACCATATTTATTAAAACCCATTGAATATGGAGCAAATATTGTAATTCATTCCCTGACTAAATATCTTTCAGGTAACGGAACTTCATTAGGAGGTGTGATTATCGATGCCGGAACTTTTGACTGGTCCAACGGAAAATTTCCTGAATTTACAGAGCCTTCTGCCGGATATCACGGATTGGTATATCATGAAGCCTTAGGAAACGCAGCTTTTATTGCAAAAGCCAGAATTGAAGGATTACGTGATTTTGGATCTGCTTTGAGTCCGTTTAACGCTTTTCAGATTATTCAGGGATTGGAAACCTTGCCAATCCGAATCAAAAAACACAGCGAAAATGCTTTGGCTTTAGCCGAATGGTTAGAGAAACAAGATCAGGTGGTTTGGGTAAATTATCCGGGTTTAAAATCGAATAAATATTATGATTTAGCTCAGGAATATCTGCCTGAAGGTCAAAGTGGTGTAATTACTTTTGGTTTGCAGGGAGGTTACGAAGCAGCTAAACAAGTTGTTGATCAAACCAAGCTATTCTCACTTTTAGCAAATATTGGAGATACCAAATCACTTATTATTCATCCGGCCAGTACTACACATCAGCAATTAACTGATGATGAGCAATTGGAAACAGGGGTTTCAAAAGATTTAATTCGCCTTTCAGTAGGAATTGAAGATATCGAAGATTTAATTAATGATCTGAAAACAGTTTTTGCAAGTGTAGCAAAATCACACAATACAGTCTTTAATAAAAATTAAGTTTTTTTGTTTTTTGTTTGAAAAATTGCCTTTAGTAAATTGAGTTTTACTAGAGGTGATTTTTTATTTAGCAATGACTGTTTTTTTAAATGAATAAAAACAGTTTGATTTTATAAGTTCTTTGAAATCATGAATTTGAAAGTTTAATTTGTAAGTATTTTGCTTGTATTTCTTCAAATGTGATTTTGTAAGATGTTTTATAAAGACAAATTGTAAGTTTTTTGTTTTTTTGAAGTTTTTTCGTGCATAATTATTTGGTGCATTAAAAAAATATTTGCATATTTGTAATAACCAAAAGCTACCGGAAATGATTTTTAATTCCTATAAAATGTATTATGTCGTTTCGGATAAAACTGTTGGGGTGTTTATTGCTTAAAATTGTAAAAAACAATATTTATATATAGCAAAGCCTCCCAATATTTTTGAGAGGCTTTTTAAATTTATACAAAATGCAGAATTTTTTAAAAATAACAAATAAATCACAGATGAATAATTCCCTACAGATGAACAAGATGTTCAGTGTCGCGTCTATTTACGTATGCGTCTGTTGATTCCAAAAGTATAGTAGTTAAACTATTTAAACCCTTTTGGTATCTGAAACCAAAAGGGTTTTTTTATTTAATCAGCTTGACATAAACAAAAGAATAAAACAATAATAAAAATAAAAAACTCAAACAAACTAAACTTAATATTATGAGCACTTTAAACTACTTAACAAAAACATTCTTAACATTGAAAAACATAAGGGCTAAAAGAAATAACCCGCCGCCAAAAAATGAATTAATTCATCCAAGATTTGGCATCACTGAAACAGATGCGAAAAAGGAAAAGAAAAATCCTGATTCTTTATTGTTTTTAATGTATTCAAAAGAAAATGAAACACTTTTTATTTAAACCAAAAAGTTTTTCAAATAGGTAATAACCTGCTTAAATTTACTGGGCAATTTGTTCGGTAATTTTTTGCGTATAATAGTTTTTGTTTGTGATATATTGAACAAGTGAAAGAATCTCTTGAGATAAATTTGTTTGTTTAAGAAAATAGTAGTTAATTTGCACCTTTAAGTTCAGAAACGTATTGAAATGTTATAAAGAAAGGACGAGGGATTAGACCCGATGAATCCTTAGCAACCCTTCGGTAAAGCGAAGAAGGTGCTGCATTCTACCACGCCCAACGTGGAAAGATAACAAAAAGAGTTTTTCTAGTCTCGTTCTAGACTTTCTTTCTAATATTTCCATATACAAATCAAAAAAATAAAAGATTTGAAATTGGAAAGTATACCAAACCCTATCATATTAAAAAATTTCACTACTCAAAGTGGTGCTTCCTATAATTTATTACCCTTAAGTTTTGCACTTTTTGGTTTGCCGCTTCACAGTGCGCCAATTGTTCTGGTGAATCATGCCTTAACAGGAAATGCACAGGTTACCGGAGAAAACGGCTGGTGGAATGATTTGATTGGTGAGGGAAAAACAATCGACACTACTAAATATTCAGTATTGGCATTTAATGTTCCGGGTAACGGAAACGATTCTTTTAATATCGAAAATTACAAGGATTTTACGGCCAGAGATGTTGCCCGTATTTTTTTGATCGGAATCGAAGATTTAAAAATCCAACAGCTGTATGCTATTATCGGAGGTTCGGTTGGTGGAGGAATTGCCTGGGAAATGCTGGCGCTTGAGCCGAATATTACAAAACATTTAATTCCGATTGCAACAGATTGGAAATCAACTGACTGGATGATTGCGAATTGTTTTTTGCAGGAACAAATACTGAACAATTCATCGAAACCAATTGAAGATGCCCGAATTCATGCCATGTTGTGCTATCGTTCTCCGGAATCATTTAAAGAAAAATTTCAAAGAACCATTAATCAGGAACTTTTAATTTTTAATATTGAAAGCTGGCTGGCACACCACGGAGATAAATTACAAAAAAGATACCAATTGGCTTCATACAAATTAATGAACCAATTGCTCAAAACAATAGATATTACCAGAAACGGAGAGGATTTTCAAACTTTAATGTCAAAAACAAACGCCGATATCCATATCATCGCAATCGATTCTGATCTGTTTTTTACGCCAAAAGAAAATCGGGAGACGTTTCAGGAATTAAAAAAGTTCAAAGAAAATGTTTTTTACAGCGAAATAAATTCGGTACACGGACATGACGCTTTTTTAATCGAGTACAAACAATTAGATAATTTACTTGCTGGTATTTTTCAGCATAAATAATAAAAAGATAAAATGAAAATATTAAAATTTGGCGGTAAATCATTATCAAACGGAGAAGGGCTAAACAAAGTTGTTTCTATAATTGCGGAAAAAGTAAATCAAGGTGAAAAAATTGCCGTAGTAGTTTCTGCAAGAGGAAATGCTACAGATGAATTAGAATATATTTTAAAAATTGCCGCTAAAAATGGCGATTATAAACGATTATTAGAAAATTTCAAAACCTATCAAATTTCAGATTATCCTCAGGTTGATTTATCTGAAGAGTTTACTGTTTTAGACAAACTTTTTGAAGGGGTAAGCTTAATTGGTGATTACAGCAATAAAATTAAAGATCAGATTTTGTCTAAAGGAGAATTGCTTTCCGCAAAATTATTGACTGCTATTTTAATCGAAAAAGGAATTCCTGCTAATTTTGCAGATTCAAGAGTATTACTAAAAACCGATTCAAAATTTGGTGATGCCCAACCTTTAGAACAACTTTCTAAGAAAAATGTAATTAATTATTTTAAAGAACATAATGGAAATACAGTTAATGTTGTAACTGGATTTATTGGTTCTAACAACAATAATGATACTACAACTTTAGGAAGAAACGGTAGTAATTATACCGCTTCTTTAATTGCTAATTATTTAAATGCCGAAGAATTACAAAACTTTACACACGTTGATGGAATCTATACCGCAAATCCGGATTTAGTTGCGGACGCTAAAAAAATAGAATTTTTATCATTCAATGAAGCAAACGAATTAGCGAATTTTGGAGCTACTATTTTACATGCCAAAACCATTATTCCTTTGTTGGAAAAAAATATTCCACTTCGAATTTTAAATACGTTCAACCATGAAAACCGTGGAACTTTAATTACTTCTGATACTGCAAAAGAAGGAATCAAAACACTTTCGGTTCTTGAAAATGTTTCGCTTCTAAATCTTGAAGGTCGCGGATTACTTGGAAAAGCAGGAGTTGATGCCCGAATTTTCAAAGTAATGGGAGATCACAATATTAGTGTGAGTATTATTTCGCAAGGTTCTTCAGAAAGAGGAATTGGACTTGTGGTTGCTACTGATAAAGCGACAACGGCGATGGTTGAATTAGAGAAAGAATTCGAAAATGATTTTTATTCGAAAGATGTCAATCAGATTACAGTAACAGATAATGTTTCGGTTATTTCGATTATTGGTCAGGATTTAAGCACTTTCCATAAACCTTACACCGCTTTAATCAAAAATAAAATTGTTCCGATATTATTTAACAACACCGTTACGGGTAAAAACGTGAGTTTGGTGGTTAAAAAATCAGAACTGAACAA
>Ga0247810_10002301_pt1 | contig 10685 bp, 13 predicted proteins | sample UWRJL119311C1_FD_179918 | JGI IMG/M metagenome (GOLD analysis project Ga0247810, IMG submission 179918) | Plant litter microbial communities from Arlington Agricultural Research Station in Wisconsin, United States - UWRJ-L119-311C-1 | ecosystem: Environmental > Terrestrial > Plant litter >...
ACTCTGGCGATAGTTTAGGACTACATCATATTCCCTCTCTGACGTGATTGGACCTTTAACGACTGAAGTGGGAAGGGGAAGCGAGAACAACTCATCATGTCTAAACCTCGCATCGCAAAAGCAGTCACGAAAGGTGTCATTTACGCAAGCGCATTCTACATCATCTCGGAGTCTGAGATTCCAGAGAAGTTCGCTGAGAGTGTGAAGAATTTCAACAAAGATCATTGTTTGCCCCCTGTCTGTCCATTTGCAACGTTCACCAGGCTAATATCAGCAAAGTGATTCAACCACGAAATCTCAAACCGTTCCAGCCACAAGAGAAAACAGCTCTCAAAGATGCCCTTCTGAAGGAATTCGTCTTTGAAAAGCAAAATCGGCTTTTGAAGGGTTCGGTTGAGCAGAATACGTGGAGTAAACCACTCGTGTGGTTTCCTGGTGCCAAGAGAGAGGAGGATGTGGAAGGAGGAGATGGTGAATGGAAGATTGTTGGGGAGGATGGAAGGGTCGTGGGTGTTGAGAAGGACGTTTTGAAAACGGTCGGGGAGGTAAATGGGAAGGAATTGCAGAAGGAAGGTGAGGCGAGTGGAAGTGAGAAGAAAGAAGAGGGAAAGGAAGACTCTTGAGGGTGAATTTGAACAGGAGTAGGCGATGAGACTGAACGTGGAGTAGTGCAAGATGAAATTGAGCGAGGAGTTCTGGCGTTTAAGAGGGACAAAGCATGGTATTGTTACTTCGGTATAAGGCATCAAATAACTGGAGGTATGGGCCAAGTCAAATACGTCTCTTCGAATCTGGGGAAGCCTTGTACGACGCAGAGCATTAGACATTGTTGGAGTGCCTACTCCTGGACGATGGCATGTACTCACACCTGCATCCTTCTCAACCCGATAAGTGAATGTCACTGGATTTAGGAGCTCGAACAGTTTATACACGTAAGACAAAGCCACATGGTTGTGACTTGAGTGTTTGTTGTCTCCAGAAAGCAGCAGAGTTGTATACCTAGAAACAAGCGAAGCCCTATACAAACACTCGGAAATCACCAAATTTGAACACTATGAGTAGCATCTCGCGAATAGTCTTGCGAAACAAACGTACCATACTGTGCAGATTTTCTGTCAAGCACCACGAAAACAGAGGAAGATCTTGAATATCAAGAACATCACCTGATGTTGTAGCTTCAGCCACAGTTTCCTCTTGAATCTTCTGCGTCATTCTTGGCACGCTCAGCCACAGCCCTCTTGGTCACATTCACACTCTTGTCGGACCATGATTTCAACATCCACGACCTTCTAATACAAGGTTACCTTTTGACATTGTCGTAGGCCATTTGATGGTTATTTTCCTACTCGCAACTGACATCCGAATCATACAATCTCGGCTTCACCAACGAGAAACATAATCGCAACGTGCCACCACCACTCGGTGTACAAATTACACAAAGACGTCGGACGTTCTGTAAGGTGGTGTCCGCCACATTCGATCTGTTACGTCTCAACACCATCCTACGAACAAACCCAAAACCCACCTCAAAGAATACTTGGCTGCATTTCCAGCCTCCCAAACAATCAATCTGGCTTTCCGAGCATTGCGAAATACAGGCCTGGCATTAAGTCTCGGTCTGACAGCTATTGCAGCTTACCAGAATATCCGAGGCGCAGTCATGGCGAACAATGAAGTTGAAAGTGCTAGAGGCTTTAACAGATATCTACAGGCTGAGGCTGGAAGAGAGATCGTATTCTGTCATATGTGTGAATCGCAATGGTGGAGAGACGAACATGGACTGGTTTGTCCTGGTTGTGAGGGAGAGATTACAGAGATTGTACGTTGCCCTCCATGGGTGTTGAAGTGGATATCTAACGTCGGACAGGTCTCTGCTCAATCGGATCCTAGACCAAGACCAAGATTACCTACACCACCAGAAGTCAGCAATTTGCGACAGCATTACCCATTCCATCCTTATGCTGACGACTCGGACCCAGAAGAGGCAGATATAGATGAGCATATCAGGCACACTCCAGATGGCTACACCTTCTCCCGCACAACACATAGCCAGACTCCTCTACGCGAAGCACAGGACAGAAGACGTGGTATGCCTGAAGATGAGAATGAGACTGATGTAATGGGCAGCTTCCAGAGCATGATCGCAAACATGATGGGTCCTCATATAGGCCAGCCACCTCAACGTGGTCAAGGCGGACAACCACGATCTGGAACACATACGTTTTCTTTTGGGACAGTTGGTGGGGGCCCAAATGCCAGCGGTGCGACATGGTCGTTCAGTGCTGGAGGACCGGATCGAGGATATCAGCATTTCAGTGGAGAAGGCCTTCCTCCTGACTTCCACAGGTAGGTAGTATTCACGACATTGTCTTCACAGTGACTGATTATCCATAGTATGTTTGGTGGAATATTTGGCGGACCTCCTATGGTGCCTGGTTCCCACGATGGTGACAACCCTTACCCAGGAATGCCACCGGCCTTAGGTGGTCTGCTCGCATCACTTCTCAACCCTGTCAATGCACGATCTGGTGACGCAGTGTATACTCAAGAAGCACTTGACAATATCGTCTCCCAGCTGATGGAGCAGAATACATCCAATGCACCAGGACCAGCGACAGACGATGCTATTAACGCTTTACCCAAGAAGAAGCTTGACGAAAAGATGCTAGGTCCAGAAGGCAAGGGAGAGTGCAGTGTGTGCATGGACGATGTCACTGTCGGAGACGAGGTTGTTCAATTACCATGTTCACATTGGTTCCATCAACAATGCGCAAGCATTTGGTTGAAGGAGCACAACACGTGTCCGATCTGTCGTAAGGCAATCGATGGAAGCTCCTCGGAGGGTGCTAGTACGGCAGGTAGTAGTCGAGGACAATCACAGAGTCAGAGTCCCCCTCTACGTGCTACCGTAAGAAGACTAAGTCAGATCAACAGGCGACCCTCCTCAGCAGCAACAGGATCAAGCCCCACCAATGCCGGGAGGATGGAATCCTTTCCGATGAACGCTGCCGCGAGAAGTGCAGATTTGGAAAGAAGATTAGAGTCTATCAGGGAAACTCCGAGAAGTCGTACTGAAGGCGATTATACACCTAGAACAACTAGCATCATTCGCATTCAGGTAGTTGGCAGTGGCAATCATGCACCGGTTGTTTCGAGACGTTCCTCCCGAATCGAACGACCTAGAGAAGAGCGGAGAAATAGTGAGCGATCTCATGGCTCTAGTAGTCGTGAGACTCGTCAATCCACTAGACGCAGTAGCACACAATCTAGTGCCAATAGTAGCAATGTTGGCGGTCTTGCAAGCAGTGCTGTGGGATGGCTGAGAGATCGTCTTACTGGCAACAGTTCGTCTTCAAGTAGTCGTAGACGCGATTGAAAGTATTCTTCCTTCTTCAACATTCACATGTATCTCCATGATATCTGTACTGTAGTTATGGGGATGGCGTGGCATGTGTGAGATGAGATTGCATAAACAGGCGTTTAGCGGGGATGGATATACCAATTTCAGTTTAGATGTAATATAATAAGATGCAAAGATTATGTTGCCATAAGACCACTGTGAGTGAGGTTCGATGCGGTTTGAATTCCTGCATGCTGGACACCCTGTTGAATGAGCGCGGGTGTGCCTTGAGATGACGTTCTGATTATGTTTGTAATTGGATTATGTTCGAATGTGATTCATGGAGTAAAGCGCACCCAACTCTAGTAGGAGATCAAATTTACGAATAGCGGTACCTACCCAGCATCTGGTAAATGTCTGATGATGCAGCGAAGCATTCAGAGCTTTACTATCATATCAGTTTTCACTACGCGGAACTGTCCCTTATGTTTCACCATTCCAAGGTGCAAATATGTATCGTCACACTCTTCACTGAATGTTGAACAGTCATTCACACTGTCAATCTGAACACTAATTGACGGTCACTATCTTCAAGTCGGAAGCGTTTCCGTATATTCTACATTGACCATGCCACAATCTCACGCGGCTCTTACAGGTACGCCGTCAAAACCTCCACCCTCGTCCTCGCGACCGGTGATCCATGTTCTCCTTCTCCCATCGTTTGCATAATCTCAATCATCCGTGCTGTTCCTAGATCAGCTTATCTCCTCTCGTTTCTGACATATCCCCACGACCTCAAGCTGCGTAAGTGCAGCCAGACATGCAGTTAAAGGAAAACTCACAAATATCATTCTTGCCTCTCACAAACACAGCATCACCATCTTCAATTTCTGCATCGCCACCCTTATTACCAACCACATCTTTCAGGATATCACCAATACACAGCGCTTCCAAAAAGGCGCGATGGTTGAATACCCACCACACTTTGGCCTCACTCTGCACAATCTCCCATAGCAAGAAAAAGGTCTCAATAGCTTCGTGCGCTGCATCAAGCGCAGCTCTTGTATTCGCTGGCACTTCGTTACTGGAACTAGAGTGCAACAACATGACATTGTGATGATAGTTTGAGAGTAGAAACAGCGTTTGGCGCACGACTCTCTTGTTGGTCTGCGCGAGGATCTTGAGGGACGACGCGTCCCATGCGCGAAAAATGTCTGGGAAGGAGCGGTGGACCGACCGGAAATCGGCGATAAGCTTGGCTTTTTGACGTGTAGTTGAGGCTAGGGGCAGGTCGAGAGAGCGAGGTGAGCAGATGCTTTCTTGGGTCAGGTTGGCGAGCATCCAGGAGCCGCGGATGTAGGCGGTGTCTGTCGGGTCCGATGACGCGATTGATGATGTGTCGTCTAACAGGTCGTCGACGTTGACATCTGTGTGTGTTGCTGAGGGTGGAAGGGAAAGCAGTACAGTGAGGAATGTGTCTTGTAAGAGTACTGCTTGCCAGACTTTTCTCCGGACCTGTTTGTCAAAGATGCTGGCGTTCGGACAGACGATGTTGGGATCACGATGTAAGCCAACGGCGTAGGCTTGTCGTATCAGGATGCCTGCGAATGCCCAGCCGTCCGATGCGTGATTGTCGTTGATGAGAAAATATGTGATGAGCACCATTGATTGGATTGAGCGAATGTTGGCTTTGTTGAGATATGAAGAGACTCGTAATGCTTGATGCGCCGCCGAGACGTAGAACTCTGCTGTTTGTTGTCTATCTTTTGGAGGAGTGGACTCAATAAATTGGGTTCCCATGGCTAACATGGCGAACACCAACGCTACCAGTGCCCCATCGACTGTATCTTTTTCTGATTGAGGCAGTGACCAGAAATGCTCATAGTCCGCGTAGAATGTCTGGCGATGAATCATGGGATATACAGGATCGACACACTCGAAATATTGCTCGAGTAAAATGTCTGCTTGGATCTTCTCTGGCAAGACTAGAATAACTTCTCGCAAGCCGCCGAAACATGTCCAATAGTTCGCGAATGGATGTTCTGACCCAATACCGAAGACATTGGAGGCGGATGGGTGGGAGTAGGGTACATGTGAGAGTAGACCTATGGACGAAGATGTTGAGCCGCGTGACACCGAGCGCTCTGGTCGGGCAGCTTGTTTAGGATGCTCGAAGCCATTTGCCTGTGATGATTTTGACTTTGGAGGTCTGGTCATTCTCACCGCGCTACCTGGCAGGTTGATTGCGACACTGTATTGGATGAGTGGAGCTCGGGTTGGGAACGGGACTTGCTTACTCTTGAAGTTTTTCTGGGACAGAATACTTGCATACTGCTTGTCGCTTGACACCTGGCCATGTTCAATCAGTCACCGTGAAGCGAAGTTGAGTTCTGCCTGGCCATGACTTACATGCTAAGCAATGTGGTCTTCCTCTGTCACACTACCTATATGTTAGGTCGAAGCGATCAAGATTGTTTAAAAAGTGCAGAAAACATGCGAGAACGCGGTACAGTAGGATGATGAACGCAATTTGACAAGAACTCAAGAACATGCACGTAAAGTGAGAGGTTTGAACCTGTAGCGCTTAAACGTAAAGCAGAGACTCTGCAGCAAAACAAAAATGGCAGAACCTCAGTGTTCTTCTCGTGGAATGCAAGCTCATAAGCTCATAAAACATCGGACCAGATGACATGGTCCTCACATGGTGTTTTACAACAAGATGGCTGGTCATATAGCGCTGCGATGCATCTTCAGGCAATACGCTCAATTTATGGTGCTGTGAAACTAAACATTGAAATCTTCCTACTTCGGCAAAAAGTGACCAGTGTCACCAACATGCAGCCACAACGTTATAAAACTATCCGACGCTCACCTTGGTCTTCCGCTCTACGCATTCTTCACATGACAAGGTAGGCTTATTCCTCTTCTGCTTCTTCTTGGCTGGTCCGTCCTCATGTCCAGTGCTTGGTGAGACTGAGACTGACAGAGGCGACTCAACCTTGATAAGAGGCGATGGCGTAAAGGGGCTGTGTTGAAGAGTTGAAGGCGATAGGATCGTAGTGAATGGGTTTGGGAGAATGGTTGAATGTTCCATGTTAAGATTAATTGAGGGAGATCTTCGCTGTCCAACAGACTGAGTATACTGGAAATAATGAGGTCGGGAATATTTTTCAAGGAAGACATGAGGGGCATGTGGAGAAGCACTTCTCCAATCATTGTGGGACACTCTGGTTATGGCTTGGCAGTCGCGTATCCCTTTGTCAAGTCGCGTCGAACGTGTCTGGGAGCTTTCATCATCAATATGTACAATTAGGTGTGGAACATTGAAAGACTACAAGAACATTGAACGACTAGTCCATTATTCACTGTACGAACGCTTTACGAGAGAAATTCTTCGAAGTAGGAGTAAATCATGGTTGTATCGTAGTATATATCCTTCTATCATCTCAGCACAATTGACGTCCTACTCTATTGCTCCGACAACTGTCCCTCCGCGACCACAAGTCTGCTCGTGTGATTACATTTCGGTCATCAACTCTTCACATCAATCAACATGCCATCCGTTTCATCTCCAGTATTATACCCGCAAAGCTCCTCACCTCCGGCCGCAAAACGATCACGACAAGATGCAACCCTCGAGGTACGAAAACCAAAGGCAAGGATGGGTTTCGTGCTGGAAGAGGACTCGGAGGACGAAGCAGCAGATGCAGGTGTAAAGGAGCCCTCCAGCAAGAAGAGAATGCTCGTAGATCTTCGAGAGCAGTCTCCAGCTCTACAATCTGCACAAACCTTTTCGGATTCGGCAATCGACCTTACGCATGTGATCAGCGCGGAGGAAATCGAGGAGGAAGACCAGCATACTCTTCCAGTACTTGATAGACCTGCAAAGAATCTAGGAAATCACGATACGCCGGAATCATCACGGTTGGCAGGACTTGTATTTGGCAAAGCTGCAAGAACAGAGACCAAGGAAGTCGTTAATTGCAATGGAAACATATTGTCAATCAATTCAAGGTCGAAGGCCGAAGCTGTGTCGTATGAGCAAATGGTAGCTGCACGATCCACTACGAAAGCTGGACGTGCAAAGAAGAGCTATTATGGCATCGACATTCAGCAACTCATCTCCGATGCGACCAAGGAAATAGAGGTTACTGCGAAGAAAACTCAACAAGACGTCCCGGAAGTGGTGCCTTCAATCGAACAACCAGTCAACACGAAATCAAAACGATCCCTCATGTGGACTGAGAAGTATCGAGCAAGGAATTTTATGGAGTTAGTGGGAGATGATCGTACACATCGACAAGTCTTGAGGTGGCTGAAAGCGTGGGATCCGCTTGTCTTTCCAAAAGCTGGGAAAGCGAAATTGGCGCCTGTTAAAGGGCAAGCCGCAGATCAGGAGGAGAGGGCACAGAAAAAGATACTGATGTTGACGGGACCACCAGGACTTGGAAAGACTACTTTGGCCCATGTATGTGCTCGACAAGCTGGGTATGAGGTCATGGAGATCAACGCTAGTGACGAGCGGAGCAAAGATGTGGTTGAAGGACGCATCAGAACGAGCGTGGGAACGGAAAGTGTGAAAACTGGTGCCACCATCACTACAAAATCAGGTGTGGTGCAGAAGGTCGCTCATCCGCTGTGTGTTGTGGTAGATGAAGTAGATGGAGTTGTCAGCGGATCTGGAGGGTCTGGCGAAGGTGGTTTCGTGAAAGCGCTGATCAACCTGATAACAATTGATGAGAAGAATTCGGCACCATCAGGAACCACCTCGAACGCGAGTCGCAAGAAGAAGAAAGGTGACGATTTCAAGCTAATGAGGCCACTCATACTCATTTGTAACGACGTTTACCATCCTTCGCTCAAACCTCTAAGACAGTCAAATCTTGCAGAAATCATTCACGTAAGAAAGCCACCGTTCGATGCTGTAGTCACTAGAATGAAGAGTGTTTTCGAAAAGGAAGGAGTGGCTTGTGATGGAGATGCAGTCCGTCGACTTTGCGAGGCGACCTGGGGCGTGAGTGCTGCAGAAGCGAAACGTGGAAGAGAGGGCACCGGAGAAGGTGATCTGAGGGGCATCATGGTGGTGGGCGAATGGGCAGCAAGCAAATTGAAGTCGTCCTGCAAAGACGGTGTGATACCCAAATTGACCAGGAAATGGGTGGAGCAAAACATGATGAGCTCACTTTCTCATGACGGAGGTAGCGCCAGAGGTGTTGGGCGTGGAGGATCGAAAGAGATTGTCCATCGTGTTTTCTTGGAAGGTGCTGGGTTTCCCAGAGCAAATACCGCGATTGCATTACCTGGCAAACATGTAGACGATCAGCCAAAGACGCAGCTTGGTGTAGCAGAATTGGCAAAACGTGCAGGCATGGATCGTTTGCGAGCGATGGTTGACACAAGCGGAGAGATCGAAAGAATTGTGACAGAGATCTTCTCTGAATATCCAAATCAACCATTCAACGACGACAATATCCTCTCAAAACCAGATGAGGCATATGAGTGGCTAGCTTTCCACGATAAATGCTCGAATCGAGTGTTCACATCACAGGACTTCGAATTGATGCCATATCTTAGTCAGCCGATCTTAGCTTGTCACAACCTCTTCGCATCTCCTGCACGGCACCACTTCAATAAACAAGACGAAGGCAAGAAATGGGGCGAGCAAGAGGAAGAACCACTTCCCTTCAGTGGTCCACGCGCAGATTACTCTGCTTTTGAGACTGAAAAGATCAATCGAGCAACTATTGTCTCTTTACAATCAAGTCTCAGCACGAGTCTTCAGCGGAACTTCCGAAGTCCCGAGGATATAGCCACAGATTTACTGCCTTACCTCGTGCGTATCCTGACACCAGAAGTCAAGCCTATTGTAGTTGGCGGAAGCGGTGAGCAGAAAGGCATCGCGAGCGTGAGGAGTGAAGCCGAGAAGGCCATGGTCAAGAGAGCCGTAGATGTGATGAGTTGCGTTGGTGTGACATACCAGCGGGGTAAGCTTGAAGGCGATTTTGGTGCTCGGCAGACACAATGGGTGTATAGGATGGATCCGTAGGTCAATTCACATTTGGAGAGCTGTTTATGGACTGACAATTGTAGACCACTTGACACACTTGCCGTTTACGAGACCGCAGCAATAGCAGTACCGCCTGTACGATATGGGGTACGACAAGTCCTTGATCAAGAATATCAAAAGAACATGGTAGTGCTCGCAAATAGTGCTCGCCAGGCACGCTTTCGAAATGGCAATCCTGAAGCTGAAGTCGATGCAAGTTTACTGCAGCCTACATTGAATTCACTGGAATTATTGGATGAAAAGACTGTCGAGGTTAAGAAAGATTTCTTCGGACGGGTTGTTAGAGAAATCCGGCCGCTGGCAGAGACTACAGGCAATGCTTTGGAGGGAAAGGAGGTGCCTAAAGCTGGAGGAAAGAAGGCGAGGGAGGAGTTGAAGATTTGGGTCACGTATCATGAAGGATATTCAAATGCTGTAAGGAAGCCGATTACTGTGCAGGAGCTGTTAAAGGGACTGTAAAGTCCTAATAGATACCCAAGGAGTGATAAATGTGATGACATTCTCCAGCTCGATGGATGCTATCAACAAAACTGCTATCTCTATGACACATGTCTTCCCACATTTGACGTTGGTGATGAACCCGGGGCGGGTTCGCGTACGTTCAATTGCTGCCACTTGTAACGCTTACATATACCACCACTGCTCCATGGCTCCCATTCGCTCGACCACCTTATGGTGACAAGAGAAGCTTACTGATTTCGTTCCACATCTGCTTTGTGAGCCAAACAAAGCACGCTTTGCTTCCGTACGTACACATACACATACAGGCTTAGTGATCCTTGCACTAATTATGCATTTCCAATCTCAAGAAAAATCCGAAGCCGATCACATTTTTGGGCAGATGCATAATGAAAGTGTCCGATTGGCTTCAAGTCAAAGACGAGTGGGTTAGGTTGTGCAGGGGCTATGTGTGAGAACTTAGTATTCCATCACGCTTTGGAGAAGTCAGTACTGCACGGCATACTCAATTGGGCAAAAATGTTGCAATGAATTATGAGAAGTCTTCCATTGGAAAGCGTGTCAAGTTACAGTTTCTGAAAGACAAGACAGACTTAGGGCTTGAACATATGAGAGCTGTTGTAGGTTGGTCTGAGAATCGTGTTTCTGTGGACCGGGTGGGAGGCCGAGTGGGAGGCCGGGTGGGATATTGCACTATTTCGATGGTTCGGAACTAGCCCTTTGATATCGCTCTAGTGCTGCAGGTTGAGCTTAATTGCGACATGTACTGCTTCTCTCAAGTATATATCATCTTCCAGTCGTTCCTTTCTTCCTTTTACA
>Ga0247810_10002303_pt1 | contig 10674 bp, 3 predicted proteins | sample UWRJL119311C1_FD_179918 | JGI IMG/M metagenome (GOLD analysis project Ga0247810, IMG submission 179918) | Plant litter microbial communities from Arlington Agricultural Research Station in Wisconsin, United States - UWRJ-L119-311C-1 | ecosystem: Environmental > Terrestrial > Plant litter >...
CGAATTTGAGCTGGAAAGACAGCTTGTCGGTTACACGCTTCGGGGATGTGATCAGTACTCCACCTTTCTGGGCGACCTTTCTTTTGGAATGCAAGGCCGAAGACGTTTCCAAGACGCTCAGTTATCTCAACAGTCAACAGCAACTTGTACTCTATGCCGAAATGCCGGTAGAAGCGGAGTTGCAAAGCTATCCCGATGATTTGTTCTACCCGGAGCAGTATAGTCTGGTTTACAATCCGGGTCTCCCGAACGCGGGGATCAATGTGGAGGACGCCTGGGAGATAGAAACGGGGAAGCCCTTTGTGAAGATCGGGGTGTTGGATTCGGGGATCGATAGTTTGCATCCTGATTTGGAGGTGTTGTATGGTGGAGCTTATTACCGGTCAGACGATCCGCCTGTCTGGGGCGTAGGAGTTGAAAACCATGGCTCACTTGTGGCTGGGATTATCGGTGCGAAACGGAATAATGGAATTGGCATCGCAGGGATTGCAGGAGGTGATGGAACAGATTCTTCAGGGATTTCGCTCATTGATCTGCGTTTTCCTTTTGCAACGAATTCAAGTCCAAATTATTTGCTTGCGGCCACTGTCGACGGTGCACGGTCTGTAGGCAGTTACTGGGCTTACCCGGAAAACTATTACCATGCTCCAGATGGAGCAGGTCAATATCCATATTTTGCTTCCGCACCGGGGTTCGGATTGTATGTACAAAATCATTCTTATATCATGAAAGCTACTATTCCTGCTCACATAGAAGGCAAGGAACTTCCTGTTGCCACATTGGAAGCGGGTGAGTGTATACTCTGCCGGGAAGCTTTTCTGTTCTCACTGAAGAGCGGCGTAATCAATGTCGTTGCGCGGGGAAATTCTACTTCGGTACCTGCAAATGATGTAACAGGTGAGATCGATCCTGAGACGGTAGAAGGCCTTTATCCACAATCTTTTCCCGACAACTGGCTGATCAGCGTGGGAGCATCGGGCTACGACGGGAATACGGTAGAGGGAGGCGTAAACCAGGGTTACCGGGATTCTTTGGATCATTACTATTCCCTTTATGGCGGGAATATGGATTTGATCGCCCCGGGATCGGACAGTATTGTAAAAAGCACGGGAGTTTACGGATCGAGTGAGCCTTACCGCTGGTTCAACGGGACATCATCGGCAGCCCCTCATGTTTCTGGTGTTGTAGGACTACTGCTTAGTAATTATGACCGTGACTGTTATTCCAAACGTAATCTCACTATCGAAGACGTGGAGTACATCCTGGAGCACAGTGCCACGGATGTGATGGCACCGGGAGAAGATGTGATCTCCGCACACGGAAGGCTGAATGCTTACGAGGCCTTAAAGATGATTGATTTTCCGAAAAAACAGATCGTTCATCCGCAGGAAGTAACAAGCAGTTCCGTAACAGCTATAGATACGATTCGCCTGCATTATAATTATGCTTATAGTAGTGAGAACTGGGGACCCTTATCCAGGAATTTCCCTTTATCAAACAATTTTTACTATCAGGTTGAAGTAGTGAAGTGGCAAAATACATACGCTTTTGACGATTACCTGACACCTGCAACGGAGATACTAGAAATCTATTCGCTGCCAAGTAGGAGCAACGCCCTTCGTTTACATCACGACACACTTGATCTTTCGGGAGAAAGTATTGGTTACGACAAATTCGATGTCAGTCCTTATTGTGAGATTGTCGGTATAGATTCTGCTTTGGGATTGGTGACAACTCAAGGATATTACTATCATTTTATAGGAAGACAATCAAGTGAAACTAATTTTGAAATTAATGTTGGCTTTCCGGTAGATTTTTGGTACCCTATTAATCCATATGTCGATTATGCAAAGCTGCCGATTTCTATTTACCTGTCTGATTCAACCTTAACCGGTATTTACGATTTGCCGTGCGATTCCGTTAACCTGGCTTATGACGTCTTTTTGGATCTTCCTGATCAGGAAGATCAAGCGTTTGAAGTTTATCCCAATCCTTCCAAAGGGATTTATACTGTCCGATTCACAGAAAATGGCAATTACAAAATAAAGGTGGTAGATTTAACGGGAAGAACACTTAAAGAAATGACTACTGGCAAAAAAGAACTCACCTTCGACCTAACCTCAGAACCAAATGGTACGTTTATACTAATACTAGAGAGTGACCAACGACAGTTCCATAGAAAAATAGTTAAGTTATGAAGCGATTACTTCTTATTCTTCTCATCGGTATAACCGGAAGTCTCCGGGCCCAAATCTGGCAAACTGTCAGGCTGAGTACTACGCTTGGTATTTATGCGCCTTATGACTGTTTCAAATTGAATCCTTATACGAACGATCTGTGGTTTTGTAATAATGAGATGGTGGCTTCATTAAGTTCTAACGGCGAAAGAAGGTTTATGGACATGACAGGTGTTTCTGACCTCCCGGCCGATCATGACCTGGCTTTCACGCCAGCTTACACCTATTTCGCGGATGAAATTTATGGTCTTTTCCGCATCAATAATGATTATTCGAAAACACAGGTGTATAATGATATGTATGTGGGAAAAGTATTTTCTAACGGCGATATGGGATTATACGATTCAGAATATTTAACTTATACAACCAATGGCACTTTTTCTACTCCTATGGCTTTCAACAGAATAAATGCAAAGGGCACTATTAAATATACAGCATACGACATTAACGGTTCTCTTGTTAAATACACGGGCAATGGTTTTGATGGCTATCAGTTTTATGATATAATAGATGATGAATACTTATGTACTCAATTCCACGATGCCAAATTCTCCCGCTTAACTGATACTTTCTACGTTTCGTGTACGCAGGGAATTACGAAAGCGATCAATTACGACTTCAACGATTCCATTGTTCCGTCGAATACAACCAATATGCCTTCGGCAAATGTAATTGAGTTTGAGTTCGACGACCAGGACAGGCTGTGGGCGGTGTTTGGGGATGCAGATAATGTTCCGTTTGCTTTTGCGCGACTGGACGGGAACGAATGGACGAATCGCTACGATGCTTCCAACTGTCCTATCAACTTTGCAGCATACAAAGGGCTGGAGATCGATACTTTGGGAAATTTGTGGATATCGGAAAGTTTTTACCTTCATACCTTGCTGACTCCGAATTCACCGGTCTGGTTGGGGACGCAGGAGCTTATAATGGAGACGCTGCAGGCTTATCCGAACCCGGCGGAGGATCAGGTAACGATTAAACTGCCCAATGCAGGAGGTCGCTTACAGGTTGCGGATTTATCGGGGATTGTTTTGCTGGAAGAAAGTAACCTAACCGAAAAGGAAGTATCGCTGGATATTTCTTCATGGACGAAGGGCTGTTATGTGGCGACGTGGACAGATGGTGAGCGGAAGCAACAGGTTTTGATTGTGAAGTAGTATGAAGAAGTTAATTCTTATTCTTCTCATCGGTATAACAAGAAGCTTGCAAGCTCAGACCTGGCAAACCGTTCGATTGAATACCAGTGCGGGATTGAATATATTCCCTCCTTATAAAGGATTTAAGATAAATCCTTATACCAATGATCTCTGGTTTTTAAATACAAGCAGGGTTTCTTGCCTTGAGGCAGACGGTAGTGTTCACTTTTTAGATTTATCCGAATATCCAAGCGGATGTAATCCTGACATTACCTTTACACCCTCCAATCCGTATTTTAGAAACACTTTCTCAGGATTATACAGGGTGAATTCAGATTATTCTAAAGTTCTTGTTTACAGTGGTAATGATTTAGGGAACGTTTATTCCAATGGAGATACTGTTTACATGGGATTGTGGAGTTCTGAATATCTTACTTATACTAGTAATGGTATTTTTACTACTCCAATGTCGTTTGATATGATCAATGCAAGGGGGAATATTAAATATACTGCATATGATATAAACGGTTCTCTAGTTAAATTTACTGGTAACGGTTTTGACGGCTATGAATTTTACAGTGTCATTGATGATGACTATTTTTGCCCACAATTCCATGACGCCAAATTCTCCCGCTTAACTGATATTTTCTATGTTTCCTGTACGCAGGGAATTACTAAGGCGATCAATTATGATTTCAATGATTCTATCGTTCCTTCCAATACCATCAATATGCCTTCGGCGAATGTGATCGAGTTTGAGTTCGATGACCAGGACAGGCTGTAGGCGGTATTTGGGGATGCTTCCGACGTTCCATTTGCTTTTGCACGCCTGGATGGCAACGAATGGACGAATCGCTACGATGTTTCCAATTGCCCGATCAACTTTGCGGAATACAAAGGGCTGGAGATCGATACGTTAGGAAATTTGTGGATCTCCGAACGGTTTTACCTGCACACCTTGCTTACTCCGAATTCACCGGTCTGGTTGGGCACGCAAGAGCTTTCCCTGGAGACACTGAAGGCTTATCCGAACCCGGCGGAGGATCAGGTAACGATTAAACTGCCTAACGCAGGAGGGCGCTTGCAGGTTGCGGATTTATCCGGAGTTGTTTTACGGGAAGAAAGTAACCTAACCGAAAAGGAAGTATCGCTGGATATTTCTTCATGGACGCAGGGCTGTTATGTGGCGACGTGGACAGATGATGATCGGAAGCAGCAGGTTTTGATCGTGAAGTAAGGGTATTTTAAGTCTTCGAAAAGACAAAGTCTTTACCGGATATTTCCCCAGCCTCAGGAAACGTCCAAAAAAAACCGCGCCATCATTCAGACAGCGCGGCGTGTAAAGCTGAATAGCTTACTAGTCTTTCAGCATTTTTTTGGTTGCTACAACCTGTCCGTCGGCTACCAGCGTGTAGGTGTAAATGCCCGTGGAAAGGTCCGCACCGAAGATATTCAGGCGTCCGTTTCCTCTTTCGATAATGTCCACCGACTGGATCAGCTGCCCGGCAGCCGTGTAGAAATGTATCTGCGCTCTCTGCACTGTTGCCGGAATACTGAATGTGATAACCGTAGATTCAGCGAACGGATTCGGAACATTCTGATCGAGAATGATAACGTTCCTGTCAGAAAGGTTCACATTCAAAGCGTTCTGAAGCTGTTCTTTCAGCTCTTCCGGCGTTGACTGAACAGATGACTGGCTCATCGTGCACAGGTACGGGAGAATTCCGCTCAGGCAGTTCTCGAGCTGTGTCAGCCTTACATTCAGATCATCGATCACCGAATCTTTGCTCTTTACTTCCGAGAGCAGCCTGTCGATTTCAGATGATTGTTCCTGGTGTCCTTTGATCAGTATGGGGATCATAGCATCGTAGTTGACCGCTTTGTAACTCAGCTCTTCCGTTATGATCTTTCCTTCCCGGTCAACCATTGCAGGCTTTGTCTGGCTTACAACGATATCGGGAAGCACTTCTTCCACTTCCTGGGCTATGAGTCCGTACTGTTTCTTTTCGCTGAAGTTCATTCCATGTGCGTTAGCTTCGTCGAAGAAATACGTCGTCGGCCTGAGCTTTTTCAGGATGATCTCTGCATCCTTGATCGTAACGATGTCTTTCTTGAACTGCCGATCAGAAATAGTTGCATAGCCAACTCCCGTATTTATTCCGTTCAGGAATACATCTCCGTCGAAGTAACCGGCATATCCTGTTATTCCTGCTTCGTTGAGCTCGGCAGAATTCCCGTAAACGCCGATCATGATATTGGAAGGATAAACAGTGGATGCAACTGTAAGACCTGCTTCGCCCATTACGCCAATACTGGTTCCTGTTCCGAGGCTTAAAGAAGAGAAGTATCCACCTACGCTCAGATCGTCTGATGGATTGGCAAAGCCACGCACCCCGGTATTCTGAGCATTCGGATCAGTGGAAGTGGCTGCAAAATCACCTCCTACATTTTCGACGGGTGAATTGGCTGCTATTGCGCGTACACCGGTATTCTGGTACGAATTGGCCGCGACATTGAACTCGCCCCCGGTCGCTGATCCCGTACTCTGTGTTGAGGCCGGTATATCTGCCACTATTCCTTTTGTGATATCGGCATTCATTGCTACGAAATGTCCGCCGCGATTCGTTGTTTTCTGCATCGTCTGGATACCTGCTGACCGTCCCACTACACCTGTATAAATGTGGTTAGCGGTGGATGCGACGTCGAGGTTGTCGCCCGCGATCCCTATGCTATTCGTACTTATAGAAGCCGGATGTATCTGCTGTACCGTTAGCTTTGCTCTTAGAATCGCTCCGCAGGCAAACCCGATACCAACATGATTTTGCCCTAAGACATCATTATTCTCAAAATACAGGTTGTGGTTGCTCAGATTGATTTTGGAATCCGCAGTAAGGTTAGCTGCGCCCGTCATATCGGCACACGGAAGAAAACCTGTTCCCGAGGCGGCAGATCCCCACGTTCCATCGCCCAGCAGTACCTGTGTCGGGGTTCCGGGAAAAAGCAATTGCGATAACTCCACGTCATTGGCCGTTGATCCGGCCTGTAAGCCAAGAATAAGTGACTGACCGCCCTGGAAAGGAATAGCGCGGAAACGGCCATTTCCATCCACATCGATACGCTCGCTGGGAGGAACTGCAAGTCCACTTGTTGTACTGAAGTTACCGACTCCCAGGTAATTAGTTTGTACATCGAAGCGTGCAGCTTCTGCCTGTGTGCCGTCGGCATTGGCAAAGATCATATCGGAGTTTGCAAACCCGATTACCGGCAGAGGTCCATCGAGCGTAGTATGGCCTTGCGGAGTGATCCCGATAAAAACAGATGTTTTGCTATTGCTCACCAAAGTTCCGTAATCCATAAAAGCATCGTAGGCAGCCAATCCGCCGACATTCTTTCCTAAGTGGAGCAACGCCCGTGGATCATCAATAGGAGAATTGCCGTCGTAATTGACAGATACCCTCGTCGTATTGGGTATTCCCGGAAATGGCGGGGTAACTCCGGGTGCTCCCGTGCTTGAGATGCGCATCCGTTCGCCCGACATGATTAATCCCGGCGTATTATCCCAGTCTGTCTGAACGATGAGCGGCGTTTCTTCCTGCCAGCGCAGGTAGCCGTTAAATTGTCCGCCGTATTCATCTATTCCCATACGCCAGCCGTCTTCAGCCGCTTCACCGGTTATATCGCGGTAAGTGATCTGGAGGTATCCCCATTCCGGGTAAAGATCATTGTAAGTATGGCTGAGATGGAGTAAGCTTGCCGGTCTTGCATACCCCGGTGCCATTCCCGTTGCATCCAGTCCGAATGTATTTCCCAATCCCATCAGGCCCCGTGCTGTAAAGCGGGCTATGTGAACGCCGTCAAGGTCGTTATCGGTTTCAAAATTGGAGGAAACAGTGGTGAGCGAGCCAATACCGTCTATACCGGTGAAACGAAAGCAAAAATCATCAGGACCAAACAGCGATGTTGAATTGTCGGCCCAGGTGATCGTTGTTTCCGTGCGGTCTTCTTCAGTCGGGGTGGTACTCAGCTTTCTCATTCCGAAATACGAAAGGTCCTGGTTACCGGTCATCGTGATACCGGTTTTCATCCAGGAGCGGTAGCCGAATTCCTGAAAGGCACTTCCTTCACCATTGAGATGCAGCAGGGAAAAGGCCCCTTTCGCTGCATAGATTGATGTACCGCTGGTGATGGAATTATTATCCCGGCCCAACAGCAGGTAGCCGGTTGTATTCACACCTTGTGCCCAGCCAAGCGTATTGATACTGTACTGACTGGTACTGCTGTTGAAAATGGCATTGAGCTTCATCCGGTATTCAGCTGCACTCGCGCCGCCTGTAACAGTATAAATCGGAGAATTCCAGCGGGTCCCGAACAGGTTGCTTCCGGTACCTTGCAGGTTAGCGCTTCTCGACCAGAAATCGTCACTGGTAAAGCCTCCCAGCGTCGAAAAAGGAGGTGTTTGGCTATAGACACTTTGAACCAGCAGTAAAATGCCGGTTACGAGTATTGTTTTTTTCATAATGATAGCTTTTAGTGATGCGGCTGGAAGGATTGACCGATTCAAACCGCAAGTAAATAGGGTGTCCCTGTTTTGCCGGAACAGGCAGGCAGCTTTGTTTTCTTCCGAAGGCAAAATTGCAAACTAAGAGCTCATACCGTCATAGGCAATGATTATGAGTGAATATGGTTCCGGAAAATCCGAAATGAATGTGTGGCGCAACTTTTCGTGAATGACTTATAACGCATTATTTTAATTCCAAAATGTGACAGTTAACAGCTTAAATGAACAGAACAGCCATCCCGATGAATAGTTGGCTTGTTTTAGTACGTCCAGCTGTCAATTTTTCAGTTTCTTAACCCTTTTACCTTCTTTGGGATGACAGAATTTCCGGATTTTCGTATTGGTGCGTCGTTTGACGAACGCTCACCGTAAAAATGAATTAAAATGGAAAGCAATCAATTCACTATCAAGACACAGGAAGTGATCCAGTCGGCGCAGCAGATCGCGCAGGAATCAGGTCACCAGGCAGTTGAGAATGCGCATTTGCTGAAAGGGATTTTCCAGGAAGATGCAGATGTTGTTCCTTACATTCTAAAGCATCTCGATGTCAACAAAGAAATGCTGGAACAGGCACTCGACCGCATCGTTTCATCCTTTACGAAAGTTTCCGGTTCGCAGATCTATCTTTCCCCGAAGGCCCAGGCAACGCTTCAGCAGGCGATGACGCTGGCTAAAAAACAGGGAGACGAATATGTGTCCGTGGAAATGCTTTTCCTGGCGCTGCTCGAAGGAAGCGACCAGATCGCGCAGCTGCTAAAGGACAATAAATTAAACAGAACTAACGTATCAGCAACAATTATGGACTTAAGAAATGGCATGAACGTGACTTCCAATCAACAGGAAGGAACCTATAAATCGCTCGAGAAATACGCCAAGAACCTCAACGAGCTGGCCAAAGAAGGAAAGCTCGATCCGGTAATAGGACGCGATGACGAAATTCGCCGCGTTCTGCAGATCCTGACCAGAAGAACAAAGAATAATCCGATTCTTATCGGAGAGCCGGGCGTGGGTAAAACGGCCATTGCGGAAGGAATTGCGCATAGGATCATCGATGGCGACGTTCCCGAAAACCTGAAATCGAAGCTGGTTTATTCACTCGACATGGGAGCTTTGATCGCCGGAGCAAAATACAAAGGCGAATTCGAAGAGCGCCTTAAATCGGTGATCAAAGAAGTAACCAGCGCAGATGGCGAGATCATTCTCTTCATTGACGAGATCCATACGCTGGTGGGAGCCGGTGGTGGTGGCGAAGGTGCCATGGATGCGGCAAATATTCTGAAACCTGCTCTTGCACGTGGAGAATTACGTGCAGTAGGAGCTACGACTCTCAATGAATACCAGCGTTACTTTGAAAAAGACAAAGCTTTGGTTCGGCGTTTCCAACCCGTATTGGTCGATGAGCCGGATACCGAAGACGCGATTTCCATTCTTCGCGGGATCAAGGAGAAATACGAAAATCACCACAAAGTACTGATCAAGGATGCCGCTATTATCGCAGCGGTCGAACTGTCTCAGCGCTACATCACCGAGCGTCATTTGCCGGATAAGGCGATCGACCTGATAGACGAAGCCGCTTCGAAAGTGCGCATGGAGATCAATTCCAAGCCGGAAGAGCTGGATGAGTTGGAAAGGCGCATCATGCAACTGGAGATCGAGCGCGAAGCCATCAAACGTGAAAATGACACGGCCAAGCTGGAATCACTGAGTCGCGAGATCTCGACACTGGATGAGCAGCGAAATGCATTCAAAGCGCGGTGGCAGTCTGAAAAAGATGTTGTAGACGCGCTTCAGAAAGCAAAAGAAGACATCGAACAGTTTAAGCTCGAAGCAGATCAGGCAGAGCGTTCCGGCGATTACGGAAAAGTAGCCGAGATCCGCTACGGTCGCATCAAGGAAGCCGAAGCAAAGCTGGAGGAAATGAAAGCTCAGCTTGGGGATATGCAGGTGAACAGCAAAATGATCAAAGAAGAGGTCGGTGCGGAAGAAATTGCCGATGTCGTTTCGAAATGGACGGGAATTCCGGTTTCCAAAATGATCGAAAGCGAGAAGTCGAAATTGCTGCGCATGGAAGAAGAGCTCGGCAAACGTGTAGTAGGGCAGGAAGAAGCCATCATTGCACTTTCCGATGCCGTTAGAAGAAGCCGTGCAGGATTGCAGGATATGCGCAAGCCAATCGGTTCGTTCATTTTCCTCGGTCCGACAGGAGTTGGGAAGACTGAGCTGGCAAAAGCACTGGCCGATTACCTGTTCAATGATGAGAACGCAATGACGCGTATCGATATGTCGGAATACCAGGAAAAACATGCTGTGAGCCGTCTGGTCGGAGCGCCTCCAGGATACATAGGCTACGAAGAAGGAGGTCAGCTGACGGAAGCCGTGCGCAGAAAGCCTTACTCTATCGTGCTGCTCGATGAGATCGAAAAAGCACACCCGGATGTTTTCAATATCCTGCTGCAGGTTCTCGATGACGGTCGTTTGACGGATAATAAAGGAAGAACCGTGAACTTCAAAAACACGATCATCATCATGACGTCCAACCTTGGCTCGCACCTGATCCAGGAAAGCTTCGAAGGCGTGAAAGAAGACGACATGGCCGATGCGATCGAAAAAGCGAAGTTCAAAGTAATGGAGTTGCTCAAACAAACCATTCGCCCGGAATTCCTGAACCGGATAGACGAAACCATTGTGTTCACGCCGCTGAACAAGCGCTACATTCGTTCAATCGTACAGCTTCAGCTCA
>Ga0247810_10002304_pt1 | contig 10671 bp, 11 predicted proteins | sample UWRJL119311C1_FD_179918 | JGI IMG/M metagenome (GOLD analysis project Ga0247810, IMG submission 179918) | Plant litter microbial communities from Arlington Agricultural Research Station in Wisconsin, United States - UWRJ-L119-311C-1 | ecosystem: Environmental > Terrestrial > Plant litter >...
AATAATACTTCAAGATTAACCGTCGCAAAAGAAGAACTGTGATCTGACAATCCATAAGGTATTACAAGCTCACCATTATGGACAATAGAACCACAAGAATAGACCACATTTGGCACATACCCCTCACGCTCATCCAGATTAGGGGTAATAAGAGGGTCCTTAAGCCTTCCAATTTCTATTTCAGGATTGTTTAGGTCCAATAATGAAGCCCCAATACTATAACGGCGCATAGGCCCTACAGCATGGGTTATAACCAGCCAGCCGTGCTCGGTTTCTATTGGTGAACCGCAATTACCAATCTGTACCAATTCCCATGAATAAGCAGGTCCCTGGATCTTAATAGGGTTCTCCCATATATTGATCGTATCCGAATACATGATGTAATTGTTCCAACCATCAATACGGGATAACATCACATATTTGCCATTTATTTTTCTTGGAAATAACGCTAGATTCTTATTTCTCGCTCCCTCTCCATTTAACGGACTCGTCTTAAAATCATAAAAGTCACTGGTCTTTAATAATTTAGGCATAATATGTTCTCCATTATAAGCCGTATAAGTCGCATAATAAACCACACTTCCATTATCTCTCGTAAATTTTACAAAACGGGCGTCCTCAATCCCCTTACTTTCAAGATCAGAAATCGGGAATATAACACGGTCACTAATATCTGTATCCTTTGAAAAACTGATTTTACGGTAACTGTCCGATAAAGCCAGTATAAAATTGTATTGGCTTAACGTCTGCTCATCTTTGGTAGCTGCCTTGGCCTCAAGCACAATCTTCTTTAGTGCTTCATAATCAAATTGCTCGCCCAAATGGGAATCTACCGCCTCTAACAATTCTTTATTTATACCCTCTTCCTCACCTTTTTTAAGAAATAATCGCTTCTGATATATTGCATTGCGGATCTTCTCCGCCTCATCAATATAGTTTCCTGCAGGAATAACCGTAATATTATTAAACTTATCAAATATAGCCCTTCGGAACACCACAGACGAAACATGCCCCTCTCCTACAGCCCTAAAACTGATAATCACCCTAAGCTGCCCCTCTTCTAAATTACTTTGGTCCGGGTCCTCAACTACAGATGGATTAAAAAAAGCTGCAGATTCAATAGAATACTCATGTGTAAAATAAGATCCAATCAGTAACTTCGTATATTCATCGAGACTATCGATGTGGGCACCACACTTCTCTATATATTGTTTAACTCTTGTACAGTGCTTAAATAGCTTCTGTGTAATACTTCTGTGGCGCTTGGAGAAATCCTGCAGCAATGGTGATACTAATGCAAAAACCTCGTCTTTAGGCAATTCCAAAACTTTTGTTATCAGGGCTATGGCACGCTCCTCACCGTTAAAAAAAAATCTTGCAATAACTCGTCTGGAATCTGGAGTTACTTTTACTGCTTTTCTCTCTATGGATATCCTCATTCTTGTTAATTTAATATTTAAAACTTACTCACTTTGTAATCCTAAATTACAATATAATTCGAATGACGGTTAATTGGCTAATAAAAATTAACGTTTTAATAGGATTAAAAATCACAGGCAAAATAACGTTGCAAAATTGTATAACATTTCAAAAAAACTACATAACAGATTGCGATGCCCGTAAATGTAATTTTATAATAAGCATACTAACTATTAAAACACTTATTATGGGAACTCTAAATAACAGTAATACAGGAAAAACAAACCAGTCACATGACGGTCAAAAAAACTATCAGAATTCAAACCAAAGAAACCCTGACAATATTAGAAACAATACCCGCGATCACGAATACAAAGAGTATGACGAAAAACTGACCAATGATGAGAATTTTGAAGATGGCGAAATTAAAGGAGAAGCAGACTTTGATGATACCAAACAGAACGTAGACAAAAACAGCTCATCTGAATAATAAATAAGAAATAAATTAAACCAAAAAACAATTGTAATATGAATGGATTTTTTAAAACAATAATAGCAGGCTGGGGCGCTAAAAAATTAGGCGGAGGATGCTTAGGGACAATTATACTATTTGTTATTATCTACTACCTGTTAGGTCGTTTTTAAGCTAGGGACAAAAAGTAATTTACGATAGCAGTTTACTATCAATGCAATACATAAAACTATCATCTATGGATAACCAAAATAAAGATCACGGTAAAGACCGTGAAGAAACAAAGGACAAAGGTAAAGATAGCCTGGATTCTTCATTGAATACAGAATTTACTAAAAAGGATGAAATGGAAACCCAGACAAATAATGAGGATCCTTCCACCGACCCCAATAAAGTGGCTGACAAGCCAGGCTTTGATAAAAATAAATAAGTAACCACTTAAATTATTTACGATGGCTTCACAATATAAAACTTTCACAAACTGGGAAAATAATGATGCTGAAGAATTCTTTTTCCAAAAAGACAATGACAGGGAAATCGATGACCCTGGACTGAACCAGGATGATTCAAAAGAAAAGCAGGAGGAAGACTTCGATGATTCTGACGACTTTCACAAACACGATGATACCGATCAGGAGGAAGAAGATAAAAATGCTTCAGATCCGAATCAATCAGGTCAGTTTGATGGAAATATTACTATCTGATACACCACGTAAACAACAATAAAAAAGGCAATGATTAAAATCATTGCCTTTTTTATTGCGTTTGGCCCATTTGCTATTCATAATATTCAAAAGCATCAATGATATCCAGGTAAACCCCATCATAATTGCTGCTCAGCACCTTCTTTAAATAAGAACCATCGTTTCCATATATAATTTTCTGCCACTCAGCATCCCAATATTTTACTTTGTAATTCCCCGGCCAATCCGGATTTTCAGCATCAAGCCATGATGGTTTAGTAGAGTCCCAACCTGGCTGCCAGTAATACCTATAATCTTCAGCCTCCCCTATTGACATATAACACACTACAAGCCTTGCTGCGCCATTTGCCTTAGTCTTCATACTTTGTACCTCGGCAGCAGTAAACGCACTTCCATCATTAAAAAACAAATCGATAATTATAAGGTCATAATTACTGCCCTTAACCGCATTGATATAAGCGGCCTTGCTCGCATAATTGGACGCATCTATAAAAAACATAAAATTTTTAACCTGTGATAATTGCGTAATGCTATTTGCGTTCTCATCATGCAAAGTCACAGGATAATCCGGCATAACCGTAAGATCCCTTTCACTCGCAGCAAATGAAACATAACTATCTGCACTATTTGCCGAATACGAATTATCCATTTTAGCGTGCGTAAAACAATAATCAGTAACCAATATGGTATTGCCACTTTGTTTCGAGATATTGAGATACGACTTAAGGTATGAAGTGACATTTACAGGAGTAGCCTCATCATCATTGTCATAGCCATAACGCAAATCTTCCTGCCCATTACCATCAATCGCATTTAAATAAGCAGTGCTCGGGTTGCCGTTACTCTCTCCATTATCAGTCACAAGTTCTATCCCATTTTGCGGGATTACATAAAAATCGGGCTTAATACCTTTAGAATATGTACTGATCCCTATCACAAAATCACGCATCTGTTGTTTACGGTCACCTCCATCAGTATTGTCCTGCTTATCACTGTCGTTCTGATCGCATGAGATCAGTAATAATAATGCCGACAGTAAGGAAATCCTTTTCATATATAGTAGTTTGAGTTATTAACGTTACAATTAATCATATAGTACATAAATCCTAGATATTATTAAGATAACATATTGCGATTATTTTTTAAACATATAGTAACGATATAAGATTATTTTAATTAGTTTTGCTTCTGCAAACATAAAAATGTCACCATCATGAAAAAATTACTCTTACTCTTGTTATTGCTCCCCTTTACTGGAAAAGCGCAGAAGGTCAACGATATGTTAGACCGTGTATCTATGATAGAATTTATTGTCGACAATCCTAATGGGCAACTGATTTTCCGGCAAACAAAGTCCTGGTGTACTGATTTCCTCGACCTAACAGAGGTACAATCATCAAAAATGGATGAGCTTTTTAATAAGCAATATATTGAACTCGCCCAGGTATATAAAAAATATAACACTACAAATTCTCCCGAAGATCTTGACGCACTAGTGGATGTCATACTACACCAGGAAGAGCGCTTCCGCGATTTGCTTACGCCAAAACAGTTGGGGGTATATAAAACAAAATTTGCTGAAACCAAGCTCGCCAGCGGTGAAACAAAAAATAAGGCTTTTAACAATCTTTTCTTTTCAGATGAAATGCTGGTAAGTTATAGGCAATAACACCATTGCCTGCCTTTATAATGCACCTGACAATTAATATGACAGCAATTCATTAAGCGCAATTTCAAACCTTCCTTTTGGCAAGTATTGATCTTCCAGTGCCTTTGTAAACGGTATCGGACTATCAAGACTTGCCACTCTTTTTACAGGCCCGTCCAGATACTCAAAGCAGTCTTCCATGATCATTGCCGAAAGGTCACTGGCTATACCTCCAAACATCGAATCTTCCTGAAGTATAATAACCTTCCCGGTCTTTCTGACAGATGCATAAACAGATTCTTTATCTAATGGCTGTAAGGTCCTAAGGTCTAACAGATCAGCAGAAATACTTTTATTCTTAGCCAATGTATCTAAAGCCCAATGTACGCCGGCACCAAACGATATGATCGTAACATCATTACCCTCCTTAAGCAAAGCTGCCTTTCCTAAGGGAATCGTATAATAGCCAGTAGGCACATCCTGATAAACGCTTCTGTACAATTGCTTGTGTTCAAAAAACATTACAGGGTTAGGGTCATTGATCGAAGAGTTCAGCAAACCTTTCGCATCATATGGAAATGCGGGATAAACTACTTTTAACCCCGGTGTTTTCGTAAACCAGGCCTCATTGGTCTGTGAATGGAATGGCCCGGCTTGCGTACCACCTCCACAAGGCATTCTTACGACCACATCGGCATTTTCATTCCAACGGTAGTGTGACTTCGCCAATAGGTTTACTATTGGATTAAAACCCGTAGAAACGAAATCGGCAAATTGCATTTCCACAATTGCCTTATGTCCATTGATAGATAGTCCCATAGCGGCAGAAACAACTGCACTCTCACAAATTGGCGTATTTATGACTCTATCCTTTCCAAATTGCGCAACAAATCCATCGGTGATTTTAAAGGCTCCCCCATATTCTGCTATGTCCTGCCCCATAATAACCAGGTTTTCATGGCGTTCCATAGACTGCCTTAAACCAGCGGAAATAGCATCTATAAACCTAATATTTTCTTTATCTTCTTGTACTGTAACCTCTTCATAAACAAAATCTTGATATACATCATTTAATTCTTCTTCATAAGTAGCCTTTATCTCTGCTTCTGTATTCGACATCAATAAATGATCATCAATTTCTTTCTTAATCGCAACACGGATTTCGTGATCATAATCAGGAGAAAGGATGCCATTTTCCGTCAAATAATTCCTGTAATTATCTACAGGGTCTTTAATGGCCCACATATCCATTAATTCCTGTGGCACATATTTTGTCCCACTCGCTTCTTCATGCCCCCGCATACGGAATGTTTTAAACTCTAACAAAACAGGGCGTGGCCTCTCAATCATCGAAGCCTTTAATTCTGACAGCTTGTTATAAACCTCAAGGATATTGTTTCCATCTATAATATGGCTTTCCATCCCATAGCCTACTCCTTTATCAGCGAGGTTCTCACAGCGATATTGTTCATTGGTTGGCGTTGAAAGTCCATAACCATTATTTTCTATTACAAACATTACAGGCAGATCCCATACAGAAGCTATATTAAGCGCCTCGTGAAAATCACCTTCACTTGTCGCGCCTTCCCCTGTAAATACTGCAGTAATTTTACCATTTTTCTTTAATTTGTTCGCAAGCGCAATACCATCTGCAACCCCTAATTGCGGCCCCAGATGCGAAATCATACCGATGATCTTATATTCCTGTGTCCCAAAATGGAAACTCCTGTCACGGCCTTTTGTAAAGCCCGCAGCTTTACCCTGCCATTGGGAGAACAATCGGTATAATGGTATATCCCTTCCTGTAAAAACACCAAGATTACGGTGCATCGGAAGTATGTATTCGTCTTTATCAAGTACCGCGGTAACACCGACAGAGATAGCTTCCTGTCCTATACCGGAAAACCATTTGGATACCTTACCCTGACGGATAAGTATCAACATCTTTTCTTCTATTAATCGGGGTTTTAATATCCTTTTATATAAATCCAATAAGGTTTCGTCACTGATATTTTTTCTGTCGAAATTCATGTATCCGTTTTTTTATGCGTTCAAAAGTATAAAAAAATAACAGTATTAGCTGTGATTGTTAGATAATTTTGAATTGTTGATAAGTTTTGAAAATATCTTTTATAATTATTCTCTACATTTGTGTGAGTAAGGCCTAACCACCTTCAAAGTTATTAACAAATAATTTTTAGTATGCAAAACATTCCCAGTGTTGACTTGCGTGATTTCCTTTCGGGTGAACCGGAACGTAAACAAAAATTTGTAAATGAAATCGGAAGGGCATTTGAAGAAATTGGCTTCGTTGCCCTCAAAGGCCATTTTTTAGATGACCAGCTTGTAGATGAACTGTATAGTGAAATCAGGAATTTCTTTGCTTTGCCCATTGAGACAAAGTACAGTTATGAAATTCCAGGTATTGGCGGACAGCGTGGTTATGTTTCTTTTGGTAAAGAACATGCAAAAGGCAGGAAAGAAGGAGACTTAAAGGAATTCTGGCATTTCGGACAATATGTCGATCAGGATTCCAAATATGCTGCTGAATATCCTGACAATGTTGAAGTAAAAGAACTTCCACACTTTAATGAGGTCGGGAAGCAGGCATACCAAATGCTTGAAAAGACAGGTGTTTATGTATTAAGGGCCCTTGCGTTGCACTTGGGACTTGATGAGTATTACTTTGATGAATATGCCAAAGAGGGGAATTCAATCCTAAGGCCAATCCATTATCCACCAATTACTGTTGAGCCTGAAAATGCTATTCGTGCCGCAGCTCATGGTGATATTAATCTGATTACATTGCTTATGGGTGCCCAAGGCAAAGGATTACAGGTAAAAAACCACAATGGAGATTGGATTGATGCTATTGCCCAACCGGATGAATTGGTCATAAACGTTGGTGATATGCTGTCAAGGCATACCAATAACAAGCTAAAGTCAACCATTCATCAGGTAGTAAATCCTCCAAGGGAATTATGGGGTACCTCCCGGTATTCCGTACCATTTTTTATGCACCCGGTAAGCGATATGAAACTCGATTGCCTGCCAAGCTGCATAGACGATGAAAACCCAAAATTGTACGAAGATATTACTGCGGGTGAATTCCTGCACGAACGTTTGGTAGATTTGGGATTAATTAAAAAATAATCTTTAATTTTATACAACAGAAAAGGCATTACTTCAATTAATGCCTTTTCTTATTTAAATAGGTTTAGAAAATAGAAGCAAGTGACAAGAAGGAACTAAAAATAGTTATTTAAGAAAATCCGTGTTATCCGCATTTAGTAAACACAAGTAGCTCCACAGAGATAAAAGAAGAAAGAAGAAAGAAGAAAGAAAACCGCGTTCAATTAAAAAAACATGGCAAAAAAAATAAGCAGTCTCGAAGATTTAGGAGGATTTGTATTCTCTACCAATAAAGATTTCGAATTCGACAATAATTCAGAATCAGAAGAAACCCTCCTTCCGAAACAACAAAGACTGGAAGCCCATCTCGATAAAAAAAACAGAGGCGGCAAAATCGCCACTATTATCAGAGGATTCCAGGGTAATGAAGAAGACCTAAAAACCCTCGGCAAATTACTAAAAACAAAATGTGGTGTTGGCGGAGCAGTAAAAGACAATGAAATAATCATACAAGGGAACTTTAGAGATAAAGTAATCCAGATTTTACAGGCTGAGGGATACAACGTCAAACGCGTAGGGGGTTAAATCTAAACAATGAATAAGTAAATTTACCTTCCCAAACTAAAAAACAAAATATGATCCAGAATTCAGAATTAATATTAAATCCTGACGGCAGTGTATATCATTTAAACTTAAAGCCAGAACATATAGCCAATGATATTATATTCGTTGGCGACCAAAACCGTGTAGAAAAAATAACCCAGTTTTTCGACAGTATTGAATTCTCAGCCCAAAAGAGAGAATTTAAAACTCAAACAGGACTCTACAAAGGTAAGAGAATTACAGTAATGTCTACCGGCATCGGCCCGGACAATATTGATATTGTAATCAACGAACTCGATGCACTTGTCAATATTGACCTCCTGACCCGTAAACCAAAAGAAACCCTAACTTCATTAAATATCATAAGAATTGGCACCTCAGGTTCGCTACAAAAAGATATCCCCGTAGATAGTTTTGTACTGTCTAAATATGGGCTTGGATTAGATAATATGCTGCGTTCCTACCGTATCGAACAAGTTTCCAATACCGCTATGGAAGATGCGTTTGTAATACATACAAACTGGGACATCAAAAAAGGAAAACCATACGTAATCAGCTGTTCCAACAAACTCGAAAAAATAATCGAAAGCGAAAGAATGCATAAAGGGATCACCGCTACAGCAGGTGGTTTTTACGGCCCACAGGGAAGAGTATTAAGATTGGAAGTACAAGATAGCGAACTCAATTCAAAAATGGACGATTTTACATTTAATCAACACAGGATCACGAATCTTGAAATGGAAACCGCAGCTATCTATGGCTTGTCAGCACTTCTTGGACACAATGCCCTATCCTTAAATGCTATTATAGCTAACAGAGCCACGGGCACATTTAGTGAAGACCCTTATAAAGCGGTAGATGCGCTTATTGCTTATACGCTGGGTAAACTTGCGTCACAAAAATAAACTAAGAATCAAGGCAAATTATACAAAATAGTAATCCGCCATCCATAATCCTCATATAATGAAAACAATAAGAATAGCCGGCGTTCCCGAACATTTTAACCTTCCATGGCACCTTTCCATTGAATCAGAAGAATTCATAGAAGGAGGCATTAATTTAGAGTGGACAGATGTACCCGAAGGCACGGGAAAAATGTGCCAGATGCTACGCAACGACGAAACAGATATAGCCGTAATACTCACGGAAGGAATCGTAAAGGATATCGTTGCGGGAAACCCCAGTAAAATTGTACAGGTATATGTACAATCCCCACTAATTTGGGGGATACACGTAGCTGCAAAATCAGATTACCAAACCCTTGAAGATCTAAAAAATACGAAAGTAGCTATATCAAGACTAGGATCAGGATCCCAACTGATGGCATATGTAAACGCACACAACCAGGGATGGGAAACAACCAGTTTACAGTTTGAAATTATAAATACAATAGACGGAGCCGTAGAAGCGCTTACCAAGGGAAATGCCGATTACTTCATGTGGGAGCGATTTATGACCAAACCTCTTGTAGACAACGGAACCTTTAGACGTGTCGCGGACTGCCCTACTCCATGGCCGTGTTTTGTAATCGCCGTCAGTGATAAAATTTTGGAACAGGATCCCGAAATAGTAAGAAAGATTTTGGATATCATTAATTTAAAAACAAAAACCTTCAAACAAATTCCAGATATTGTAAACCGCCTCTCTGAAACTTTCCATCAAAAAAAAGAAGATATCCAGGATTGGTTGTCAATGACAGAGTGGTCCCAGGAAAATTTGGATAATAATATGTTAAACAAAATTCAAAATCAATTATTTGAATTATCTATTATCGATAAAAAAGGTACTTTTGCTGAAATAGTTAAAAGCTAAAACTGCTCCGACTATTCATTGCTCATGATAAAACTGCCAAACATCAATTTTAAACAGATTAAAGACAAACTCAGGATTAAGAAACCATGGGACAATGTTATTATATTTGTTTTAAACATATTGATTGCAATCCCGGTCTTTATCATCATTCACCAAAATATCATAGATCCTGAATGGTATTTCCAGATTGACAGGATTTTATTATTTATTTTAATCCTGATAGTCATCCAGTTTATATTAAGGGCCCTCAGGACTATTATTATCATTTGTCTGGCCTTATATCTCATTGCGCTCGCATATGGAAGTTTATTTGGTGATTATGGTTTTTATACAGTTGCTGACGATTATCGCTCAATGATGTATACTATGGCCGACGACCCTAATCCACAAGACATCATCATCTCTAAGCTGCTTCCGTTCCCTAACAAATCTAAAATACTGGATGCAGTAGATTTCGACAATCCCAAAGTCAGGAATTTTGCACTGATGGCAACAACCAAAAACTTTAGGAATATTCCGGGATATAATAATTACAGGACCACAATCCAATGTTTTGCCGTTTTTAAGGAAATAAAACAAAATTGGAATTATGTAAATGATCCTAAAGGCCGTGAGTATATAGCAAGCGCCAGTGAATCCGTTATGCACTTTTCAGGTGACTGTGATGACCATGCAATTTTAATGGCAGCAGCAGTACGTGCCGTTGGAGGGACTCCTAGAATCATAAGTACCGATGCCCACCTATATCCTGAAGTGCTAATTGGAAATAAGACGGATCTTGAGACTATTAACTACCTAATAAAAGAAATCCTGTTTAAGGAAGAAAGCAAAGGAAAAGACATACATTACCATATTGATGAACACGGGCAGGTATGGCTCAA
>Ga0247810_10002309_pt1 | contig 10653 bp, 3 predicted proteins | sample UWRJL119311C1_FD_179918 | JGI IMG/M metagenome (GOLD analysis project Ga0247810, IMG submission 179918) | Plant litter microbial communities from Arlington Agricultural Research Station in Wisconsin, United States - UWRJ-L119-311C-1 | ecosystem: Environmental > Terrestrial > Plant litter >...
AAACTGCGGGAAGTGCAGGAAGGCCGGCCACGAGTTAGAGTCGTCGCGGCCGGCGTGAAGGGCGTTCAAGTTAAACTGTCATACCCCTCCAATGCCTTAGCCAGTTGATCAAGATCAAAAGGCTTGTGGGTTGCTTGCTTCAGTGCTAGTTCACGCTCTCTTTTGGCAATCTCCAGCGCCACTCCCTCCGGACTCATCGGTTTAGATTTCATGGGATTCAATCCCAGTGGCGAAAACTTAACCGGATGAAATTTTGGATGCGGCAACCATTTATTTCCGAATTGTTTCTCGATTTTTATAGCATCTACATAATTACCCACTCTTCTTTCGAGTGCATAATCGAGGCCTTTTTCCTTTACATCGAGCGTCATCCACTCCTGCAAGTAGACCATATCCACTTCCCCTTCATACCCTTTAACGGGCCTGCGGGCCTTCAATGCCAGCCTCTGGGCAAATGAACTTGTTCCTCCATCGGCGGAATGGCACATCATTAACTTGATATTGGCATAATCCTCAACGTTGATACCCTTGCTCTTCACGTATGCCAAAAATTCGTCAGCGGTCAATTCCCGACCGCCCACCGCTGCCCTGGCCGGTTCACTATTAGTGCCATGCACTTCGAAAATGATCCGGGGTTTGCCTTTGTAGAAATCGACGGACACGTGGAGCTCATCATCAAGAACCTGATAACTTCCCGCTTTCATCTCTCCCCATGTGATCACGTCACCTATTTGCGGACGCTTATAACTCTTCGTCTGATCTACACGACCTAACAACTTATTGAATCTGCGACCGGCCTTTACAAGGTTCAATTCTACCCACCTTGCCGCGCGCCCAACCTTACTCCCCGCCCACCGCATCATCCTCGCACCCGCACCCAGCACCGCCTTCACCGGGACAATCATCGAACCCAGATCAATACCCAACGCGGCGGCCCCCAGTTTATCCGCCAAGTCCGGATTACTGTTCTGCAACGCTACGCTGGCGATAGTCAATCCACTTGATACAAGTGTCATCCCAAGCAACACTCCCGCCGCCGCGAGCGAAAGCCCGCCCGTTGGTATGGCCAGCAGTACGGCAGCCACGGCGACCAAGACGCCCATTGCCGACCAAATGATTGAGCTCAACAATGAGCCTTCGGTGTCAACCTCTTGCTGTGGTGGTTTCTGTGGGGTCAAGTCCTGAATCAGTTGGTCCAGCCGGGTCATGAGCTGTGCTTCGCCCCAGCGGCTGATCATCAGGTGGCCATTCGGATCAAACAGGTTCACCGGATCGCCACTGCAGTACGCATAATCATTTAACCCACCCGCGCCGAACGGACTCCAACTATCGGGCTGCTGGAACACCCGTAATGAAGGGTTGTAGACACGGTAGCCATTGCCCAGGTGGTAGAACCCCATGAGCGGATCGCGTCGCACACCGTTGAAACCCAAGACAGTGTTCAGCGCGTCACAGGCGCCGCTCGCGCATTCGCCCCAAGGGGTGAAGCACACACTGCTGCGTTGCAGGGCGCCGCTGGCATCGGCCATGTATTCGCTGCTGGTACCGCTGAGAGGATCGCTCAGGGTAAATACCGTTTGCTGCCCGGCGGATGTTATCCGCTGGATCACCAGCCCGGCTTCTTCGTCAAGACGTAGACGTTTTACTTCGCGCTGGGCGCTGTCGAGCCAGACTTCACCGCACAACTGGTCACCGCTGTAAATCAGCACCCGACGCTGTTGGGCCTTCTCGTCCCATTGCGCGGCCAAGCGATCTCGCTCGTCGTATTCATAACGGGTGATCAATGTCTTGCCGTCTTTGGCGGTCACCGATTGCAGCCGACCGCTCAAGGTATAGCGTAGCACTCGTCCCTGATCGTCCAGGATCAGGTTGCCATTGGCATCGTAATTCAGCGCTGCCTCACTGCGTGTCGGGTTGCCGGTCTTGCCATCCTTGCCCGGTGCCGGGGTTTCTACCGTCACCGATTTGGTACGCTGGGTCGGATTGTCTGTGCTGTAACTGTAAGTTTGTTGACGTTTGCTGCCATCGGTGTAGGTAGTGGCACACGACGTCAGGTTATTCAGAGGATCGTGCTGATAATCCTGACTGCGCACCGCCTTGCCGCTGGTATCGCTTTGCCCCTCTGTGGTTGCCTCTTCCACTGTCCAGTTCTTTACACGTCCTCGCATGTCGTAGCTGAAGCGTTCACCGCGACAGAGCTTGCCATCGCGCTTTAACGATTTGCCCAACAACTGGCCGCTGCTGGACCATGTCTGTTCATACACCTCAACTTCTTTGCCATTGAGCAGATAGCGACGGCAGACTTCCTGCCCGAAACCATCGAACTCATGGCCCACCGCCAAGGTGTGACCGGTTTGCAGATCCCTTACGGTCTCTCCTTCACATTCACCGTAGGCGTTGTAGCGATAGTAATACTCAAGGTTTCCACGTCGTACCCGGGTGCGTCGGTTCAGACGGTCACGGTAAGCAGTTACCTGGCTGCCACTGGCATGCTCAACGCCATAGTCCTCACCGAGGAGTGATCGCTGCACCAAGGCATTGAACACCAAACCGCTGGTCGCCCGTCGGTATTGGCTAGCGCCAAGCAGATTCGGAGCCGTACCGCTGACGTCGGTGGCGGGTTGCTGATCTGCAGGGATGGCGGGTCGCGACGCCTTCATCGCCTGCTGCAAGGGGGCATAACTAAAGGACGCCAGGGTGCTGATAGTTTTTTTGCCGTCTGTACCCTTGGTTTCAACCTTGTAGGTAACTTGGCTGCCATCACTCGACTCCTCGCTAAACAACCGGGTGCTATCCGGCATCTGCAATCCCGAGAAGTGGCCGTCAGTCGTGTATTCGAGTTGATAGTTGCGCTTGCCCACCATTCGCGTCGCTGCACGCGCCGGCATTTCCACGGTCTGGCTGCCGAGGATGATCTCCTTGGCAGTGGCGTTCTCCTGAACACTCAACTGAGTGACTTGATCGCTCATCCCGCTGTAGGTGCGCTTGACCTGGGTGCCGTCCGGAGCGGTCCAGAGCGTCGCGCGCCCTAAATCGTCATAACTGATGTTGAATACCCGCGGATGTTCCGGAGATTCAGTCAAGGTTTGCCTCAACATGATCAGCCGGCCTAGCGAGTCAAAAGTTTTGTCGGTTTTTACCCGAGAACGCGCTGAAGTACTGCCAGCCGCTTGCGGTATACGCTCGACACTGCTGTGCAGGGTGAGGCCGTTTTTCCGCAGGGTCTCAGTTTGCTCCCGGATGAGGCGAACACCACGGGTACTGGCCAATGTTCGTTCCGTATATAGCTGCGATACCGCGTCAGACGAAGCGGGCTGTTCCTGTTCTTTGTCCGCGGCCCAAAACCAGTCACGATCATCGCTCGGCATAACTGATTGATTCAGGGTGCGTTGCAGGCCGCCGGGCAAATAGTCCAGCACTTGGTCGCGATTTTGTGTCTCGCAGAAATTGGTACTCGAAACATCATCGCCGACAACACGTTGGAGTTCGCTGCGCACCGGCCGTTGCAAACCGTCGTACAGGGTGCGCTGTCGGCGAACGCCGGGCTGCGCCTTATCAACAGTGGTTGCCCGGGTACCGCCTTCCATGTCTTCGTACGCGATGCTGAGCGATGACAGTTGTTTGTCGCTACGATCGGCTTTGTCATTCAGCGCAGCATCATCGGCGTAGGCCGTGTCCGCGGTCATCCGACCCAAGCCGTCGTACCTGAGTCGGTGCTGTTGTTTGTCCTGCAACGAACGCAATACTCGACCGCTATAGGGCGAGCGAAGCTCACGAGTGAGGAGGACATCAACGCCGTCTTTTTCGGTATTTCGCGAGGCCAGACTTACCTTCAACCCTTGCTCGGCGTTCCACTCGCGGGTTTCGGTGGTGACGAGAACGGCTTTTTCCGCCCCCCAATAGCGACGCTCGGTCACCACGGTCTTGCCTATTGCAGACCCGGCGTTACCATCCCCTGCCTTCGTAGCGGGCAGTGTTTCTTCGGTGGACTGATAACGGATCAGCACATTGCCCCGTCCAGATATCTTTACAATTTGCATCTCGATCGTTTCGTCATTGACTACGGCCGACAAATTGGAAATGTCTACGCTGTCCAGCGTTAACAGTTTGTCAGGAGTGTTTGCCATGCCTCGCAGAGGCTTGTCAGGGTATCCATAAAGCGTAAGGTTCAGCGGGTACTGGAATTCAGCCATAACCAGCCGCGGTGCGCCGTTCGCAATAGCGGGCGCCGACAGGCTGGGCACTTCGGCCAACCAGGTTTTATCGAAGTAGTCCTTCACTGACGGTGATTTACCACCCTTCGCTGGGTAGTAGAACCACAACGTCTCGACGCCGTCCGCTGCCACGCTTTTTATCAACCGGCCGTCATCGGCATAGGTAAAGGTCTGAGTGGCGGAGCTCATTTTGTGCTCTCCTTGGCAGGTTCAGATTCCTGATAGGTAGTGTTGATACTGGTCACCAAACCGAACAGCGGTGAGGTGGGATCGACGCTGGCAAAGTTCCATTCGGTGGTCTTGCCGACGCCAGAAGGGGCGGTTTCCTGTTCCTTGACCTGCAGATGCAGGCCGTTCCAAGTGCGGGTAATGGCAACGCCGCCGGTCTCGGTGGCAGTCGAGTCATATCTGTATTTCGCGCCTTCTTTAACTGCACCATCGTCAAGACGGGAGAACGATTGACGGCTGTTTGCACCCAGATAGTTGTTGCCCGAATACGCCCATTGGGTGATCAACGACGTTTGGCCAACACCTGGCTGGACGATATGTCGAGTCACCCTGGGTAATGGCGGTTTATCCATGACCCCCGACGGAAATATCATCGCCGCGCGATCATAGAACACCACTTCCAGCGAGCCGTCAGATTCCTCGATGGACGTCAGTACGCGATCAAGGGTCGGGTCGCCTGAATAGCCGTAACGTACAGTCTGCAACGTTCCCGCAGACTTCTCGCTGCGCACGATTGTTTTCAACAGATAGTTTTGCAGTTGCAGCTTGACGTCATACGCCTCGTCAGTCCCAGGCCAGACGCTAAAAGTAACTTCATTTACCTTGTTACCACCTGCATCCGCCAGCGACTTATAGCTACTTGTTAATAAGGTCTTCCCACTCGATGAAACCTTTGTCAACAGGAACTGACCCTTGCGGCGTTCCCACTCCATCTGTAACGAACCACCCGCCGCCGAGGTGATGGTTGAAGGCAGGAGCTGTCTGGACTCACGCTGCCAGTAGGCAATCTCTGTATCGATAGACCCCACCAAGTCCGGGAGTTTTTCCGCCCAGCGGCTCTCCCACTCTTTCTTGGCCTGCATGTAGCGCACACTATTATTGGCTGTGATCCCTATACCAACCGGCAAAAGCACCCAAGAGAAAACTTCCCCAACGAGACCGGCTGCTGAAGTTCGCTCCGGTTTATCTTGATCCTTGACTTTAAAGATTTGCGCCTTGGCCTCATTCAATCTGGCGATAACGATTTTCACCGTTTCTGCATAAGGCTCAACCTTGTCTCCCGCAGGCAACGACAATACTTCTATAGCGCCCGACGGAAATTCAAGTGTCAGCGTCTCAATCCCGTCACTCGACTTGGAATCACTAATGGCACCACACGTAGCTGAGATTCGGCAGTTCCTGTTAACTACCGCAGTCTTATTTCGCAGCTTGGTAATATCTGCTGCTGTCAACTCGATGGTTTGCCCCGTGCTCAAGGTAATGAGTCGGGACCGGCTTTCATAGGAAGAAAAATTAAATGCCCACCCGTCCCCCAGCCCGGCCTCGTTGGCACGCAAGGCCGAATAACGCAGGGTCAGGTCGCATAGCGGCCCCTTACCTTCCATGCCCATTAAAACGGCCAGGGGATAATGTGCATTGAACAATCCGGTGCGAGGATCCACACCAGTGATGTTCTGACCACTGACATCGAAAACCTCAGAACGATAGGTGTTGCCGTAGTCGCCGCACAACGGCGAGTCAGGAACGACCAGTTTGTTTTTTCGCAATGACATCTTGAGTGCGCGACCTGACGGCCACAAGCTATCTGAGCTGACTTTCCCGATGTACCCCACGATAAATGACTCATCAAAAACAACGTCATCAGGCGCGTAAAGATCAATGACAACTGCGACTTTGGCTTCATTTTTCTGATCAGGTACACCATTCAATTTCGAGTTGCCAACCTTCGCAAGGTAATCAGGCGCAGGACATATAGAAAGCACTCGGATTTTGCGAGCAACCGCTTGCTGCGACAATATAAATAGCGGCTGTGACTGCCCACCATACAAGATCAATTGATGACCAGACACCAGTTCGTCAAACATTGGCATTGGCGTCAGCGTCTTAAGCGACGGCTTCGACTCTTTAACTTCCGCCACCCACTGACTGTGCCTCGAAAAAACCAGGTCATATGCCGAACGCAACTCCACCTCATAGGCAGCAATATATTTCTTCACCTCGACATCGTTGTACAGCACCGTTATCTGTCTCCCCCACTTACCTCCTTCGAGCAACTGACTACGCCGAAAAGCTATGAAGTTGAATACGGCCTCAGAGTAATAGCGAGCGTTAAAAGGATCTGTCCAACCCGATGATTCTTTAACAGCCAATTCAAAAACCGGATCCAGCTTGGGTCTAATAACTTCATCCAATGACCCGGTTAGCTTAGGAGAAACATCCTGCAAAATCGTCCGTAACCGCCCTAAAAACTCGGCATCTACTCTAGAACCACCTACTGCAATGACAGTCGCCACGAGCGCCCATTCTGCTATCTGTGCTGTAGACGCATACTTGAAATCACTGACAGTCATAATTTCCAGCTTGCTGGACACCGGGGCAACGGCTTCACTACTGCTGGAAGCCCGTGAAACTTCAACAACTATGCCTGACCTACGCGGCACCCACATCGTCATCGGCGTGGGCACTGGGCTAGTAATTTCAGCCCCGCTGGCATCGACTGTTTTACCGACACGCACATAGGCCAACGATGCTAACTGACTGACTAAGTAGTTATAAAACTCCCGCAACCAAAGTTCCTTATCAGATACTTTTATCACGGCCTCTGAAGGCTTAAATATGATTGCTTTTATCAATCCCTGCGTCAGCCCATTGCGCAACTCGATCTTCACCGCAGTCTTGTTATTTTCATACAGCTCAGCCAACGGTCCGGCTGCGCTCATCCAGTTATTCGGCGAAGGCTCGGTGGTAAACACGCGCAGCGGTGCGCCGATCTGCCACAAGGTAGCCTGGGTAGCATTTTCACCAGGGTCACTGGAACCCGAAGCGCTGCTGCCCAGGCGCACATAACGCGCCAATGGTGAAGCTTTAATGGCGGCGGACCATGTCCGTAGCCAGGCATTTTTTTTCCGGTCTGCAGCAGTCTTGGGGGTAAAGCGCAGTGCCGGGACCAATTCAGCGTTAGAGAAGTCGTCCAACACGTAGCAATAAATCGACTCGCCATCCTGTAAGTCGCGGGTTGCGCTGATAGTGGTCTGACTCCACCAACGGACCGTCATCAAAGTCACAGCAAGGTCGGAACATTGCGGAATCCATAGCGCATTGTTTTTATCGTCTGGTGCGATAAAGAATGTCTTGGTATTCCAAATACCGGCTCGGAGCATTTTTCCATCGCTGTTAATTTGTTGACACAGGGTCTTGCTCGTTAGCGGTTTTTTCGCATCAGGGATGAACAGGTGTGTCTCATAGAGGTATTGAGAGGTGATATCCCTGACTTGAACACAGAACGTGTCGATAGCATTGAGCCCAGCGTTATCCAACGTCAGGGCCTGCACCCAGTTAGTACGGAACGCTGCCGTAGTAAAAGCACGATACCCATCGCCGTAATGCCACAGGCGATTGATACCAGCCTTGAACGCGACATTTTTCCCGGCGAACTCAGCGGCTGAGGCAGTCGTCTCAAGTGCAGCAAACTGGCCATCGCTACTCCACCCGCCAGCCCTTATCTGCTTGGCTTTGGAATTGATTACTGTGGCGAATGCGCCCGGCCACTGGGCCTTCGACCTGTTGCTCGCACCAGCGATAAACTCTACATTTTCGACGGGCTTACCGTCCGCCGTGCTGATCAGCAGGGCATACAGCTTTTCTCCGTCATTAAGGTCCCGGTCTGCCAGCAAGTAGCCGGGACTGAACCAAGCGTTATTAGTAGCACCCAGCCTGTCCGATTCGAAACCACTCATGTCGGGCAATATGTCGTTGTCACCATTTTTTAATGCAGCGTCGGGCTTGGTAACCGGCGTTTCGATAATCTCATAGCTGACTTTCAAACCGGATCCGAGGGGAACCCATAACATATTGCGGGAACCGCTGCCAAGGCAGTCAAATGAATACGTCTCGGAATTTTTCTCCCCAGCACGAATGAAGCGGCTGTTTTCATTGATGTACCGGCATATATCGGCAACCCACCGAAATTGCTGGTTGCGATCCACCTTGGGAACATATGTCAGCTTTTCATAAACCTGCTTGCCATCAGCACTTTTCACTTCGACCATGACACTGCCCTGCCCATCGGGGAGCAAATCTTTGGTGGAGTTCAACTTCAGCGGCTCAGTCCAGTTATCCAAGTGATTAATCGTCGTAAACAGCCGAACATTTTTATCCATATCGTTACGCCATAACTTATTCTCGTACCAGCTCCATCTCCCCTCGAAAACCCCCTTAGATTTTTTGACCCCGGCACGCATGTACTTGGATTTATTGATCAAATCAACAAATTCCTTTGGCCATGTAAACTTGGGGGACTCTTTGTTCCGCGACGTTAGCTCAATGCTCTCAAGCTTCTGGCCCGTATCATTTGCAAACGCGTAGGCTATGATTTTCTCCCCGGGAAGAACACCCCTCATGGAGGTGATTTCACTGACCACGCTCCAATCGTCAGCAACGGGTACCTTCTTTTCAAATATTTTATAACTTACCTTCAACCCGGAGCCGACCGGAACCCAGAACTTGTTGAGATACCCACTGTAGCGGCATTTAAACTCCTGCACAGCTTCATCTTTCTCGCCTGCACGGACGAATAGGCTGTTTTTATTGATGTACCCGCATAGATCAGCCACCCAAGTAGATTTTCCTCCGCGCAGCACCGCCGGGTAAAATGTCCATGTTTCATATACTCGATTACCATCGGCGCTTTGCACACGGACCTCGACACCTTGAGTTCCGTCAGTGGGCAAATCTCCGTCAGAACTTAATTTTCCAACGTTTTCCCAGTTATTCAGATCGATATTCGTAGTGAATACCCGCACACTGTTATCTTTACGCCATATATGATTTGTGTTGTCACTCCATGCGGCGCTTGGGCCCTTGAAATTACCGTCGGAGCCCCGTTCACCAACACACATACAGGTGACTTTACTATTTAGCAGCACGGCAAAGTAGCGTGGCCAACTGTACCTACCCAACTCTTTTCCTTCAGGTTTCAGTTCTACACTACTAATTAGCTCCCCGCTACCTTCTTTAATCGCATGGGCTGCGACTCTTTCGCCGGGCAACATATCTCGGCGGGCGATAATCTGACAAACGTGCATCCACCCCTCGACACCCGAAGCCTTATCCATGGCTGCGCACCTTCTTGTTAAATATTCTTTATCGATCAGCCATCTGAGCCTACTATTTTCGTCAATTCACAGAACAGACAGGCGACAGTAAAATATTAGCCTTTAAATTAACCGGTAACAAATAGCTTGATACTGGAAATTTAGACAATTTCAAGATAGTTACAATGACAAATCATTCTAAGCGCCACATAATCCATAGACAATATAGAAATAACAACACCCCCCATTAAAACCTCGCATAAATGTCCTATATATTTCAAATAGCCAGAGGTATTAGATGTTAATTTGTTCCTAAAAAGAATCAAATTCCAGCATCTGAATGTAGTTTTAATATCGCCCTAGCCAGCGGTATTCGCAGCCTTAGGCAGTTGCTCCAAAAAACAAGAAAGGCGCCACTTGGGCGCCTTTCCGTTTCAACCAACGGTTGTCTCCTAGTTTTCCAAAGCCTGATGCCCATTGATGGGGATGCGTTTAGCCTTGGCTTCCTCGGGTATTTGCCGCAGCAGATCGATAGTCAGCAGGCCGTTTGCCAGCCCTGCGTTTTGCACTTCGATATGATCGGCAAGCCGGAAGGACAACTTGAACGCCCGCTCTGCAATGCCTTGATGCAGGTAGGTGACGTTGGATTTCTCCTGGCCTTGTCCACCGTTACGCTTGCTGCCGTCGACGGTCAGCACGCTCTTCTCAACCTGCAGGTCGATTTCCTCTTCCTGGAAACCGGCCACTGCGATCACGATGCGATAGCGATCTTCGGCCAGTTTCTCGACGTTGTAGGGAGGATAGCTGCTGGCTGTTTCGTTCCGTGCAGCCGACTCGAACAGGTCGTTGAAACGGTCGAAGCCCACGGAGCTACGGAACAGAGGAGCCAACGAAAATGCAGTAGTCATGATCATTCTCCTGATATCAGCGAGTGGTTAATCCGCGACCCGAATTCGGCATCGCGTAACCCCAAACTAAGGTCAGCCAATAGGTTTTCAAGAGATTATTTTGCGGAATTTACAACCGTTCGTCGGCCCGGACACCGAGCAAAATTCCGATACGCTCGCAGTCGGTTTCCCGTCGCAGGGTATCGAATAGCGCAGTTGCTTCCGGGTAGC
>Ga0247810_10002310_pt1 | contig 10653 bp, 7 predicted proteins | sample UWRJL119311C1_FD_179918 | JGI IMG/M metagenome (GOLD analysis project Ga0247810, IMG submission 179918) | Plant litter microbial communities from Arlington Agricultural Research Station in Wisconsin, United States - UWRJ-L119-311C-1 | ecosystem: Environmental > Terrestrial > Plant litter >...
CCGTCACCCTGCAGGAAGGCACTCGCCTCGTACGCGCCCGCCTCGAGCCCGGTCACCGTCTGGGAGACGGAGAAGGTGTAGGCGGCTCCGGAGTAGAAGTGCGCCGAGCGTCCGCCGGAGTGCGGGTCGTCCCAGGCGTTGAGCGTGACGCCGGTGCCCGTGCGGGTCCAGCGACTGACATCGGCCGACTCGAAGCCGGGGTTGGCCATGTGGTTGAGCGCGGTGACGACGATGGTCGCCGTGGTCGCGTAGCCGGAGGCGGTGGTGCCGGCGATCGCGTACGTGCCGGCCCCCTCGATCCAGTCGGCTCCGGGTGCCCAGGTCACGGCCTCCTGCTCGACGGCGCCGTCGTTGTAGCTGACGGCGACGGTCGAGGGCAGGGTGACCGCGTCGCCCTCGGTGAGGGTGAGGGACGGCTGCTCGACGCTCGTGACGGCGCGCGGGGCGACCGCACCCGTCCGGGCGTAGGAGAACACGTTGAGTGACTCGAGCGGCGTGCCGTCGTGCGCGAAGAGCGCCTGGTTGTCCCAGGCCGACCCGCCGTACCACTGGCCCGCGTCGTGCGGGTCGTACTCCCCGGCGAAGCTGGAGGCCCAGCCGGATCCGTCGCGCTCCCAGAGCAGCTTGTTCGCCTCGACGTCGGAGGCGGGGCCGACCGGCAGCCACGCGGGCTCCCAGTAGAAGACGCCGATGCCGGCCTCGCCGACGTTCGCCACGGCCTGGATGACATCGCGCACCGCGGTGGCCTGGCCCTGCACGCTGACCGGGTACTGGGTCGCCTCGCTGGGCAGGTCGACCACGTTGCCGTGCCCGTCACCGTCCTCGAGCGTGTACGCCCAGGACGTCTCGGCGACCATGACCTTCTTGCCGTAGGTCGTGGCGACCTGCGAGAGCACGTTCGTGAGGTTCGTCAGGCTGCCGTGCCAGAAGGGGTAGTAGGAGGAAGCGAAGACGTCGTAGTCGACGCCGTAGGTCGCGAGGTTCGCGGCGTAGCCCGCGTAGCGACCGGAGGTCTCCGGGTTCGTGAAGTGCACGGCCACCAGGGCGTCCGGGTAGACGTCGCGCACGGCGGCGGAGCCGGCCGAGAAGATCTGCGACATCCCCGCGAAGCCGGTCACGCCGGCGACGCTGTTGTTCGTCTCGTTGCCGACCTGCACCATGCGCACGTCGACGCCGGCTGCCTGCAGCTGCTCGAGCGCGTCGGTCGTGAACTCGGTGACCGCCGCCGCCTTCTCGGCGACGGTGAACGTCGCCCAGGCCTTCGGCGCCTGCTGCTTCGCCGGGTCGGCCCAGAAGTCGGAGTAGTGGAAGTCGACGAGCAGGCGGAGCCCCGCCGCGGTTGCCCGCTGCCCGATCTCCACCGCAGCCGCCACGTCGTTGTCCCCGCCGCCGTAGCCGTTGCCGGCCGCGTCGTAGGGGTCGTTCCAGACGCGCACGCGCACGTCGGTCACGCCCGCGTCGGCGATCACGTCGAACAGGTCGGCCGGGGCACCCGACCTGTCGCGGAAGACGACCCCCGATGCCTCCAGCGCGAGCGCCGATGACACGTCCATGCCGTTGATGAAGTCGGCGGAGAGGTTCTCCACCTTCTGCACGGTGATCCCGGCCTCCACCGGGTCGGCGGCGGCGGCGGGCGCGGCCCCGATGAGTGCGCCGATGACGGCGAATGCCGTCACTCCCGCGAGGGTCTTGCCGAGCGTCATTGCCCGCATACCTGCTCCTTAGTTAGGTGAAGCCGTTGATGGTGTTGAACTACCCCTTGACGGAGCCCTGGGTGAGGCCGCCGACGATGTAGCGCTGGAGCGCCAGGAAGAGCGCGAGCACGGGGATCGAGGCGATCACCGTTCCCGCCGCGAAGAGACCCCAGCGCGAGGTGAGCTGGTTCGAGACCCACTGGTACATGCCGACAGCGAGGGTCCAGTTGTCCTCACTGGTGAGGATGATGCGGGCCAGGATGAAGTCACCGAACGCCGAGACGAAGGCGAGCAGGCCGACCACCGCGAGCACCGGTGTCACGAGCGGCATGATGAGGCGCCAGAAGATCTGCGCGTGGGTCGCGCCGTCGATCTTCGCCGACTCGTCGATCTCGATCGGGATCGAGTTGAAGAAGCCGTACATGAGGAAGGTGTTCGCCCCGAGTGCGCCGCCGAGGTACACGGCGATGAGCGCGAGCTTCGAGTTGATACCGAGCTCCGGGACGACCTCACCGAGACCGAGCAGGAGCAGGAAGACGGCCACGAAGGCGACGGTCTGCGGGAACATCTGGATGATGAGCAGGCCGGTCAGGCTCGCCCGACGCCCGGCGAAGCGGAACCGCGAGAACGCGTAGGCCGCCGCCGCACCCATGAGCACCGCGCCGATCGCCGTCACGCCGCCGATGAGGAGGGTGTTGCCCACCCACGTCCAGAAGGCGGTCCCGCCGAGCGCCGCGTAGTTGCTGACGTCGAAGGACTGGAACAGCGCGCTGCTGCCCGCGAGGCTGCCGCCCGGCTTGAGCGATGCCGAGAGCACGTACAGCAGCGGGAAGATCGCGAAGAACACGATGAGGACCGCGACCGGATACTTCCATCCGACCTCGCCCCACCACCGGCTGCGCTTGGTGTGCACCTTCGTGGCCATGGCCATCACTGGACCTCCTCGAGCTTGCGGGTCTGGCGGAAGGCCAGGCCGGAGATGACACCGATCACGATGAACACGATGATCGACAGGGCGCTCGCGAGGCCGTAGTCGGCGGCACCGCCCGCGACCCCCGAGATCTGGTAGATCGCGGAGATGAGGATGTCGGTCGACCCGAGACCCGTCGCGCTGTTCGGGAAGGCCGGACCACCACCGGTGAGCATGTAGATGATCGTGAAGTTGTTGAAGTTGAACGCGAAGCTGGCGATCGCCAGCGGGGCGGTCGAGACGAGCAGCAGCGGCAGGATGATCGATTGGAAGCGCCGCCATCGGCCGGCGCCGTCGATCGTCGCCGCCTCGATCGTCTCCCCGGGCAGCGCCTGCAGCGCCCCGGTGCAGACCAGGAACCAGTACGGGTAGCTGAGCCAGAGGTTGACGAAGATCACCGCCCCTCGGGCGAGCCAGGGGTCCCCCAGCCAGTTGATGTCAGCCCCGAAGAAGAACAGGTCGTTGACGACACCGAACTCCGAGTTGAGCATGCCGCGCCAGAGCAGCGCCGACATGAAGGCAGGGAAGGCGTACGGGAGGATGAACAGTGTCCGCAGGATCTTGCGACCGCGCACCCGCGGGTCGTTGTAGATCATGGCGAACAGCAGGCCGAGGCCGAAGCTGGTCAGCACGGAGAGGATCGCGAAGGCGAAGGTCCAGATCGTGACCTGGAGAAGCGGGCCGGCGAGCGCCGCATCGGTGAAGGCCCGGAGGAAGTTGTCGAAGCCGACGTTGACGTACCAGCCGGTCGGGAGGCTCGTGCCGTCCTTGGCGACGAAACGACCGAGGTCGCTTGCGCTGTAGACGGTGTTCGTCTCCGTGTTGGTGATCGTCTCCGCCTCCTCGTCCCAGACGAGGTTGGAGATGTAGACGACACCCGTGGTGCCCTCGCGGGTGCGGATCGACCCGTCGTTCGGGTCGTCGGAGACGGCGACGCGGAGCGCGACCACCTGCTGCTGGAGGGCCTGGTCGGTGAGGAGCGTGGCCCGGTCGATGACCGTCCAGCCGGGGACCTCGATGGGGGCGCCGGTGGCTCCGAGTTCGGCGCCGTCGACCTCGCTGAGGGGTTCGAGCTCGCTGCCGACGCTGACGTCGCCGTCCTCGTCGACGATCGCGAAGCCCAGCTCCCCCAGCCTGTCGACGATGGCCAACGGGTAGTCGGGTGAGTCCTCGACGCGCTTCTCGCCCTGGATGAGGGTGGCGTCGACGGCCTGCTGCATGGTGCCCGCGTGGCCGGTGCCGTAGTTGGTGAAGGCGACGTAGCCCGTGTAGCCGAGGGTGAAGAGCTGGAAGATGAGGAGGAAGGCCAGCCCGGGGAAGAGGTATTTGAGCGGCAGGGCCTTCTTGCTGAAGTAGATCACGTCGGCCGCCAGCAGCAGCGCGACGGATGCCCCGAGGATCACCCAGGACTCGACGCGGAACGCGGCGATGATCACGGTCACGCCGAGCGCGTTGACGATACCCATCAGCAGCAGCTTCACGAGGAAGCCCCAGCCGAGTCCGCGCCAGCGGCGAGCGTGCGATTCGCGTTCCGGCATCATTGCCCTTTCAGTCCTGAGGAGAAGAGGTGCTGTGGGGCGGGTTCGAGGCCCGCCCCACAGCGGATCTGACTAGCCTGCGAGCGAGGCGTTGAGGTTGTCGATCATGGTCTCCCACGTCGCCGTCGGGTCGGCGCCGTTGATGATCTGCGCCTCCGCTGCGTTCCAGAAGTCCCAGACCGAGCCCATCTCGGGGATGCTCGGCATCGGCACGCCACCCTGCGAGGAGGCGAGGAAGCCGGCGATGATCGGGTCGGAGGAGACCTCATCGGCGATCGACGAGAAGGCGGGGATACGCGGGTCCGCCTCGTAGAGGGCGCGCTGGGCGTCCTCGGTGCCGAGGTAGTTGACGAGGAAGTCCGTCGCCAGCAGCTCGTTCTCGCTCTGCGAGCTCAGGTAGAAGCCCTGCACGCCGACGAACGGGGCAGCGGTTTCGCCACCGGCCGACGGGATCGGGTTGACCGCGACGTTGACATCCGGGAAGGCGCTGATCGCCCACGGGCCCTGGATCGTGTACGGGGCCTGGCCCGAGTTGAAGAGCTCGTTGTTGATGTCGTAGTCGACGGTGGTCGACAGGTAGCCGGTTCCGTTGGCGCCGTTGGCGGCGAGCCAGGAGGCGAAGGCGTTGCCGGCCTCACCGCCCATGCCGACCTCGGAGGTGTAGGAGCCGGTGTCGTCCTGAACGAACACGGGGGCGCCGAACGAGGTCTGGAAGCCGTACATCGTGTAGCCGTCGCCCGTCTCGCCACCGGTGTTGATGACGAAGGGACGCTCGGCCCCGGAGGCCAGGCCGCGCTGGATCATGTCATCCCACGAGGTCGGGGCCTCGGAGCCGACCAGGTCGACGTTCTGGAGGAGCGCGATGGTCTCGAGCGAGTAGGGCAGCGCGTAGAGCTGTCCGTCGTAGGTCATCGCGTCGAGCGCGACCTGCTCGAAGTCGCCGGCCTTGCCGCCGAGGTCGATCGTGTTGACGACGCCCGCGGTGACGAGCGCGCCCAGCCAGTCGTGGGCGCCGACGGTGATGTCGGGGCCCTCGCCGGTCGGGACCTGCGCGATGAAGTCGTTGCGGAGGTCCTCGAAGTTCTTCTGGACGACGGTGACCTTGGCGCCGGTCTCCTCCTCGAACGCGACGGCGGCAGCCTTGATGGCGCCCTCGCGCTCGGCGTCGGACCAGATGACGATCTCGGCGCCATCGCCGTTGTTGGATTCTGTGGATCCGCCGGAGCAACCGGCGAGGAGAGCTACCGTGGCGACGGCGGCGATGCCGATACCGATGTGCTTTCGCATGGTTCTTCCCTTCAGGGTTCGGTCGGGTTCGACCGGTGATTGCGAGTCGTACCGGACGGCACGACGCGGGTTGGTGCGGAGCGGATGACGGCGACAGCGCCGGCGGCCAGCTCCAGGTCCCCGTCGACGGTGGTGTCGCCGAGCAACTCGACACCCGTCACGGGGAGGTTCACGGGGTCGTCGCCATGGTTGATGGCGACGATGTAGTCGGCGTCGTCACCGCGGCGGGTGACGACCTCGACACGGGGGGCGGGGGCGGTGCGCTCCACGCCAGCCTCGGCGAAGACCTCGTCCATGACGGTCGAGAGCCCTGCTGCGTCGAGGCGGGTGCTGATGTACCAGCCGGCGCCGTCTCCGTGGCTGTTGCGCGTGATAGCGGGCATACCGGCGGCGGGGCCCTCGAGGTAGGTGGCGAGCACCTCGGCACCCTCGATGCGCAGGTGCTCCTGCCAGACGTCGGCGTCGAGCGTGCCGGCGTCGCGCCAACTGATCGCGGCCGTCGCGTTCTCGCGCAGCGGCAGGAACTCCTCGATCGTCACGCCGAGCGCGTCACGGAGCGGGGCGCCGTAGCCGCCCGGGTGGACGGCGTCGTTCTCGTCGACGATGCCCGAGAAGTAGGAGACGACGAGCGTCCCGCCCTGCTCCACGTAGCCGGTGAGGTTCGCCGCGTTGTCCGCGGTGAGCAGGTAGAGCGCGGGGGCGATGACGAGCGAGTAGCCGCTGAGGTCCTGGCCCGGGTGGGCGAAGTCGATCGTGATGCCGCTGCGCCAGCACTCCTCGTAGAAGGCACGGATGCGCTCGGCGTGATCGAGGTCGTCGCTCGGACGCCACTCGAGGTCCTGCGCCCAGAAGGACTCGTAGTCCCAGAGGATCGCCACGTCGGCGACCACACGGGAGCCGCGTACCTCGGCCAGCTGCGGCAGGCTCGTGCCCAGCTCGGCGACCTCGCGGAAGACCCGGGAGTCGGTTCCGGCGTGCGGGATCATCGTGGAGTGGAACTTCTCCGCCCCCGAGCGGGAGGCGCGCCACTGGAAGAACAGGATCGCGTCGGCGCCGCGTGCGAGGTGGGCGAGCGAGTTGCGCGCGAGCTCCCCCGGGCGCTTGGCGACGTTGCGCGGCTGCCAGTTGACGGCCGAGGTGGAGTGCTCCATGAGGATCCACGGCTTGCCTCCGCCGACCGAACGGGAGAGGTCGGCGGCGATCGCCAGCCCGATCTCGCCCTCGGTGTCGGCGGCCCACAGGTAGTGGTCGTCCGAGACCACGTCGACCTCGCGGCCCCAGGCGAAGAGGTCGGCGACGAGGGTCGCGTTGGCCATGAAGTTGGTGGTCACCGGCTGGGTCGCGTGGGCGCGGATCGCGTCACGCTCGGCCACGAAGCAGGCGCGGAGCTGGTGGTCGGTGAAGCGGGCGAAGTCGAGACGCTGCGCCGGGTTGACGACCGAGGGGGCCGCGGCCGGGACGCCGATGTGGTCCCACGCGGTGTAGTGCTGGCCCCAGAAGGCGGTCCCCCAGGCGGCGTTGAGGCCGTCGAGCGAGCCGTACTTGTCCTGCAGCCAGCCGCGGAAGGCCCGGACGGCGTTGGGCGAGTAGTCCTCGCCGACCGGCACGCCGTATTCGTTGTGGACGTGCCAGAGGACGACCGCGGGGTGGTCCCCGTAGCGCTCGGCCAGCTTGCCGGCGATGTTCGCGGCGGCGGCCTTGTACTCCGGTGCGGAGTGGGAGGCCATCCCGCGCGAGCCGAAGCCCATGGTGACGCCGTCACGGTTGACGACGCGGGCGTCCGGGTAGGTGGCGAAGAACCAGGCGGGCGGCGATGCGGTCGGGGTGCCGAGGTCGACGGCGATGCCGTTCTCGTGCAGCAGGGCGATCACGTCGTCGAGCCAGGAGAAGTCGAAGACACCCTCGCTGGTCTCGATGAGGGCCCAGGAGAAGATGCCGATGCTGACCATCGTGACGCCGGCCTCGCGCATGAGGGCGACGTCCTCGAGCCACGTCTCGCGCGGCCACTGCTCGGGGTTGTAGTCCCCGCCGTAGGCGATGCCGGTGATGGCCGGCCAGGCGTCGTTCACACTCATGACTCTCCGTTGCGTCGATCCGTCACAGTGGTGCAGTCGACTCTCGGAGACGACCCTGTGACCGGTTACAGTCTGCGATGGAAATCCCCGCCCGGGCAAGGTCGTGATCGTTCCGTTACCAAACTGTGACCGGTTACAGGTTTTCTGCTCGGTAGCGCCCTCCGTGCAGTAGAGTCACGATTCGTGAGCGAAACGCGAGGACTGCGCAAGCCGACGATCCGCGATGTCGCGGCCGCGGCCGGGGTCTCGCACGGCACCGTCTCCCGCTTCCTCAACGGCGGCCACTGGGTCTCCCCCGCCTCCCGCGAAGCCGTCGAGGCCGCGATCGAGGCCACCGGCTACACGACCAACCACCACGCGCGCAGCCTGGCGACCGGTCGTTCCAACTCGGTCGCCTTCCTCCTGACCGAACCGCAGCACCTGCTCTTCGACGACCCGACCTTCTCGCTGCTCCTCCGCGGCGCCGCCGAGGCCCTCTCCGCCCGCGGCATGACCCTCGTCCTCCTCGTCGCCGGCACCGAGGCCGAACGCCGCAACGTCGACCACTTCATCAGCGCAGGCCACGTCGACGGGGTGCTGCTCATCTCCTCGCACGAGTCCGAGCCACTGCTCGACTCGCTGCTCGCGGCCGGCGTCCCGACCGTCAGCTGTGGCATCCCCCTCGGCCACCAGCGCGACCTCTCCACCGTCTCCGTCGACGAGATCGGCTCCGCCCGCACCATGACCCGGCACCTCCTCGACCAGGGCCACCGCCGCATCGCGATGCTCGCCGGCCCCGCCGACACCCCCGGCGGTCGCTACCGCCTCGTCGGCTATCAAGAGGAACTGGGAGCGGACTTCGACCCGGCCCTCGTAGAAGCCGGCGACTACAGCGTCGACTCTGGGGCGATCGCGATGACCCGCATCCTCGAGCGCGGGCCGGCCCCCGACGCCGTCTTCGCCGCCTCCGACTCCATGGCGTCGGGCGCGATCACCGTCCTCCGCCGCGCCGGACTCCGCGTTCCCGAGGACGTCGCCGTCGCCGGCTTCGACGACTCCGGCCTGGCCGCCACCCACGAGCCGGCCCTCACCACGATGCGCCAGCCCTGGGACCAGATCAGCGCCGAGATGGTCGACCTGCTGCTCGACGTGATCGACGGCGGTTCACGGAGGGCGATCACCCTGCCGACGACGCTCGTGGTGCGCGACAGCGCCTAGCCTCTGCCGAACTTCCCCGTTCTGCTGTTGCCGAGGCGCCCAAGCAGCAGAACGGGGAAGTTCGATCGCAAAATGGGGAAGTTCGGGGCCGGCACTCTGCACCCGCTCCCGACTTGCGACTTGCGGGGCACCCGCGCCGTGCCCCATCACCCGCAACTCGCAACTCGAGGACAGACCGGACCCGCCCCGCACCACCCCACGCAGGACTTGCGACTTTCGGGGCACCCGCACGAGCCGCGGTCGCCCGGAAGTCGCCAGTCGGCAGGCCTGGACGTTGCGGACAGCGCGGAGAGGCGCCTAGCGCGACGTCATCGGGGTGCGCAGCGGCAGAAGCGGCAGTGCCAGCCCGAGCACGATGGCCACGAGCGGCAGCGGCGACCACGTCACGACCGCGAGGACGATGCCGATCACGGCGATCCCGATCGCGACCACCCACATGATCGTGCGAAGTCGGCGGGTGCTGCGGTCGTCGGCCGTGGTCATGCCTCCACGGTAGAGGCGGAGCCAGCTCTCGGGATGGGATTCGCAGAGGGCTCGCAGTCACCGCCGGTAGCGGGTCTCCTTCAGCGGGATCGGCTGCGGGTTGAGCGCGACCCAGGCGATCGCCAGTTCGCGCAACCGGTCGAGCGCGGCCTCGTCGAATGCGCCTCCGCGCAGACGCTTGGCGAGGTCCTTGGCCTCCCTCCGTTCCGCGAGCGGTATGCCCTGGGAGAGGTGGTCCGGGAACGCCCTCACCATCGTGCTGAAGTCCCTGTCCCAGTTGCCGCCACCGTTGCCGAGGATCTCGTGGCGCAGGCGCCCCACCACGCGGATGACCTCGCCCTGCACCGTGGACGCACCGCCCGACGGCGGCACCAGCGCCTCCCACAGGGCAGCGAAACGGTCCTTGGTCGTCTCGCCCGTCACGATGATGGGAGAGACGCCATCGTGGAAGACCCGTGCGGGGGCCGGCTCGACCGCCGCGATCGCGTACAGCTCCTTCATCGCCGCATCCGTCGCGTCGAGCGAGTCCTTCGCGAAGCCCGAACGCATCTCCTCGAAGCCGGCCCCTAACGAGGCGACGGACTTCCGCATCTCCTCCGTCACCGTGTCCCCCGCGGCCAGCAGCATAGTGGCCGAGTCCGCCAGCTCGGCGAGTTGCGAGTTCGACCCACGAATGAGCGCCCGCGCCAGGGGGCTGCGACCATCGCCATCGAGGGCGGTCGCGTCCGCGCCCCGCTCGAGGAGGGCCCGGACGTTCTTCGGATACCGCACCGCGTGATGCAGCGGCGTGCAGCCCCGGGAGTCGACCGCTTCGATCGCGGCGCCCAGGTCGACGAGCAGGCCCGGGTTGCCGTTCCAGCGGTTCGCGTGGGCGTGCAGGGGCGTCTCGCCGTAGGTGTCGGTCGCCTCGATGTCGGCGCCCTGCTCGACCAGCCAGCGGATCAACTCCTCCGGCGCATCGTTCTGCGCGAGCGCCGACTGCTTGTACGAGCCGAGCCGCGCGTTCACATCGCAGGCGTCGAATACGGCCTTCATGGCGTCGAGATCACCGCCCTGCAGGATCTGGCGGAATTCCTTGGGCAGGGTCGTGCGCTTGCGTGCGGCCATGCTTCGACCCTACGGGGCATATCTGCAACTTCGGGATTGCATTTGGGAGAAGTTAATGCAACTCTTTGGTTGCAGACAACGACGAAAGGGAACAGACTCATGAGCATGACCGACAACACGCAGTCCGTTATCGACCCGGAGGCCTTCACGGTCCGGCGCACGATCACGATCAACGCACCCGTCGAGAAGGTGTGGGCGGCGATCACTGAACCGGAGCATCTGGTCAAGTGGTTCCCCGAGAAGGCCGAGCTCGGCTCGGCGGGCGTCGGCTCTACCGGCTCGTTCACCTGGGCCGATCACGG
>Ga0247810_10002311_pt1 | contig 10652 bp, 5 predicted proteins | sample UWRJL119311C1_FD_179918 | JGI IMG/M metagenome (GOLD analysis project Ga0247810, IMG submission 179918) | Plant litter microbial communities from Arlington Agricultural Research Station in Wisconsin, United States - UWRJ-L119-311C-1 | ecosystem: Environmental > Terrestrial > Plant litter >...
AATGGTGGTTAACGTGGACAAAGGAGACAAAGTAAAAGTCAGCAGAATCACGTTTGAAGGCAACGAGAAATTTTCTAGCGGAAAGTTGAGAGGCGCCATGAAGAATACCAAAAAAAGAGCGCCAGGGCGTTTTTGGAAAACTTCAAAATTCATCGATGAAAAATACAAGGAAGACCTTCAGTCAATCGTAAAAAAATACAAGGAAAAAGGATACAGAGATGCCAGAATTGTAAAAGATTCGGTTTCATTTGACAAAAAAAATAATACGGTTGCCATTGATTTAAAAATCGAAGAAGGAAACAAATATTATTTTGGTGATATCAAATTCCTTGGAAACTCCATTTATTCTGACCAAGGTCTGCAAAGCATTCTTGGAATCAAAAAAGGCGATGTTTACAACGGCGTTTTATTAGAAAAAAGAATCGCTGACAAAACAAAACCAGACGGGGAAGACATCACAAACTTATACCAAAACAACGGTTACCTTTTCTCAAATATCAACGCCGTGGAGGTTAGAACTGCTAACGATACCATCGACTTTGAAATTAGAGTACAGGAAGGTCCGCTGGTATATTTCAATAAAATCAACGTTGTTGGAAACGATAAGACAAACGACCGCGTAATTTATAGAGAATTAAGAACAAGACCAGGTCAAAAATACAGCAAAGAAGAATTGGTAAGAACCATTCGTGAACTTGGCCAGCTTGGGTTCTTTGACCCAGAAGCTCTTGAGCCAAAATTCGACCCAGACCCAGCTGCAGGAACTGTTGACATCACGTACAGCGTAGTGGAAAAAGGTTCTAGCCAAATTGAGCTTCAAGGAGGTTATGGCGGTGGAGGATTCATCGGAACGTTAGGACTTTCGTTCAACAACTTTTCGATAAAAAATATCTTTAACAAGGACGCTTACACCCCGCTTCCGATGGGAGACGGACAAAAATTAGCACTTAGATTACAAGGAAGTACGTATTTTCAAACCTATAGCTTGTCATTCTCTGAGCCATGGCTTGGAGGAAGAAAACCAGTACAGTTTACAGGTTCTGTGTCGCACAGTAAGCAATTTTTATACTCAGGAGGAAACAACGTGGACAGAGACAGAAGTTTCAACATTACGTCGCTTTCCCTTGGAATTGCAAAACGTTTGAACGTTCCAGATGATTACTTTACGCTATCTCAAGCAGTGAGTTTCCAATATTATGATTTGAATAATTATAACACGGGATTATTTACCTTTGGAGATGGAAATTCAAAAAACTTGGCATACACGGTCGGTTTGAGCAGAAACAGTAAAGGGGTAAATCCAATTTTCCCGATGTATGGTTCTGAATTCAGCATCACCGGAAAATTCACGCTTCCTTACTCGCTTTTCAATGGCGTGGATTACGGAAACCTTGCCAATCAAGCAGATTACCAGCTTAAAGATGCGAACGGAAATTTCCAATTAAATCCTGATGGAACAACTATTGTGGACCAAGGAAAAGTGGACCAAAAACGATTCAACTGGCTTGAGTATTACAAAATTAAATTGAAAGCAGATTGGTATACAAAAGTTTATGGTAAATTTGTATTGCGAACATTTGGAGAATTTGGTTATCTTGGCGCCTATAACAACAAAAGAGGTTTAGTTCCGTTTGAAAGATTCTTCCTTGGTGGAGACGGTATGGCGAACTACTCTTTGGACGGTAGAGAGGTTATACAGTTAAGAGGTTATGAAAATCAATCGCTTTCATCTCAGGATGGTGGAACAATTTACAACAAGTTCTCATTAGAATTAAGATACCCAATTACCTTAAAAGGAGCAGCGTCAATTTACGCATTGAGTTTCCTTGAGGCGGGTGCTTCTTATGATGATTTTAAATCGTATAATCCGTTTGACTTGCAGCGTTCAGCTGGTTTAGGTCTTAGAGTGTTCATGCCTGCGTTTGGATTGTTAGGTATTGACTTTGGTTACGGTTTTGATGCGCCTCCAGGGTCCACTCAAAAAAGCGGATGGCAGACGCACTTCATCATCGGACAACAGTTTTAATGTATAAATAATTTTGGCACGATATTTTCTAATACATTTTTAAGATATGAGAAAACATTTTTTAATTCTATTTTTATTTGCAACTGCTCCCGCGGTTCTTCAAGCGCAATCAGGGCGTGGTGTCCGAATTGGATACATTGATATGGAATATATTTTAGAAAAAGTTCCAAATTATGCCGAAGCAAATAACCAGCTGGAGCTGAAAGCTCAAAAGTGGAAACAAGATGCAGAAGTTAAAAGAAATGAAATCACAAAGCTAAAAGAGAACTTAAAGACTGAAAGAATCCTTTTAACTAAAGAATTGATTGAAGAAAGAGAAGAAGAAATTTCGTTCTTAGAGACAGAATTATTGGACTTTCAACAAAAAAGATTTGGGTCTACCGGAGATTTGATGAGCCAGAAAGCAGTTTTGGTAAAACCAATCCAAGACCAAGTTTTTACAATTGTTCAAGATATTGCAACAGCAAAGAAATATGACTTTATTTTTGACAAGTCATCTGATTTAACAATGCTTTTTGGTGCCAATCAGCACAACATCAGCGACCAAGTGGTTAGACAACTAGTACGTGCTGAAAAGAGAGAGCAGTTAAGCGGAAAACAGCTGAAAGAAGAGGCTGAGAGAGAACGCAAGCAAGATTTGATTGATTCGAATCCAGAGCTTTCAGAAAGACAGAAACAAAACGAAGAGAAGAAAGAAGCACGCGAAAAGTTAATCGAAGAACGAAAACTAGCAGCCGAAGCAAAAAAACAAGCCTTTGCCGAGAAAAGAGCTAAACTTTTAGAAGAAAGAGAAGCGAAGAGAGCAGGCAAAACAGTAGAACCTTCTGACGCAGATGCTAAGCCAAAAGGCGCGACAACTGATACCAAAGAAAATACTGATAAAGAAAACAATACGGCAACGGTCTCAGCAGATGAGAAAAAAGCGGCCGCTGAAGAAGCAAAACAAGCTGCTGCTGCAGAAAGACAGAGAAAACTGGACGAAAGAAAAGCGGCCTTGGAAGAAAAAAGACAGAAAATATTAGCCGAGAGAGAGGCGTTGAAAAAGGAGCGAGAAAATAAAACTCCAAAGGAAGAAGATAAAAAAGAGAACTAAAACTAAATTAATTATTTATTTAAATTTAAAAATGATGAAACAAATGAAATCTTTACTAATTGCTGCACTTTTGTTTGTTGGTGCAAACCAAACGATAAATGCTCAAGCCAAAACAGCTCACGTTGATGTGGCTGAGATTATGTCAAAAATGCCAGCCGTTCTTGAAGGTCAGAAGCAATTAGAAAAATTGCAACAAACGTATACTGCTGAGTACAAAACTATGGCTGACGAATATGCTGCAAAATTGAAAAAGTATGGTGAGGAAGAAGCAAAAGTTGGTGACAAAGTAAACCAAGAAAGAGCTGCTGAAGTTCAAGACATGCAAAAAAGAATGAGAGATTACAGCGATAACGCTCAAAAAGAATTAGGTCAAAAAGAACAAGATTTGTTTAAGCCAATTCAAGACAAAGTGAAAGCTTCTATCCAAAAAGTGGGTAAAGCAAAAGGATACCAATATGTAATGGATTCTACAGGCTTAATCTTAGCGGATGGTCCAAACTTGACTGCTGACGTTAAAAAAGACTTAGGATTTTAATTCTAAAACTGAAATAATTTAAAAACTGCTCAATTTTTTTGAGCAGTTTTTTTTTATATTTGTTTCCATGACAAATTCGAACCCAATAGGCCTTTTTGACTCTGGAATCGGTGGAACATCCATCTGGAAAGAGATTCATAATTTACTTCCAAACGAAAATACGATTTACCTTGCCGACAGCAAAAATGCTCCGTATGGGCAGAAATCAAAGGACGAAATAATCGAATTAAGCATTAAAAACACCGAATTCCTTTTAAATCAAAATGCAAAAATGATTGTAGTGGCATGCAATACCGCTACTACAAATGCCATTATCGAACTGCGTCAAAAATTCGATGTCCCTTTCATTGGTATTGAACCCGCTATCAAGCCAGCCGCTACGAACTCAAAGACGCAGACCATAGGAATTTTAGCCACAAAAGGAACCTTAAATAGTGAGCTTTTTAATAAAACCGCAGAGAAATTCCAGGAAACAAAAATCGTCGAGCAGATTGGTTTTAATCTGGTAAAGCTGATTGAAAATGGTAAGATTCATTCATCAGAAATGACTTTATTATTAGAAACCTATCTCAAGCCGATGGTCGAAGCCAATATTGATTATCTAGTCCTGGGTTGCAGCCATTATCCGTATCTAATTCCTCAGATAAAAAAAATCCTGCCTCCACACGTTAAAATAATCGATTCTGGCGAAGCCGTGGCTAGGCAGACACAAAAAGTACTCGAAGAAAAAATCGGACGAAACGACGCGCTAATAAGCACTTCTTTGTTTTACACAAATTCTGACCCAAAGGTTTTGGACGATATATTGCAAAACAAATATGTAATCCAAAAAATAGATTTTTAAAGGCAGATTATTCCTCGTCTTTGAGCCAACCCGAATACATCACGTAATTGTTTGAAATTCTTTCAATTTCTCCAGCAAAATCAGACTTGTTGATATCCTTGACTTTTTTTGCCGGCACGCCCGCGTAGATGGTCCCTGATTCCACAACAGTGTTTTGCGTAATAACGGCGCCCGCAGCAATGATGGAATTGCTCTCTATGACACAATTATCCATCACAATGGCTCCCATGCCTATCAACACATTATCGTGAACCGTACAGCCGTGAACAATGGCATTATGACCGATGGACACATTGTTCCCGATAACCGTTGGATGTTTTTGATACGTACAATGAATTACCGCACCGTCTTGGATATTTACCTTGTCCCCTATTTTTATGTAATGGACATCGCCCCTAATCACCGCATTAAACCAAACACTGCAATTAGCTCCAAAGCTTACGTCTCCAATTATCGTAGCATTTTCTGCAACATAACAATCTTCCGGTATCGAAGGACTTTTGCCCTTTACAGATTTAATCAGCATAATTTTATTTTATAAAAAAATCCCGATAAAATTATTAATAATATCGGGACATGAATTAATATCAACTTAAATTTAATTAACCGCAGGACAGTTACAATCCCATTTCTCTCTCTTGCAGAAAAGGTTCAAACCTAATGTGATTTGGTGAAAGCCACCATTGTCAAATTTCACATCTCCTGTCAAGTGAGAATAAGTATAAGCCACCATAAAGTTTTTATAGTTCAAACCAACGATTGGCGTAATGTATTGTAATTTTTGGTCAGAAATGCTATTTCCATCAATATACTGTGCTCCGTCAAAACTTCTTCTGTAAGAAAGTCCAGCCCAAACTCTTCCAAAATCTAATTCTTTGTATGCTTTCAAGTTTATATCAATTGTCTTTTCCTTCGTTTCATCCACATATTGGAACAAAAATGAAGGCTCCAACTGAATTCTTTCAGCATCACCAAAAACATAACCAGCGCTGAACAAATATTTTCTCAAGTTATCAGATTCAAAGTCAGAATAAATTTCTCTTTTAATATTTGAAACTGCATTTTTAACCGTAAAGTGAGCGTAGAAATCAAGATAGTTGTATGAAGCACCAAAATCTACGTTGAAATAAGAATCCTTTTGGTAAACACCTCCCACAATTACAGGGTCAAATTCTCCATCAAAAGCGGTTTCATCCAATTGACTTTGAACTAATCCTGCACTCATACCAAAAGATAATTGATTCAAATCATACTCGCCTCTTGAAAAAAGAATGTGATGCGCATACGTAAGTTTTGCTCCCGTTTGAGAATGGTAACCATTTTTGTCATTAAACAAAATAACCCCCACTCCAGACTGCTCTCCAACTCTTGTATTGAAACTTAAAGTTTGCAACGCAGGAGCATCATCTTGTCCAAACCATTGCTGACGTGCTGTCAGCCTTAATTTTGCACAATTTGCGGCACCAGCCATAGAAGGATGGATTAGATAATAATTGTCTGATAAATAATCAGAGTATACTGCAATTCCTTCTTGAGAAAATGAAACTTGTGATAAAAACAATAATAATGCTAAATACCTCTTTTTAAAATTCATGGGGTCTATCTTTTTAATGAAAAATGCGCTCTAAACTCTTTTGCCACTCCCTGCTCCTGGTATTCCACCCTGAACCAGTAGTCCGTCGAAGGAAGCGGGCTTCCGTTCATCGTACCGTCCCATCCCTGGCTGTCCGCCGATGGGCTCAGCTGCTTGATCAGTTTTCCGTAGCGGTCAAATATATAAATTTTTGCGTTAGGTTGGTCATACAATCCCACAATATTCCACGTATCGTGTATTCCGTCCCCGTTAGGCGTGAAATACTTAGGGTAGCCGATCAGGAAGGCGCTTGCCGATGCGGCCGGGCCGCAGTTCCCAAGCACGTCCCTCACCTCCACAAGGTGCTCCCCGCTCTGGGAAACGCCAAGGGGAACGTCGTAGAACACGTTGCCTGCCTGCCATGGGCCGCCGTCAAGGCTGTACTCGTACTGACCGTAGCCTTCCGCAACCACCGTGATGGTCTGGCTGTCGGTAAAGGCATTGGTCACGATGATGTCCGTGATCACCGCAGGCCCCGATCTCGTGATCACTGCCGTCGCCATAGGGTCGGACGCGCATCCCGTGGCCACGTCGGTCACCACCACCCCGTAGGTGGCCGTGGCTCCCGCGATCGAAGTCACCGTATAGGTCGGGTCGGTGCCCACAAGGTCGCTGCCGAGGTACCACTCGAAAGAGTACGCAGGGTCGCTTCCGTAGTTGGTCGAGAGCACCACAGGGCTGGCCTCCTGGGTCTCGAAGTCCACGCAGATGATGCCGTTGCTGTCGTCTGATATCACGGGCTCCGGAAGCGGGTTCACCGTAAGGGTGAACTGCGATACCGCCGGGCATCCCGTCACCGAGTCCGTGTTCAGCACAAGGGCGTATATCTCCTGGCTGAAGGCCGAAGCGTTCGTATAGGCCGAAGGATCCGCTATCGCGTTAGGGTAGGCCGTTGCCGGGCCCTCCGCGATGTCCTGGTCCATGAGCGCCTGGTCGTCATAGTAGTGCAGCGTATATTCAGGACCCTGGGTGCCGAGTATCTCAGCGTCGAACTGGGTCAGGTCGAACTCGAAGAACCCGTCGTTGGTCCCGTCCGTGTCGCATGTCGTGATCCTAGGGTCTGCAGGGTCGATGGCGCCCGCCGCAGAGCCGTTGTCCGCGATGAGGGTCACCATGGCCGTGTTCGCGCATCCCGTGGCGGCGTTCACCACCGTCACGTAGATTTCCTGAGGGTTGGCCACGTTCTGGTACTGGTCGGGAAGCGCCCCCGTGCCGTCCTGGGCTTCTGCAAGCGTCAGGTGGTAGCTGAAGGTGAAGCCCGCTATGTCCTGGCCCGCACCCAGCACTTCCGCATTGCTCTGCGAAAGGGTGAAGGTGGCGGTGCCCGTGTTGTTCTGCTGGCATACCGCGTTGACCACCCCGGCGTTCACCTCAGGAAGAGGGTTCACGATAAGCACCTGCTCCACTATCACGCGGCAGTTCGCCCCGTCGGAGCCCACCTGGCTGTTCATCACGTGGATGTATATCGTGCCCGAGCCCTCGTAGGCCGTCGGAACCAGTATCTGGTCTCCCGCAGCGTCGTAGTACTCGAAGGCAAGGTTCGGGTCCCCGTCGGCGATGTAGCCCTCGTTCACCGTAAGGTCGAAGAGCTCCGTGCCGTTCGGAGAGTCCACGTTGTCGCACGCCACCAGGTCCGCAGGGTCCGTCTTGGGCGTAGGAAGCGGAAGCACGCGTATGGTGAGGGTCGTGAAGCTCTGGCATCCCGTGGCGCCGTCCGTCACGCTCACGTAGAGCGTGTAGGGGTTGTTCACCCCGGGTATCGTGCTGTTCAGGAACGACTCCGGAGAGGCGATCGCATTGCCCGACTGCGCGTCGGCAAGGGTAAGGTGGTACTGCACCGAGTACCCCGGGCTGTTTCCTGTTATCGTCCCGTCCATCGAGGTAAGGTCGAACTCGGCCAGGTTGTCCTGGAACGGGTCCAGGTTGTCGCATACCGAAAGCTGGTAGGCAGGAAGCACCGCAAGGGGCGTGTCTATCTGGAGCAGGAAGCTTCCTATCGTGAAGCATCCCGTGCCGGTGTCGCTCACGCGCACCCATATCGTCTGGCCGTTCGAGCCCAGGTACGGGCTGCTGATGGCAGGAGTCCCGGCCTCTGCCGCGGCAAGGGTCTGGTAGTAGCGCACGATGTAGGGCCCGGTGCCGGACTGCGCGTCCAGGATAGGCTGGGTCTGAACCGTAAGGTCCACGAGCATCATCCCGTCCTGGTTCGTGTCGCAGGCCTGTACTGGCTCGAGCTCCGGCATCTCAGGGGAGGCCTTCACCTCCAGCTGCATCGCGACCACGCTGTAGCATCCCGTAAGGGTGTTCTCGGCCCTGATGTATATCGTCTGCGCGAACGCATTTATGTTTTCGTATGGGGAAGCCAGCGGGAACACGCCCATGTCTGCATTCTCGTAGGTCTCGTGGAAGGTGACCTCCGTGTCCGGCGCGCCGTCCAGGATGTCCTCCACCAGGGCGTCAAGGTCGAATTCCGCGAAGCCGTTCTGGTCCGCGTCGCATTCCACAGCGGCATCCGGGATGACCGGGGCAGGCAGCGGCTCCACCCTCAGGTCGAGCAGCGTGACCGCGTAGCAGCCCGTGTCCTGGTTCTCCACCCTCACGAAGATGGTCTGCACACCCGGCTCCACGTTGGTGTAGAGCCCCGGAAGCGCCGCAAGCGGGTCTCCCTCCTCTGCCTCTGCCTGGGTAAGGTAGTAGCTGAATTCCATGCCCGGCTCCTGGGTGATGTTCACCCCGTAACCCGCAAGGTCGAACTCCTCCACCTCGTCTCCCGTGTTGTTCACGTCGCAGAGCTCATAGGGCGCTGCAGGGAAAGGGACCACAGGAAGCGGGTTCACGATAAGCTCCAGGGGAACAGCCGTGAAGCAGTCCGTGGCGGAGACCTCCACCCTCACCCAGATGGTCTGGGCGTTGGGAACCGTATTGCTGAAGGCAAGCACGCCCGAGATCGGGTTGGTGCCCGCTATGGCGTTGGCCTGCGTCATGTGGTAGGTGATCGTGTGCAGCGCAGGGTCCAGGCCGCCCAGCATCTGGGCCTCGCGGACCGTAAGGTTGAAAGTCCCGATGCCGTCGGCATTGTCGTCGCATACCTCGATAGGGTCCGGGGACTGCACTACCGGGGTAGGGTTCACGATCAGCTGCAGCTCCACCGTGTCGTAGCACGGCGCAAGGTTGGACTCCACCCTGACGTATATCGTCTGTGTCCACTGGTTGATGTTGCTGTAGGCAGGCCCGACAGGGTTCGTCCCGAACTGGGCGTCCTGAGGGGTCTCGTGGAAGGTCACCGTCACGTTGCCGGCGCCCCCGATGATCTGAGGGATGGCAAGCGAAAGGTCGAAGTTCCCGAAGCCGTCGTTGTTCGGGTCGCAGTACTCGAGCGGCTGAGGGTCGAGGGCCACAGGGCCTTCGATCACCTCAAGGGCGAGCTGCGTGGTGCTGTAGCATCCCGTCGCGTCGTCCTCCATCCTAACGTAGACCGTCTCCCCGTCCTGGCCCGTATAGGCATTGGCAGGAGTGATGGCTCCCGTCTCTCCCTGGGCGTCCGCAAGGGTGTTGTAGTAGGTCACCGAGAATCCGGCCTGCCCCCCGAGTATCTCGAGGTTCTTGACCGTAAGGTCGAACACGGCCTGGCCGCTGGTGATGCCGTCGCTGCAGGCAGCAAGGGGCTCTGGGGCCACAGGCTGCGGAAGCGGGTTCACTATAAGGTCGAAGGATGTCGTGGCGGAGCATCCCGTGATGTCGTTTTCTATCCTCACGAAGATCTCCTGCTGGAAGGCGGTAGTGTTCGTGTAGGGAGCGTCCGGGTCGATCGGCGCGGCGCCCGTCTGGGCATCGCCAAGAGTGGCGTGGTAGGTGGCCGTTATGCCCGGCTGCCCGCCAGTGGCCTCGAGGGTCTTGGTCGAGAGCAGGAACTGCTCGAAGCCGTCGCCCGGGGCGTCATAGTCGCAGAGCGCGTAGTCCGTGATGGCATTCGGCACCGGCCTTGTGTTCACCACAAGGACAAGCTCCACTATCGTGGCGCACGCCGGGGCGCCCGCGTTGAAGACCCTGGCGTATACCGTCTGGGTCCACTGGTTCACGTTCACGTACGAAGGGCCGATCGGAAGCACGTTGTTCGTCGCGTTGGCCATCGTCTCGTGGTAGGTCACCGTGATGTTCGCCCCTCCGGTAATCTCTGCATTTTTCAGCGATAGGTTGAACGTGGCAAAGCCGTCGTTGTTGTCGTCGCAGGCCTCGAGAGGCGTAGGCTCGAAGGCCTCTGGCGACTCGAATATCGATATCTGGAAGCTGGATTCGCTCGAGCACGTAGGGTCCGAAGGGGACACCGCGTACACGTACATCAGCTGTGATGCCGTGATGGCATCTCCTGCCGCATGCTGCCCTCCCGAGCCAAGTGGCCCGTCGAAGTAGCCGTTGCCGGCAGAAAGCTGCGGAAGTATGTATTGGTTGCACGCCGTCACGTCTGCAGGCTCGTCTGCATTGATCGGCGAGAAGTTTATCTGGAAGGTGTTCTGGTCGGTG
>Ga0247810_10002312_pt1 | contig 10646 bp, 10 predicted proteins | sample UWRJL119311C1_FD_179918 | JGI IMG/M metagenome (GOLD analysis project Ga0247810, IMG submission 179918) | Plant litter microbial communities from Arlington Agricultural Research Station in Wisconsin, United States - UWRJ-L119-311C-1 | ecosystem: Environmental > Terrestrial > Plant litter >...
AGTCCAATTTAGGATTGTCGGAAGATCCGAATTGGCAGAGGATGCTTCAGAGCTTGGTTTGGCTCCAATTGGCGTAATATCTCCTCCAGTCTGCGTAGCATCAATATCGGCTGGTATAATAATTGTTGTCGGCGTATCCGTAGGCATTACTGTCACAGAGTCTTTTCTAGTTATTGATGTTGACGTTTTCATAGTAGAGATAGTTACCGAGTGGCCCCGGCCAGCGAAAAGGCATTTATTCCCAACCTCCAGTCTTGCCATCAACTCAAGTGGGATATCTCCATGTGCTGCACGCAGTTGTATGAGAACAGTTCCAGGCACTGCTTGATTTTCTAAGTCACGGGGATGAATTTCTTCGAATTGCTGACGATGCCAGAACCCTGATGGTGGAAACGAGTAGTCGAATAAGTAGTTCTCAGGGGTTGACTCTTTGCGTTTGAGAGTTGCAATGTTGGTATTGGTTGTAGAAAGGTGTGATGGCTGTCTGAAGCCTATACTAAGGCTGAGTGTGAATAGATGGAGCAGACAAGATAGGATGAGAAGTTGCATTTTCATTTATTTTCGAGTAGGTTCAAATTTGAGACTGTGAGGTAAGGTGCCAAAGATGTGTAGTTAGAGTAGGCTTTGACTTGAATATTGGATTTTAAATTACACTCATCAATGGCATTCACGAAAGTTTCCATTAAATACGCACTACTCATAAGGTCCTCTGAATCACAGGCATACCAACGCCGCTTCTGATTTCCCTCGTTCGCGACTCATAAATACAAATTCAGTCATAGTCTACGTACAGTCCTTTAAATGTAACGAGTCTCTTTTCCTCCAAATAATTCAAAATTTAATGGTTTTCAGGCAGTTGATCTAACACACGATAATAAACGTTTACAGTCCGTAACACAGCAGCACTTCTTCCTACAATGAAAGCCTTCCATCTAAACTTTTTTCTCCATAACCTCTTCACAAGCGCCGCTATGATATCACCGGCACTGTTCTTTGAAGCCCCGGGTCCCATCATCCATTTCCAAGCCACAGCAATTGTACCGACTTTCCCAGATGCAAATAACTCGTCAAATGTTCAAGCGCATGGTTTCTGGACTGGTTTGTCAACATCTAATGCTTCAGTCAGCCTACGCAATGTGGTGGGGAGTTCGGGTACGCAGTGGAGACTTGCTCCAGAATATTGTTGCAAGTATGTAGGTTTCATTTCTATGAGAAGCTGCATAGGAAAGAGCTGAGTCACTGATACTAGGTGTTAACAGACCAGAAGCGATGTTGAAAGACGCTCGAGTAGGTATGTATGCAGCAAACGGATATCGTCCACTGGCTCCGAATTTAACTAAGGGAAAACAGTCAACGCTGGAGATCAAGTCACCACAATGATGCTAAAAGTTACGGGTACTAAGCTCTATAACGACGTCTGGACCGTGACAGGAAAGGATGCAGTCACAGGAATCGCAAATACTGAGTCAAGCTTAATATCCTTTGACCCAGACACATACTGTGAGTAGCTTTATTTCCCATGCTGTAGTCAGAATCTGAGAAGATATAGCAAATCAAGGACAAGACAGCTTTCAACTCGCCGTGTTTGCAGTGGAGCTAGAGGAAGGTGGACTGTGGTGGTCTGGGCCAGTGGCGTTCGTCAATATCAAGATTGTGGCGGAGACACAAGACCCGGAGTGGTGCAATAAGTAGGTGAACCTAACTCAAATTACTTTTGCTTTCTTTTCCTTCCGGTTGTTACGTCAGAAACGCTCACTGGTTCTATAGCCCGATAATGAAAGACAAAAGAATGCCGTGGACAGTATCAAAACCGCAGGCGCTTATAGGAGGAAAGCAGCCTGGTAGACCTGTTGTAACGTGTTGCATTGAAAAAATTGTGATGATAGCATCTTGGCATGGTTAGATACAACTCGCTGATTGCATGACATTAAAATGCAGTTTTACCAGTCGTGATAAGAGGACAACTTTGGTGATTTCCGGTCAATTCTAGACTAGACTACGTTTTGTTTCTCCACATACTTCATTTCTTGCTCATGTATGATGAAGTGCATCAGTTTAGACATGCATAGAATGCTTATTGTTCACATTCCTTGTCAGAAATTTATAAGTCATATTTAGTTTGACATGCTATCCAAATTTTGCTTGCGACTGAATGTATAAACCTAGAACTTTATTCCACCTTAGATGGTTCTCCGTAAGAAACAGTATTTTCCCTGCTCCCTTCTCCTTCGACTTCAAGTTTACGCCATCGTCACGTACATCTTTCTTTCTGATATCCAAGCATGATATGTATCTTACCATTCTCTCACTCGTATAGGCAGAGTCCAGTAGAGAGTCCTTCCTTGCATCCAACAGTATCAAATGCTCGCCTTCGTCACTGAGAACTTTAAGTATGACAAAGCCGCTTGCAAGTAGCGTGGACAGCTGGACAGGTACATCGATAGAAAAGCCCTCTTGGTTCTCTGCTTTCCTTGTGAACATTCCATTGTACGGCCCCGTAGTGCGTAATATGGCAGTTTTTTCATAATGAAGTAACTTTGTCAGGATCATTTGATGGTGGATTCCAGTAACGCTTGCGAGATCAGTCGTCGTCTTACACACTACTTGTCCACGCAAAAAGTCATGCCACGCCCATTCACTAACATAGCGACTCTTCGCCAGGAGTAAGAAGGTACCTGTTAGTAGCCATGTAAATGTTGTCATCTGGAAGGGATCTACGCCTTCAACTCTTCCTTTAACAGTGAATGGAATGGCGATTCCACCCATGAGAATGATCCCACATATTCCAAGGACCACCATAACATATAGCTTACAATTAACGGTAATGGAACTCTCGGTTATAACCCAGGATTCCATTTTGAGAACTTCGATTCGATAATACTCTAGATCGACACTGGCTGTAGATAGCTTCGAGGACTTCTGGAATGAGGCTTTCTCTCCCGATATCGTAACTGGTAGCTGTAGCGTGGGTCGACTTCGCCAAGGAATCTTCTTTTGTCTCAGATCTATATTGTCTATTTACAACGTGAGTACTGTGCATTAAAGTAAGATGGATGGAGAGCCATACGATTCATGCGGCCTCCAAGAGGACTTTGAGAGACTGGAATAACTTCCGGATCATGCCAAACCGAACCATGTTTTCCACCGGTGCCATCGCGCTTTGTGAGATACTTGAGCGTAGATACAGAAAACTTTACCAAAAGGTGTGGCTGGGCAAAGTGCCTGATAGGTTCGTCAACATCAACTCTGCCAGCGATATTTGAAATTGCTTCTAGGACATAGCTGCAATTTGCTGGACTTGATAACGATAATGAAATAAGAATTGTAATTAGATCGTCTGCGTTGGTAAGTTCAAGGCTGTTCTCATACATGTTTCCTCTGTGACCGTTGCCTAGTTGCCACTTCACAGTAATCGGGTTGTCATTAGAAGGAAGACTCTGTAAGGATGTCCTAAGAGAATCCGCCTTCTGCCTTTCTTGTATTGCGTTTACATTCAACGTGGCAAGTTCCAGGGCTGCATGTGAGAATTTGACATGCGGAGTATACGATGAGGTGTGAACGCTTCCGTTGCGACCACTATGAAGTACAATGAGTGCTTTGCCAGGACCGGTCTCGTAGGTAAGTGTGCAGACCTCGAACTCATCTAGGCTTTTGGTGTCCCATGAAAACAGTGATTGGACGGCGGAACGGAAAATGATAGCCAAACTAAATCTGATTTGAACCCCCTGAAGGAAATACGCTATTGGAGAAGAGCTTTCAGCATCCGACAGTCGGACATGGCGCCAGCAATTATGCTGCTTACGCGTAGCATCGTCGTCTGTAACAGTCTGTAACTCCCTCTTCTTTTCTTCAAGGATATTCTCAACAATCTCACTCACTACCTCGGTACTGTCCGAGAGGGCATTTTCGGCGTACTTTCCGGGATCGAAGGAAATCGCTTTTAGTTTCACGGACCACAAGGCGAGGACCCCTAGCGTGTGGCAGTACCAGGCAGTGGAGTGAGCAGAGCGCACCAGATGGCGAGCAATTGTGCTAGTCGTGAAGTCCACGAGAGAAAAGTAAGCTTCTCGGTTGACTTCCGGTGATTTGAGTGTTTCTGGTTCTTGGCTGGGTATTCTATCTGTGTCCTTGTATCTTTCTTTCAAAGCTCCATGCGCAAGGACGAACTCTTCAGCAATCAACTTAATCATTCTTGTGGACATGCTGTGCTCTAGAACCATAGTTAGGTTTTCTAGCTCTATGATTCCGAGATTCACCTGTAACTGATCCGCCAGATTTGAGATGTCTCTTAGAGACTCCATTGTTGGAGCGCCGAACGCATCTTTGCCATTGAATAGTAACGGTGCCTGTGAAGAAGCAGCTTCTACTAGTCGATGAACCTCAATCTTCAATAAGTCTTGCTGCTGATTTAAGGCGATACCGCATGATTTAGTGTCGTCAAAATGGGGAAGGTCTTTAAATTTTTTCTGGACTGTGCTGCTGAAGTCGTAGCTGGCGATGGCAACATCGTAGACTTGTGTTTCGGTTACATTGAATTTAAAATGTCGAGGATCCAAGTCTTCCCACTGCGGTAACTGTTTTGTGTCTAAAGGAATCATGTCTCCAAGATCTTTGATAGTACTTCTTCGACCCCTTACACCTTTAATTCTCCCATTATTTGTATACGCAGCTTTCGGGGGTGGTAGTGTAGGCTCCCTAGATGAATTTAGGTTAGGCCAACTAGAGCATCTCATTCTTGTATTGCAAACTTACACCGAGTCGCTAGAATCCGAAAATAGAACCATTACCTTTAGAAGCATGCAATAACTCTAAAACTATCTATCGGCTATCGCATGAGTTTGAAGAGCGTAACATAAGACCAGATGGTGGGATAAAGCAAGTCTTAAACTATTTGCGCTATTACTTTTTAATAATTCATAGTGAATGTACCCTCAAGTGGCTGTGCCTGCAGGATAACTGAAAGGCTTTTCGAAGAAATATAAGTACTTTTCTAGGCGTTAATGTTTTTCAAACGTTTCTAGCTAAAATATCTTGGCTCTTCAAGCGGTATCTTGAGTGAGGCTGCAGAGTGGCGCAGCACTGCAAGCATGTAGATCATGCCTCTGTACTACATCTTATGGCTTTGAAATTTGCGAATCAAAATCTACAGAAACTTTTAGTTGCCTGCTGGCTTGCGGCGCGCGCGCAGATACTTGATTTTATGGTGGAGGCTCTGTCGGAAATTTACGAATTCGGGGGAATTGGAAGGCTTATTTGACCTAGATGTAGTCAGTTCACAAATGATGCAGCCTGTAGACTCAGCCTCGTTTGATCTGGGGAGTTGTACAGATGATAATGGTGGAAGATAAGAAATTGTAATATAATAGAAAGTCATATCTATTCAGGGCCAAAGAGCGAACGAGCAAAACTTCAAATGTCTACCGCAGATTATTCAAGAGCTCGCGGAGCAGTCCTCGCTCCCCAACCTCTGAAAGATGAAGCAACTGACAAGAAAATCCAAGAGACTCTTAGAATAGAATTGGTCGATATTACAGAGCTTGAAACCAGATATGGCGATGTGCGGACAACGATCCGTACTGCGGACCGGCAGTCTGGGAAGGACAGCGCCAACAGATTTAACGACTATTCTATGATTCTACGCAGAAGACTAACCCACGAAGGAGAGTCTAGGTCTGTTCGACTGGAGATCCTATCCGAAGGAATTAGATCTTCCTTGGAGAAGATACTTGGAGACTACCCCTTCCTAAATATGAAATCATCAGTCATGATCATAGAAAAGCCGTACGTACCGCTTTGGCATTTCCGCTCTGCGATCAGACAATATGTTGCGGATGATTGCACTACAGAAAATGAAAAAGAGAAGATGGTATTGGTGGTGAACTTTATCAACATGCATCATCGTGAGGTGGAACGGGAGTTTGATCGCTTGGAGCCTTCAAAACTAATCTCTTTCACTATTCTTTGGACCCTATTTAAGCCTGGTGATATCGTGGTCAGGAAGGGTGATCACTACACACAGGCGTTCTCTATAGAATCTTCATATTACTTCAAAAGAGACGGGGAAGTGTGTTTAGCAGTCGAGGCTCGTTCGTGGGATTTCAATGGAGTTAGATACGGCCCAGCAAACAATACTCTTATTATTGAGCATTTCTCCGGGTTTAGAAAAATTGCGACTTTGCCTGTGTATCCACTAAAGTATCACGAAGAGGCTGATGGTGGCGATCTGAGAGAAAAGTTAATAAATAGAGGACGGATGTGGAAGAGTCTGATAGATGTTTGTCACCGTTCCTATGATGGTTCGTAACTACCACCTAGCAATTACGAGGTGCTTTATAGCTGACATCCTTCTTAAGGAGCTGCTTGGAAAGAGCCACCGCTCATGCCGCAAAGACCTTTGCGCATGTCTGATCTCATACCATTCCATGTATGCCCCAAATGTTTTCCTCTATGTGGGTGTCGCTGCTGACGCTGAAGAAAAAAGAGTACAGGCCGAGTTATACTTGACTACAGCTCATATGTACAAGCTTTTCCCAGCCTTGGGACAGTTTTTGCAAACGGTGCCGCAGCTTCTGGCGCACCTCCTCCTGGTCTTCCTCCACCACCGCCTCCGCCATTTGGATACCCAGGAGGGCCACCACCGAGAGCTCCTAACGCTCAGATTGATATTGTAAGTATGAATGGAACTCCCGTCGCTCCAATATACTGATTTGTTCAAAGGAGGGAACAAATATAGACAAAGATAGATTCAGATCATATCTGAACGATGAAAACTACCGGATGACAGATGACCAAGCGCTGATTTGCCCGGCCCGTATCCGTGGGTTCTGCCTTGCCGAAAAAGTTTGGTCATTATTTCTAGTAGAGAAGATCAAGCCGGTTGAATGGCAAGAAGGTGCCTTTAGAAAGCTCGAGCTTGATAGCTCGATCAAAACCATCATTCGAGCATTGGTATCGACGCATGGCCAGGGGAAGGAGAATTTCGATGATGTGGTTTCTGGGAAAGGCAAAGGTTTGATCTTCCTCCTGTCTGGACGCCCTGGACTAGGCAAAACTCTCACTGCAGGTATGTGTCTCTTTCTTTACTAGAGCAAACGTCAACTAAAAATATCACAGAGAGCATTGCAGAGCACTCGCGCCGACCACTTTATGCCGTAACCAGCGGTGAGCTTGGTGATCAACCAACAGTTGCAGACATGCAGCTCCGAAGAGTGTTCAGTCGTGCAAATCTGTGGAACGCCATATTACTGCTTGATGAGGCAGATGTCTTTCTAGCCAAGCGAGACGGCCGAGATTTACAGCAAAATGCATTTGTTTCTAGTAAGTTGAGACGAATCAATTATTCTGTGACTTAAATGTACTTGACTACTGATACCCAACAGTATTTCTTCGCTTGATCGAATATTATCAAGGTAATTACGTAGATTCTCCCATGCCAAATCGTATGCCTGACTAATCTCAGGAATCCTGTTCTTAACCACCAACCGCGTGATGGAGTTTGACAAAGCGTTCCAAAGCCGCATCCACCTGACGATCAACTACCCGCATCTTGACATGCATCGTCGCAGCAAGATCTGGGTAAACTTCTTCGGCACAATTAGGTCGTCAAGCTTCAATTCTAGTTCATGGACCCCAAGTGATATAGAAGACCTAGCTTCTGCATATGACATCAACGGCCGCGAGATTAAGAATTTGTTGAAAACGGCGCTTGCGATTGCTGAGTATGGTCAGAGGGAACTTACAAAAGAAGATATCAAACAGGTGTATGAAGTGAATCGGAAAGCGATCGAGGCGAACGGACAATACGAGGCGTGAATGTCAGCATTTAGAATAGGAATGATATATCTAATCAAGTTAAAGTGTATGAAAATGAGCAGATATGGCCAGAACAAGTAGCCCTGATGCTAATCTTCGAATATATCTAGCCATACCCCTCCTCGGCGGAGCAATGTAAATATCACTCATAAATATATCTCGCCTAACCAGCGTAGAGGTCTTAATTAGGCGCATCCACCTTGACCCACATGCCAATTCTAAAAGTTGAGGAAGGAAAGTATGCCACGTGATAATATTTCCGGAGTGTCAAGTGGGAAGTCTACGTTCATGTAGCAATGTAGTTATTCCGCTGCTTAGAAGATTCGCCGTGAGATAGGCAGATGAGTACATTGGCTGAGACCGAACCTGAGAGGGCTTCCACTAGCTGCGTAGGGTAACGCTTAAACGCTGTGTCTAGCTGTACCTTTCTTCAAAAAAATATTGAAATTCCGCTGCAAAACTTCCCTTTTACTAATTGTTTTGGGGGGTTATCCATTGACTTGTCTCTGGCCACCAAATACAACAATCGTCGATCCATAAGCTCGGTGTCCAAGCACTTGACTTGCATTTGGACCTACAATAAGCAAGACCCTTATGTTCAATTGTTTAAGCACTCATTGGTCAACACCTGTAGTCTAGCTTTATTAGAAAAACTCTCCAAGGAGGGGTGCACAGATGTAAGATCTGGAGCGGTGCGAAGTACGAAGCAAAGTTAGGACCACCTAAATAAATCTCCATCTCCATATTTCGGTTGCACGCTAATTTCATTCCAAGCGCTACAGATGGGAATCGCAAGATCTAGATAAGGGCCGTGTCCGTTGAGTACACCGCCAGTTGCTTCTACTTTCACCGCTAAAGGTTTTTTTTCACATCTATCAACCGACTTTATAATGGCAATGGAGCATAGCTTGCTTGGATGCTTGATAAGGTTTGCTCTGTCAGTGCATTCGAAGGGTTATTGATTGCGCACTCAGACAGCCTGGGGTTTCATGTAGAGGACGAACGGCTGCGTGATGTCGTACATGAGGAACCTCTATGCTCCCTTGAAACGCCGAACTGATCTATATGCCCGGTTGGTGAAGGAGATGCGAGCTGAATGGGACTAGAAAGACTCTCATGCGGCTTTATTGCTTGATTGCTAACCGGAGGCGGTTTGAGCAATTATTGCGTCCGAACTGTGCCTCCACCATGCGACCAATCTTCAATCGAACCAAACTCCGGAGATGACAGAACGACGTCTACAGGTGTTGCCTGGCTGAACTCGGGCGCTCAAGAGAAGGTGAAGCCAATTACCTCGTGGCAGCGTATTCTTGTTAGACAATACTTCATGTCAACCTCATGTTGTCGTATCCCCAAATGCGCAAAGGATCGGACTCCCCACTCCTCCACCCGCGTAGACATGCTTGACGGCAGCCCCTTTCGGCGTAGTCGGCAATAAGCGAAACGTCAACAAACCAATTACGGGATGCACACCGCGGGTGGCAATATCCAGCACAAAAAGCGCACTAAGATGGCCCCACCCGGCACAATCACCGCAACCTCGAAGGACATGATTGGCCGGTGAGATGATTACTGCGGGGCTGGATGAGGGGCGTGTACAACATAAAAGACCCCTCATTCTCCCCCAAACTCAACTTCTTCCTTTCCATCAGCAACCTCCATACTCACGCTACACACTCAAGAATCAAATCAACTTACCACTATCAACACCAAACCAACCTCAAAACCACCCAATAAATCTATCATCATGAAGGGAGAATGTGGATGCTCAGGTACCTCCAGCTGTAAGTCATCTTCTGATCTGGTTCTCGAGACCTATCTTCGAGTCTCACCACCTCCCACTACTATCCTACCTATGACTAGAGACTAATATATCCACTACAGGCAACTGCGGCGCTGACTGCTCATGCGCAAGCTGCGGAAAATAAGTGTCTCTACTTGATACGCCCAACCTATTCTTGCTCGCCTTCGATTCCGCTCCGGTCGTGGTCCACTGACATGGCTATTCGTTCATTTGGTTTTGATGGCAAGGGGATGATGGATCGGCATGATAGAGGGATGGGATGGCAGTTATGATACCATGGGGATGTTTTCTTTTGGGCATGAATTACGCGGATAATGAAACGGCGACACAATCACTTGATATAGACGTCGGAAAATACAACCTGGTTGTGCACATACTATGGCTGATATTGGATATGCTGTCGTGATACTGTGATTGTGACTATTTGTGTTGCTCGATCGCTCCTCCAGGCACGTCTCTTCTATGCCTTGCTCAAACAGTTATGTATGATATAAAGAGCAGAGAAGGCTACTACAATCCCCCACTTATGTATGGCTGAGGTATTGATACTGTTGAGTTGGCCGCTGGGCAGCCAGGTGATGGATTGAACGAGGTGAAATGTAACCACCTGATACTCCCCGAGACATCACCCCACTGCCACGTCGAGGAGATGGGGTAAGTCGGTACATCTCCTCGCGTTTGTCACTAATATCTCAGAGCAATCATTCTTGCCCACGAGCCATGCCGCTCAACGTGCCCAATTCATTTGCCAATCCAAATCTCAACCCGGGCCATATCTGGATCTCGATTTGAGATGGCAATCCTGCCTCGTCTCCGCACAAGTTATAAAGTGGCAAAGGTGCCTTGGGGTTGCACGGCATTCATGTATGCGCTCCCTATCGCCCGGAATCCGGAATCTTGTCGTAACACTTTACAACTCCTGCATGTTTATAGGTTACCTACTTGCCGCGCTGTTATTTATTTGTTCGCATCCACACCTCTGGCGGGCCTCACACCACCGTCTCGCCTCCTCAAATCATCTCTCTGTCCC
>Ga0247810_10002314_pt1 | contig 10641 bp, 6 predicted proteins | sample UWRJL119311C1_FD_179918 | JGI IMG/M metagenome (GOLD analysis project Ga0247810, IMG submission 179918) | Plant litter microbial communities from Arlington Agricultural Research Station in Wisconsin, United States - UWRJ-L119-311C-1 | ecosystem: Environmental > Terrestrial > Plant litter >...
TGTTTTGAAAGTTCCGTTATGTGAGGATGTCAAAGTCTTGATCGTTTCCCCTGATTTGACAGTCTGGCTTGAATAGCTGTTTCCACACCAGGAATTTGCCCAATATTCTATTGGTTTCCAGTTTCCATTTTCGTCCCGAGCTTCCTGAATCAAATATAAGCTGTTGTCTTGTAGGCTTATTTCTAGGGGTTTATTTGTATTGTTTAGTAGTAAAACTGATATAAGGGAATCGTTCTCTTTTTCTGCGCTTAGGATGATTGATTTCGAAGAATCGTTAGTTGTTTTTGTAGAGGGATTGAAATTGGAAACTATTTGGTTTTTATTGGATTCCATGGGTTTGTTTTGGGAGAAGGAAATGGAGCAATAAATGAGGAAGATTGTGGTAAGGGTTTTCAAGTGGATGTTTTTAGCGAAGGTATTGTTTTATGTCTATAGTTTATTAAACACACTATCTTAGAATTTTTAAGTGTTTTGCAGATGTGTAACTAAGTATTTTTTATTGTTTTTTGAAATGATGAACTGTTTTTCTATGCCAATTTTTGAATAGATTTGGGATGATAAATCTTTATCAAAAACAATACTCCATGCCACACCTGAAACTAGTGGAGTTTTAGTATTGCCAGTTATAATTTTATATAGGGTATTTTTGAGTTTCATGATGGAAATTTAAATGTTTTTAAGTTTCTTTTACTGGCTTTTTTATTTCAAAACTAATTAATTTAGTTGGTTTTATTTTTGTAACGATATTAAAAATTAAAATTTAGGTTTTATTATACCTAAAATTTAATAAATGATTGAAATTTTTATTTTTTAAATTTTAGAAGCTTAGTAATCAGATGTATTGAGTTTTCAACATTTGTAATTACAGAATATATTAAAAACCCAGCGATAGTGTAGCTTTCCAAGGAAAAATAAATACAATGAGAACAACTAGAATTTGTTTATAATAAGACTAAATTTGCAAACAAAATTTACTATATAATTTTATCTTTAAGATTACTTAAATATCTATAATGACTCCAATAAGAAATAAAAAAGCTGAAGGCATAATTGCTGAAATCATTGACCAATATACCTATGCAGACAAGTCTGATAGGCCTTGGATTATTGGTTTTAGTGGAGGAAAAGATTCTACAGTTTTACTAACTTTAGTGTGGATTGCATTACAGCGGATTAGAGAGAATTTACCTTTTCCTTTCCAATTACGTAGGAAAGTATACGTTGTATGTAATGATACAATGGTTGAAAACCCGATTATTGCCAATTATGTTGAAGATGTCCTTGCTAAAATCAGCGAAGCTGCTAGAGATCAGGATTTACCCATATTTGTTCAGAAAACAACACCAAAACTAGAAGAGACTTTTTGGATAAATGTAATAGGAAAAGGTTATCCTGTTCCAAATAATTCTTTTAGATGGTGTACAGATAAATTAAAAATACGACCTACATCTAATTTCTTAGTTGAACAAATTGATGAAATGGGTGAAGCGATTGTTTTGTTAGGAACACGATATGATGAGAGTGCTACTAGAGACAGATCTATTAGAAGACATGAGGTAACAGGTAAAAGGCTTTCTAAACATCAGACATCTGTAAATACTTATACCTATGCTCCGATAAAAGAAATGATGCTGGAGGAAATTTGGTACATAATTAATGTGGTTCCTTCTCCTTGGGGTTTTGATAATTCTATATTATTTCAAATATATTCTGATGCGAGTGCAGACGATTACGAATGTCCAACAGTAGTGGTAGATAAGGATCATACGTCATGTGGACAAAGTCGATTTGGATGTTGGACATGCACAGTAGTCAAAAATGATAAATCAATGACTTCTCTTGTTAACAAGGGAAGGAATTGGATGCAACCTTTACTGGATTTTAGAAACAGATTAATAGAGAATAGGAATAAATCTGAAAATAGAATGGAGATTAGGCGGAACGGGCAGATTGCTGTTCGTGATGATGGTAGTTTCAATGGTACTTACAATGTCCAATACAGATATGAAATTTTAAAAGATTTACTGACTGTACAGAAAGAGATACAAAAGGAAAGACCCCATATTACGCTTATTAATAATCAGGAATTAATAGCAATACAAGTAACCTGGAATAGAGATGGTTATTTCGATTTTACTGTAGGAGAATTATATAAAAGAATATTTAATAAAGACATTAGTACTAATAATATTAAAACTCTTGATGATACAGAAAGAAGAATAGTAAAGGAAGTTTGTAAAGATGATGCTTCCTATTATCATTTAATTGATAATCTTATTTCCTTACAAGAGACAAAAACTCTTATGATTACTAAATATGGACTTCATAATGATGTTGAAAAAAGGATTGAAAAATTTGTAAATGAAAACAGTTTATGAAAATAAATAAAATAAAATTCAGAAACTTTAGAATTTACAAAGGAGAGAATGAAATTATTTTTTCTCCTAATTCCAATAAAAACATTAGTATTGTAGCAGGAAAAAATGGATTTGGAAAGACTACTTTTCTTACTTCATTAATCTGGGTTTTCTATGGTAAGATGATGAGTGAAGTTGAAGATAAATATCGTAAGGATATTAAAAATGCCAAAGGTTATGATAAATTCATCAAAACGCTTTTGAATCGTGATGTTAAGTCGATTTATGAGAGTCATGGTGATGAAATACCTATTGTTTCAGTAGAAATCGAATTAAAAGATATTTTTATTCCATCCATACCGTGTAAGTCTGTCGTGCTTAAAAGATCTTATGACTTACGCACTGATGTTGAAGAATTAAAAATTTATATAGATGGTATTGAAAATGAATTAACTAAGGAAGTTGGTTATGAGGTATTTATTAATGATTTTATCCTGCCTCGTGAGATTGCCAAATTTTTCTTTTTTGATGCTGAAAAAATAGTTTCATTAGCAGAGGCAAAGTCGCAATCTGAATTAAAGAATCTAAGTAAAGCTTATTCCGAAGTTCTTGGAATAAAAAAATATGAGGATTTAAAAAAGAATTTAGAGATTCTTTTAACTAAACTTAGAAGAAGTGGTGCTACTCCGCATCAACGAGGAAAACTAGATGAATTAATAGAAAAAGATCTTGAATTAAAGACTTTAATTGATCTTAATGTAGATAAACAACTCAATCTTGATAAGGAAATTGGTAATTACAAAAATGTAAGTGATGGGCTGCAGGAGAAATTGATACGCGAAGGCAATGGTATTACTTTAGAAGAACTGCATACGATGAAGTCAGAAAGAGATTTATTAAAAAAACAATCTGATGAAATAAAAGCAAAATTAAGAAGACTAATGGATATTGCTCCCTTAGTAATTGCTGGTAAGAAGCTAGTTGATTTAAATACCCAATTAATATTTGAGCAAAAACAGCATTCGGAGACAATTAATAAATTCTTGTTGAACGAACAATTAGCCTCATTTTCAACCTTATTAATTAAAAACTTAGATGATTTAGAGTTTGAATTATCCACCAAGGAAAAAATAGTTGAAGCTTTGAACAGGACTATTACTGAAAAACAGAACAATCCTAATGGTGCGATTAATGGAAAAGTATTATTAGATTTTACAGCAGAGCAATTTAGAAACTTTGAAGCTGTTTTTCTTAATATAAAAAGCACTTTCTCTAGTCAATTTAATGCCGTTGTTCAGGAAGAAAAGAATAACCGGATTTATCTTTCAAAGGCATATCATAAAATTAAACAGGCAGAGGCGAGGAAAGATAACCATTTAGCCCAGAAATTAAGGGAAGAGAAAAGTGAAGCTGATCAGCAAGTAATTTCTATAACTCATAAGAAAGAAAGATTAACCGAAGAACTGGGAGCTTTAAAGAGTCAATTGAATTCAAATAGTAAGGTTTTGTCAGAATATGAAAAGAACTTTAATCTAATGGCTACTGATCAAAAGAAATATGAAGTAACAAAAAATCTTTTGGTAAAAATAAATAGTATAATTTTAAAAATTAAAGAAGACAAAAAATTTTCACTGCAAAAATCAATTTTATTAGGATTGAAAAAAATTATGCATAAAAATAATTTTATTTATAATGTTCGGGTAAATGTTATGGATGATGTCATGGATATTGATTTACTAGACAAAAACAATACTATTATAGATAAAGATTCATTGTCTAAAGGAGAACAACAATTGTATGCTACAGCTTTGCTGAAAGCATTAGTAGACGAATCTGGAATTAAATTTCCAGTATTTATTGATAGTCCGCTGCAGAAGTTTGATAAGTACCACTCTAAAAACATTATTAAAGAGTTTTATCCAGCGATTTCAGATCAGGTTGTACTATTTCCTCTTTTAGAAAAAGAACTCTCTGAATTGGAATATGAGTATTTAAAGCCTAATGTGAATAAGGTTTTTGTTATCCAAAACAATGATAATGGGTCGAGCTTTAGATCATTCGCAGTAGACCAATTATTTATACACCTAAAACAAGAGCAAGATGTTTACGCAAATTAAAACTAGTAAAGAAAATAAAGAAGTGGTTGCGCTACTAACTCGTAAATTGGGTTTAGGAACTGAAAATGTGATAGCAAGAATTGCCTATACATATTCTCTTTCTAAAGATAAAAAATTAAATTTAAACGACATCGAAGATGCTGGAGGTAAGGAATATTCTAAATCGGTTCTCTTTGGGGATTACTACGACATTTATCTTGGATTGATTTGTGTACATTATGGTTTGTACAAAACAGACAAAGACATTGGTCGCTATATCAAAATGCACGTAGATGATGGGTTACAACTTTTAAATGAAGAAGTAAATAATCTTTCCAATATTAATGGTTTTGACTTTCTTGTAGAAAAAATCAATATTGGATTAAAAGCTTAAATTAAATTTTTATATTTAATAAAAATTTATGGCTATAAACTATTATGATCCGGCCGTCAGTGAAAATCACAGAGATCGCTTTCTTAAATACAAGAGAAAATTCATAATTAATCCCGACCAATGGGAAACTATACTTGGAAAGTATAATCATTTTAATTGGAATGAAGTACACTTTCAACCTGTGAATTTACTGTCTTTAAATGAAGTTGAGGGTATATATTTATTTCTAGCTTCTCCTAAAAAAGTTAATGCGAGTTTTATAAATTATTTTTTCTACGTCGGAGAAACAAATAATTTAAGGAGAAGGTATAATGAGTATCTGGCTAAGGCGCACAGTCCTAAAAGTGGCCAGTATAAAGTACAACAGATAATAAAAGATTTTAATGAACATTTATATTTCTATTATGTGGAGTTACCTGGATTTAACCAAATTCAAAGAAGAATAGTGGAAGATGATTTTCTAACGGCATTTTTACCTCCAATAAACTCAAAATATCCACAAGGTTTGCAAAGTATTGTTCTTGGAGCATACCAACAATAAATTTAAATTATGAAACTACCAGCAATAAAAGGCGTAATTGGTGATTGGATTTTTTATCAAACTGTGATCACTTTTGAAAAGGTTGCGGAGTTAATTGATAATAATCACTCAATTAGAGAATACCCTACATTAAATGATGTATTGCAACGGGATTTATCTAACAGAGCAAAAAAAATTAAAGATTACTTATTACGAGAACAAACTAGATTTTTTAATTCTGCAATAATTGGTATTTATGGAGAAAATCCCAATTGGTATACATTTGATTTTTCTCCTGCTTCAATTCCAGAAATGTCTCTTACTGCAGACATTTTGGATAGTATAGGGATTTTAGAGTTTCATGGAGGTGAAACTTTATTTTCAATAGATGGTCAACATAGAATTGAGGGTATCAAACAAGCTATTAGGGAGAATCCTGAACAATTTCGATTTGATGAATTGCCAGTTATTATCATTGCACATAATGATTCAATGGAAGGAAAAATTAGAACTAGAAGACTATTTTCTGAGATAAATACTAAAGCCGTAAGAGTAAGTGGTCTGGATGATTTAATTACAAATGAAGACAATCCTTCTAATATAAATGCACGAAAAATTTATACTGAATTCTTACCTTTTGAGAAGGACAGATTTATTGCCTTAAGTAGATCTACTAATATTGACGTATCTTCACCAAAATTTACTACAATACTTAATTTAAAAGATGTTAATAATATTCTATATTCTTCACATTATACTCATGCGGATTTTAGACCAAGTGATGAAATTATAGAAAGCTTATATCAAAAAACATTTAATTTTTGGACTTCTGCCTTTCAAAATATTCAACCTTATAATTCTGTATTTATACTTAAAAATACAGAGGTGAGTAATCACAGAAATTTAGACGGTGGCAACATGCTTTTTAGACCGATTGGAATAAACATATTAGCACAATCCTTTAGTTTATGGAGTCATGTGAATGATTCTGATTTATTTTGGGATGCGTTCAATAATATTGACCCAAATTTAAGTGGTATATATTGGAAAGATATAATCTGGGATAATGCAAAACATACTATAAAGAAAATACAAGTTAAATTATTGCGCGAATATTCGAAATATCTCCTAGGATTGCAATGCGATTTACCATACGTCAGAAGGGAATACAATAAAATGAAAGGTGTAGAAAGAGAAAATGATTTTATTGATTTACCTGTATCCCCAAATAGTTAAATGTATTTATATTTTAAAAGACATTAATGTTTATAAATAATAATATTCTACTTTAACTTTATTTTTTACATAAGAGAATAATCACAACTTTTGTTCACTTACTGTTTAGCTGAATGCAGTATTATAATTTCCATTATTACATTTTAATATGTTCAATCAATACTTTTATTGATTAAACATATTTCATGTATTACCATGAAGTGTAATCTACAGCTGCCAAAACGCCTTATCCTTAATTAAAATTGGGTCAGAACCAGCTAAGTTTAAAATGCTTTGGTGCTTCTCCAAACCTTTAATTGTTTTGATTAGATTTTCTCTTTGTTGCTTACTTTCTAATGAAAACAAGGAATCTACTTCTTTAATTTTTATCTCGTTGACTCTATGTATAACCCATGTTAAAATGTAATTCGAATATTCATTTTCACTAGTAGCAAAATGATTCAAGAACTGAGTAGAAAGTATCGTTCCAACTCCAAATTCTCTTCCTTCTTTTAATATTTTACGGATAGAATTAAAATTTTTACTCAGGAAATTATCGGCTTCATCTACCAAAATCATCTTCTTAATCTGTCGATTATTTCCTTTTATCAAACTGTGACCGTTGCGTTGCATCTGTGCATAAAAAGCATCGAGAGTAATAGCAACAATCAAGTTTTGGATGGATTCATCATAACCTGACAAATTAATAACCACAATACCTTCAATCAATGAATAGAGCGATTGTGCCTTAGATGCATCTGGCTCAAATATCTCAAATTCCGAAAGATTAGAAATGGCAGCATATAAACTATCTTGCGAGTTTTTTTCACTGCTTAAATAGATCTCACAAACATCACCTAATGTAGGAGGGGTTCGTGTCCAAGAATCTTTATTTGCTTTTTGTATGCCTTTATCTTCATATGCCTCAACTATTACATCTCTTAACCGTTGCTTTTGAACGTTACCTAAATTAAAGGCATTTGCAATAGTCTCTTTTAAATCATTTGCTGTATGAAGTGGCAACATTGGTTTTGATGATTCGGTAGCATCTAATGCCAACGGATTGTATGGCAAATGGAATGGATTTAATATTGTCGCATTAGTTTTAGATACAAAATCCTCTTTAATATAATCTCCTTTATAATCAAAAATTAAAATGCCAAGTTTTTCATCACCAATATTCTTGTTAGCATTATCATTTAATTGAGCGATAAGTGATTTAGTAAATTGGGTTTTTCCTGTACCCATTGTACCAATAATACCAGTATTAGTATGCATTACTTTATTCGTATTATTAGGTTCCCAATAGATAATTTTTGAAGTATTTAAATCAGTACCAAATTCTATCTTAATTCCTTCACCGCTATTGTAAACAAATGGAGCTTCCTCTAATTTTAAATTTTCTGGTAATGCTATGGGCAGTTCATCGGAGTTATTATCTTCTGGCTTAAATGGTTCATCACCTAAAGCTTCAATCGGTGTAAATAATTCTAAATTTGCTTTTGTAAAGGTATTTATTAGTAAGTGGTCTTTATCAATTGTAGTTTCGGTGTTGTGAAAAAGAAGAATTAAATCATCGATTGATTTTACAAGGAAGTTATAACCATCGGCTTCATGTAAATCTACTCGCATATATTCTTTGGTAATGGTGATTTTTCTTTTATAGATATCGTTCCCAAAATATATCAATCCAAAAGTTCCAATAGTACTGTTTAATCGATTGCTTATTGTGAAATTATTATTTAATAATTCCTTACGATATTTTTTGGTAATCGTATCCCAGTTTTGATTATCCCATACATGAAAAAGTTTCATTTTCTCCGCATTGGTAAGCGCAATTTTGGCAAAGAAATTTTTGTAAAATTCACTTAAGAAACCTTTCCTGTTTAAGTGTTCATAAAGTAAATCAGCGGTGTGTTTACCTTGGTCAATTCCTTTTTTTACTATACCTAATCCGCCTATTTTTAATTCAACAGGGTACAAATGCATTAATAATTGATTTTCAAAATCTTCTAATCCAATAAATAGTAAATCATCACTAAAAGAACCGATAGCTCCAAGATTTTTAGTTGAAAATAGACCTTCTCCCATATCCAATCCAGCGTTACCAGAAACTCTTAAAATTTCTTCCAGTGAGATTGGAATCCAAATAATATTAGGATGATGTAAAAATGTTAATGAAGTTTTAATGCCAGACAAAAGACTTAATTTTTCTCTGGGAAACTGGCTGTGTTGACGAATTAATTTCAATAGCCAATCGCCATTAATAGCATTAAAAAAATTGATGATATTAATTGTATCTGTAACCGGATTAAATTGAACTTGATGTTTCTCCAAAAATTCTTTAACCACAAATTCATATTGACTGGTTTTTCGACTGACAGTTATAGCATCATATCCATTAGAATTATTGTATTGGTCGCTATAATGAATAATAACCAGATCCTTATTTTCTTTAAAAAAATCTAAATCAACTTTCGGATCAATATATGTTACCCATTGTGAGTCATGATATAACTTTTCTAATTGTTTTTTAATGTCATAATCAATAGTTGTGCAAAGTGCTTTGTTACGTCCATAGGGGTCATTATTAGATGCAACCCTAACAAATGAATTAAATAAAGAAGAGAGTTTTATTAATTCATTTTGATGTTCAGGTAAGTCAAGTGTTCCAAATCCAGTCCTGTAATTTTCGTGCCCAGGAGTAGAAGCAACGTCAGACATTAATCCATTAAAAGAAATCCCAGTTTTTACCAAACTCTTTTCATCATACGACTTTTCGGTTTTGGTTATATCGAACTGATAAAAAGTTATATGGGCATACTCGTAATTCTCTGATTTTTTCGGCTGCTTTTTAGAATAGAATTTTACTCGTTCCAGAAAAAAATTTAGAAGATCTTCCTTTTCAAAATTTTTCGTTTCCAATTCTATTTTCAAATGTTTTTCTATTTCATCAACTCTTTCATAAAAAGTCAGTTCTTCAAATTTGGTAACTAATTTTTCAGAGCCATAAATACTTACTTCGATAGGTAGTAAATCAGTAAGGCGTTTAGTTAGATTATTGTTCAAATACTTTCTGTAATATTCAAATATTCCGTCTACGACTTCTCTACAATCTCCTAGATTTATTACATTGATTTTTATTGGGGATTTTTTAGACTGATCAAAAAGAAATTCAAAATTTGTAGTGAAATCTTTAATCTTGTCAGTAACTAAATTAGAAACAAAACTTTTAGGTACAGCCTGCTCTGAATTTAAATAGACTGTATAGTAAAGCCATTCCGGGGAATGACTCGATTCTATCGGTATATAGATTTCATTTCCCTTTCCTTCAATATAAGGAATCAAATTAGTGGGACTTAAACGTTTTAATATAGCACTGTAAATTTCTTCATTTTTTAGATCAGTGTTTAATTGAAGTTGATATGCTACATTTAGTGGATGTAGGGGACTAAATTTAATTTTTTCTTCACCACCAATTTCCTTAACGACCCCTAACCATAAAAGATTTTTTTGTTTATGTGTTAACGGCTTATTTTCTTCTAACTGTTCCAATTGCAATATAAAGCAACTAACATATTCAAATGCAATTTGCTTCAATTCTTCATTAAGGTGTACTAAACTTGGTTGGGTTTGTTTCTGTCTATAAAAGGATCTAAGTTTATCAAAAGCTAATTTTATATCGCCATTTAATTCTACCTCATTAGTGTAAATAATATTTTCACTTCCCAAGAACCAAGAATAATCTTCAGAATTTATAATCTGTTCTTCTTGAATCAGATTATTTCTAAATTCATCCCTTACAGTTTTCTCATTGTTTTTAAATAACAATTTAATTGTAGTTCCTTGCTTAATATATTTAAAATCAAGATTATTAACTCTTTTTTCTTTCCATACATCAAGTCCGGATATTGGTTTTGGTATCTCAAAATCTGTTTTAATTGCTATAGGAATTACAACGTTAAATAAGTCGATTTTAAAATGAAAAAAATCCTCTTGAGCTAGTGAATAGTCATAGTTTAGTATTAATTTTTGTTCTTCATTAATTTTGAAAGTTGT
>Ga0247810_10002315_pt1 | contig 10639 bp, 5 predicted proteins | sample UWRJL119311C1_FD_179918 | JGI IMG/M metagenome (GOLD analysis project Ga0247810, IMG submission 179918) | Plant litter microbial communities from Arlington Agricultural Research Station in Wisconsin, United States - UWRJ-L119-311C-1 | ecosystem: Environmental > Terrestrial > Plant litter >...
AAATAAAGCAACCGGATTAGCTGGATCAGAAACATCTAATGTAATTGTAGTAGTACCACCTGAATCGTAAAGGTTATTAACAGTAATTTGGTTAGCACCAGGTCCAGCAGTTACAGTAACAGCATATTTCTCATATCCTAATTCATCGGCCTCATATGTTCCCGCAAAATCAGCAGTAACTAATGGACAGGCAGAAGGAGTTACAGTCAATACAAATTGTACATTGTTAAGTCCTTGTCCAGCAAGTCCCAATTTAACATCGCTACTTTGTAACTTCACGGTTACCTGATAGTTCTCTTCAATTTGGTTTTCTTCATCATAAGGAACTGTTACATCAATATAACCTACAAACTCACCAGCGGGAATTGTTACAACTCCCCCTGCAGGACTATAAGTCACCCCAGCATTTGCAGTTTCAACAGTAAAAGCTACATCAACACCATCAGGATTAGAATTAGAGGCTAATAATACCGGTATTCTGTAAAACTGTGTATTTTCAGTAACAGATCCAGTTTGTGTTTCAAACTGCACCCATTTATTGCTTACACCATTCGTTGGCTCATCCAGATCAGAGCAACCAGCCATGACAAACAAGGCTAATATTGGTAATAATATTTTTTTCATAACTATATAATTATTAATTATTAATATCCAGGATTTTGAACAATACTTTTGTTAACAAAAATCTCTGATGTAGGGAATGGCAATGCAAAACGATAATCAGTCGCAGCTAGAGTACAGATACCATTAGTTTGTGTAGCACAATCCTGAGCATTTCTTTCAATTGGCTTAGCATTACGCTTAAGATCGAAGAAACGAACACCTTCAAAAGCAAACTCTCTAAAGCTTTCGTCTAAAATTTCATTTACCGCATTAGCAGTTGTAGTGAAACTAATAGCAGTGAAGTTAGTCTGTCTTGCAGTTCTTAAATAATTGTAATCAGCAGCAGCCAAAGCAAGTTGGTTGGTTTTAGCATAGGCCTCAGATCTTAAAAGAACCATCTCAGCAGATCTAATAAGTTTTAGGTCATTCAATCCAAAACTACCTGATACACCAGGATACTTAGTAACAACAGTACCATCTTCTGAAAAATAAACAGGTACCCTTACATCAGTAGGATCGTAAGATCCAAGCAATTTGGATGAAGGATTGTAATATACAGTACCAGCATTATCAATAAATATTAGTCCAATTCTACTTTCGTTACCAACTCTTTTTAATTTAAAAATAACCTCTGCAGTAGTTGCATCTAACCAAATAGATGAGAAACTACCAGCATCAACTAATGGATACTTTGTAATTAGAGGACTACTCAAAGCAATAGCTGTAGCATAATCCCCTTTGTAAAGGGCAATACGAGCTCTTAACCCATTGATAGCATCAAGAGTAACTTTCCCATTAAACGAATCCGTTGCAGGTATAAGCGCAGCAGCTTCCGTAAGATCTTTTTCAAGCTTCTCGTAAACCTCTCCAACTGTATTTCTTGGAAGTTGTTCTGTAACAACTACGAAATCAGCGTATGGCACACCAGGAGCAGCCAAATCTGTAAAACTAGGAGCGAAATAACGCAATAAGTCAAAATGGCAATAAGCCCTGATAAACAACATTTCTCCTTTAGAGCGATTTAATCTAAGTTGCTCAGCGTCATTAATCGCTGTGATTCTAGGCATCGCAGCTAAAACTCTGTTGGCACGGCTTATTGGAACATAATAACCTTTAAAGAGGGTTTCAATATCATCAGTACCTGGGTTAATTGAAAAGTTATGTGGTTGGATACCTTGTCCATTATTACTACTAGCAATATTGATCTCGTCAGTAAACACAGTGCTGAATTCAATTGAATTCTCAATATTACCAATTCCTGAATAGGCTCCGATAACAGCGCTTTCAACATCCTCTACAGATGTAATTGCATTTTCATCTACTATTTCATCACCTGGAGCTACCTGATAAGCATCTTCACAAGAAGATAAGAATCCAGCGAATAGTGCGATTAGTAAATATTTATTTATTTTTTTCATATTTATTTTTTTTAGAATTTAAAGTCAAAACCTAAAGTAATGGTTCTTGGAGTTGGGTAATCCAACAATTGTAAGTTAGAATCACTCTCAGGATCGAATCCTTTAAAGTTTGTCCAAGTATATAAGTTCTGTCCTTGAACGTAGATTCTTAAACCAGTAAAGAAATTACTTTTATCTATTACATCGCCAGGGAAAGTATAAGATAAAGTCACATTACGCAATCTTGTAAAAGAAGCATTCTCTATAAATTTAGATGAATTGATCTCTACAGCATATGCAGAACTTTGGATATCCGTAATATCTCCAGGGTTTCTCCAGATATTTAACATCTCTTGAGATTGGTTGTATTGCCACCATGAAGAATCAGAGTTCTCAAAGAAGAAACGAGAGTTATTGAAAAGGTAATAATCAGCAGCAAAAGTAAATAATGCAGAAAGATTGAACCCTTTGTAGTTCACTTCTGTTCCAAAACCACCTGTATATTTAGGCTCTGAACTACCAAATTGAGCTAAACTGTTACTGTCATTATAAGTAGTCGTAACATTACCATCACCATCAAGGTATAAAGGCTGTCCATTTGCAGGATTCACTCCAGACCAACCAACTACATAGTGCGTATTGATAGGCAAACCTACTCTTACGATAGAAGTTCCTTGCTCAAATTCCTGAACCTGACCTAAACCAGTAATTTTATTTGAGTTATAATTAAAGTTTCCATTGATATTCCAGCTAAAATCCTTGTCTTTAAAGATATAAGCTTTTAACATAACATCAACACCTTTATTTGTCATTTCACCAGCATTGATATCAAGACCGTCTGGTACATTTGCAAGTGCACTTAGTTGTTGACCGATAAACAAGTCTGAAGTTAACTCAGTATAGTAGTCAACAGAACCCGAAATCCAGCTTTTGAATAAAGAGAAATCAACACCTGCGTTAAATTTGTTAGCCGTTTCCCATTTAAGATCAGGGTTACCTAAAGTTGCAGGAGCAATACCACCTTGTCCATTATAAGTTGACGTTCCCCAAGTACCTTGATCCTGGAAATCCTGAATACCAGATTGGTTACCTGTAGTACCATAGCTTACACGTAAAGTCAATTCATTAGCAATATCTTGGTCAGTCATGAATTTTTCATTCATTATGTTCCATGAACCACCAACTGCCCAAAAAGTTCCCCATTTGTTTTTGTCAGAGAATCTGGAAGAAGCATCTCTTCTTATAGTAGCATCTACAGAGAATCTTTCGTCATATGTATATCTTGCAGTTGCAAAATAAGAAAATAAACCTCTTTCTAAGTCAACACCTGTTATAGTAGGCAATCCTCCAGCATTAACAAGTATACTTCCTGGGTATGCAAATGTTTTAGGATTAAGGTTGAAACCTGTAAAGTTTCCTGTTTTTTGGTGTATTTTAACATACTCAGTAAATGCAGATATACTGAAATCGTGTTTCTCAGCAAAAACTTTAGAATAACGAAGACTGTTAGTCGCATTAATTTGCGCTACAAATCCGTTTCCTTGGAAATAGGAACCACCAGTACCACGTCCTACAGTAGAACCTATATATGTTTTAGGATCTCTTGCAGTTTCACTTCTTGAATCAGCATAATCAATACCGATATCTGTTCTGGCAGTAATATTTTTGAAAATTTCAACTTCACCAAAAACGTTACCAACTATTTTCAAATCAGCATTTCTATTGACGTTTCTCTCTAAGTTCTCAAGGTTAATACCACCAATCAAGTTTACACCGTCAACAGTAGCACCTGTATTATAAGAACCATCAGCTCTGTAAGGAGTCGTCAAAGGAGAAGCCATTACAGCTGCAAGCATTGCATTATTTGTAAATGCACCACCTTCAGCATCAATATAGTCAGATTTGGCATAACCAATCGACATATTTGTACCGAAACGAGCCCTGTCAGAAACTTTATGCTCAAGATTTAACCTATAAGTAAATCTTTTTAATGCAGAACGCAATAAGATACCCTCTTGGTCATAGTAAGATAATCCTGTATAGAAACGCGTTTTTTCATCACCACCTGAAACACTTAAATCATGAGTTTTAGTGATACCTGTTCTAAAAAATACATCAATCCAGTTAGTTGAATTGGTTTTAGCAGATTCAAGATCAGCCTCACTATAAGCACCAGGAGTAAGATAATTCATATAAGTCATCTTCTGGTTGGCATTCATCATTTTCATTCTTGACGTTCCTCTTTCAGTCACACCGTATTGAGTACTGTATTTGAAAGATGTCTTAGAATTAAACTTACCTTTTTTAGTAGTAATCAAGATTACACCAGCAGAACCTCTAGATCCATAGATAGAAGTAGAAGCAGCATCTTTTAATACTGAAACCGTTTCAAAATCATTTGGATTTAATGCTGCAAAATCTTCTGCCAAAATCGGCACACCGTCCATAATGTACAAAGGGTTACTACTACCACTGATAGAGTGAGTACCCCTGATTCTTACTTTAGCAGCATCCCCTGGTTGCCCAGAACCCGCAGCTACATAAAGACCCGGAGCCGTACCTTGTAAAATTTGGTCAAACGAAGCAATTGGTTTATTCTCAATAGCTTCTGCAGTAACTACAGAAACAGAACCTACAAGATTACTCCTCTTAACTCCTCCACCGTAACCGGTTACAACAACTTCGTTCAACTCTTCAGTTGAAGCAGTCATTGAAAAGTTAAGAACACTGGAAGCACCAACAGTAGCCGTTGTAGTCTGCAATCCAATAAAAGAAAATTCTAAAACATCTCCTTGTTTCGCTTTAAGGGAATATTTTCCATCTAAATCTGTCTGGGTAGCTGCTTTTGTGCCTTTGTTAGACACAGTTACCCCTGGTAACGGACCTGTCGCATCAGACACAGTTCCCGTCACCGTTTTCTCCTGTGCGAAGGAGAAGTTAATCATCAACGCCATTATCAGCGTTACAATCCAAGTAAACTTCGATCTCATACTTTATTAATTTGAGTTAGTTGGCTGCAAACTTCATAATAATTTCTTAATAAACCAAATAATACACAGGAATAAAAACGTTAAAAAAAAATCTTATTACTCTTACGATCTAATATCCATATTGTATATATCCTTTAGATGTAACACTTTTACTTTGGTTGCGCAAAATTTCAATTAATAATAGTGTTAAAATTTAATTCTGAGAGGTTCTAAATTATCCATATTTTTTATGCTAAATTTTTAACATATATTCATTTTTAACTACTGAACCTTTTTATTCCATTTTTAATCATTTCACAATTGGCTGAAAACAAAAAATCCTGCCTTTTTGGGGCAGGATTTTTTAAATATTATATCTATAAATTAATACTAAAGAAACATCAATTTATTATTTTTTGATTAGCCTTCCAACAGATTGTTTATCTCCCTGGCTAACTTTCACAATATATACTCCTGAAGCCAAGTTTTGAATATCTAAAGTTTTTGTTACCAAACCTCCAGTAGATTCAAACTCCTGGTTCTGTACAATTCTACCATTTAGATCAAACAAAGTCGCATTTACTATGTCATTACTCTGTGAATTAAATTTGATATTCGCAAAACTTCCTGCCGGATTTGGCCATAAAGCAAATGAATCCAGGTTATAGCTATCCGTCCCCAGAGGTGCTTGCTTACACATCTGGATTTCCCATGAATTAAGCGTACCTCCATTTAAAAACTGAGGATCCAGAATCTGAAGTTTCCATACTCCTGCTGAACTTAGTTCGTTAAACACAGAAAGAGGCTCTACAGGCTTAACTCTTCCCGAAACCGCAGGATTAGTACCGCAAACAATCGTAAGGGCACTGTCATCATACATAGCATCTATATTAGCTGCTCCAAAACATGAAGGCGCCTGAAGCTTAACTACAATGCCATTAGGACCGATAAGGTTTAGTGTAACTTCAGAAAGCTCTGAGTGGGTTAAATTAACCAATACATTAAGATCCTCTATAGCGATATTCTCAGTAACTGTAATTGTAGAAGTCAGGTTATTTTCAGGATCAACAGGAATCACTAAAGGAGTCGTATTAGTACCACTAACACAAGTCAGGTTTTTAGTTTTATAAGAAGACGAGCTAAACGCGCTCTCTCCACATAAATTCACAGCCTTAACCCTCCAGTAATATTGCTGGTTGTTATTTGCTATTGTAGGATAAAAAATCGGATCTACAACTGTTCCACCCTCTACAATATTTGCAAATGCTGCATCTGTAGCTATCTGTACAAAATACGATTGTGCATTTGCATCTCTCTCCCATTGCAGTGGAGTATAGATATCTGTATTTTGATTATCGGCAATTGGAGACACCTGAACAATTGGAGAAAATGCCTGCTTAAACAAATTCAATTCGATTGAATAGGTTTTAGATTCCGTCCCATTTGTCCCAATAATATTAATCGAATATTTCCCTGGAAGCACGTTCGCAAGATTTCCAATAGTTGCAGTAAATGTTCCATTTGCTGAAGGATTATTTTGGGAAAAGGTAATAGTAGCGTTTTCAGGAAGATTAGAAGATGTAATTACCGTTGGGTTTGCAGTCAGGGTAACATAATTAAATGCATAAACCGCATCTTCAGTAGCACACATCGTTTTTGCAGGTTCAGTTGAACTTATATTAAAGCTAGATCCTATTCCTGATACTACGAGTGAGAAATCCTGCTTCCCGGTAACCAATGCTCCTTTGTGGCTTACTGTAATCGTATAAGATCCTGAAGCACTAGGCACTTTCACTTTTTCTATAGGATCCACCAGATTATCTCCTTTAGTTGCTGCAGCTTGAGGAGTAGCCGGATTCAACTTGTAAGGCATAAAAGTAGTGCCGTTTTGAACAACCCTGATATCCAAATCATTTACAAGGGCCGGAGTAGAAAGATCTACAGTACCTGTATTGATTGTTCCAGAAGGGTCTGTCCAGCAAATAGTAGCCAGCAGTGGCTCAGTACCTGTAGAAGTTACAGTAGTCGTAAATGTTTTACCATTGTCAAGTGTATGCTCTGAAATAACCGAATTAACACCATTACCAGTAATCAGGTTAGCCGCACGCTCTGCGTTTACAAGCCCCCATCCAAAGGTATAATCAGGGCCATCAGCATTCCCGGCTTCATCAGCAGTATGGATCGCAAGCGCTTTTAATGTCGCCGCTTTCATAAAATTACTATTAAGGTTGTTGTAGTGTTGTTGTAACAAAAGTAATGTACCTGTCATACCTGGGGAAGACATTGACGTACCATTCATTTGTCCGTAAGGAGTGGAAGCAGCAGCTATAGTAGAAAAAACACCTACTCCTTTAGTCACTAAATCGGGTTTAATACGTCCATCATCCGTTGGCCCGTAGTTACTAAACGAAGACATTACTACACTATTTGGTCCTGTATAATTTGATACCTGATTAACAGCTCCAACGATTATTCCGTTTTTTGAAGTAGCGTGGCTCGTCAAAAGGTCATATCCAACTTTTGTAGGATTATATTGGGTATAAGTTGATCTATCATTTCCTGCAGCAGCTACCATAAGATAATAAGGTGCATTATACATGATATTATCCCAGTTTTTAGAATCCTGTATGTATGCTCCAAAATAATATAGCGGGACTGATGTAGCAACCAACCCATAAGAGTGGTTGGAAATTAACAATCCCTGAGCGGCCTGGTTTATCGCCTCACTTTCATCATTGTTCCAGTCATTTGTCCAGGCAGTTGCCTGGTAGGCCATACCTCTTGCATTAGCATTCCCAGCACCGGACCCGATGACGGTTCCTGTTACGTGCGTTGGGTGATCTGTTGAGCTAGCCTGGTTAAATGGAACCCCGTCTTTAATTATAACTCTGCCTGTAAGATCCTGGTGTGTCGTTTTTACAGCTCCGCCATCCCAAACTCCGGCAATCATTCCCTGTCCATTTAAATTAAGCCCAAGGGATCCTCCGCTATTCAATCTGTCAACTCTTGAAGTAATCGCAGAACCGGCGTTGTAATTTGTAAAATAAAGCGGCTTGCCTTCCGGTGAAATTTTCTGAAGCTCAGAAATAGTCCCATCCAAATTCCTTTTAATTACTGGCCATCCGTTGATCTTCGCAAGATTCACAGCTTCAGACTTCGCACTTAAATATTCCGAGTCAAAAGTTTCCTTTAACTCAGATAATTTCTTTTGATCATAATTTTTAATGATTTTAGCCCGTTGTTCTTCCGTTTGTGCACTTCCGTAAAAGCTCCCCCCGAATACTAAACCCATCATTAAAAAACTTTTAAATGTAATTTTCATAACATATATTTTTTTAACTGAATTAACTAATTTTACATTTTCTAATCAATTCCCCAAAAGCCAATTAATAGAAAAAATAAAAATAATTTTGCGAATATAAAAATCTTTTGACGAACATCATCATTATTAACATTATTATCTAAGTATATAATTCAATTTAATCATGTTACTATCTAATTTCTCAACTTTGGAATTCGAATGCGGTACAGATGAAGCCGGAAGAGGCTGTCTTGCAGGACCGGTAACAGCTGCTGCACTAATGCTGCCCGAAAGTTTTATTAACGAACTATTAAACGATTCGAAACAGCTCTCCGAAAAAAACCGTGACCTGCTCAGGCCGATAATAGAGGAACACGCGCTCTGCTATTGCGTTACGCATATAGACCCTCTAGTCATAGACGAGATTAATATCCTGAATGCATCAATACACGCTATGCAGGAATGCATCAAAAAATTATCACCTATACCTAATTATATCATTGTAGACGGCAATAGGTTCAAACCTGTAAACGACATACCACACAGCTGTATCATTAAAGGCGATTCCAAATACCTGAGTATAGCAGCAGCATCTGTTCTCGCAAAGACCTACAGGGACGAATACATGAACCAAATCCACGAAGAGTTCCCAATGTACAACTGGAAACAAAATAAGGGATACCCGACATTAGAACACCGCGAAGCAATAAGAAAATACGGCACTACCAAATACCATCGCATGTCGTTCCGATTATTACCTGAAGAACAATTAGAACTCGAATTAAAAATAGAAGGGGTTATTTAAACAAATTCAGCCTCAAACAATTTGGCAAAATGTAAAAGCACTTTTTGCTTCACCTCTTCCATAGGAACTGATTCCACACCGAGTTCTACATTCATTGAAGTCACTGCCTTACCGCGAATCCCACAAGGTATAATATTGTCGAAATAACCAAGGTCGGCATTTACGTTAAGTGCAAAACCATGCATAGTGACCCAGCGCGAAGCCCGAACTCCCATTGCACATATCTTTCTCGCAAAGGGCGTACCCACCCCTAGCCAAACCCCGGTCTCACCCTCGCTTCTCGAACAGGCTAGGCCGTAATCTGCCAAAGTCAATATAATGGCCTCTTCCAGAAAGCGCAGGTATTTATGAATATCAGTAAAGAAGTTTTCGAGATCGAGTATTGGGTATCCGACCAACTGTCCCGGTCCATGATAGGTAATATCCCCACCCCGGTTGATTTTATAAAAAGCAGCTCCCTTGTCCTGAAGCTGTTGCTCCGACAAAAGAAGGTTTGTCAAATCCCCGCTCTTTCCTAAGGTATACACATGCGGATGCTCTACAAACAACAAATAGTTCGGAGTCTCTAAATTCAACTCTTCCCTCCTGTTCCTGATTTTTAAATCTACCACATCCTTAAACAGCGTTTCCTGGTATTCCCAGGTATCTTTATAATCTTTCAGGCCTAAATCCTGAAACTCGATTTTTGTGTTCATAATTATTGGAATTCCTTACCGCAAAGATACAAAACTTAAGCTCGCACAGTGAATCTAAAAGTTTGCTAGCTGTTAGCTTTGAAGCTTTGCAACTTATAACTATATTTGCGCTCTTAAAATCAGCATACAATGGCATTATCCGAACAGGAAATACTTCGAAGGGAAGCACTTACAGAATTACGCGCTTTAGGTATTGAACCTTATCCCGCAAATGAATTTGTCACTACGGCATATTCAACTGAAATACTTGGAAATTATGAGCAATATGAAGGTAAAGAAGTAGTTCTTGCCGGACGTTTGATGGGAAAGAGAATTATGGGAAAGGCTTCCTTTGCCGAACTTAAGGATTCCGAAGGCCGTATACAGGTATACGTTTCAAGAGATGATATTTCTAACGACGAAGAGAAAACAATGTACAACGTTGTATTCCGAAGGCTGTTGGATATAGGTGATTTTATTGGTGTCCGCGGAACGGTTTTTAAAACAAAGGTTGGCGAAATATCGATCCACGTTTACGGACTGACTGTTTTAGCAAAAGCCCTAAAACCGCTTCCTGTCGTAAAAATAGATGCAGACGGAAAAATCCACGATGCGTTCTCTGATGCCGAACAAAGATACCGCCGCCGTTATGTAGATTTAACCGTAAATGACCACGTAAAAGAAACGTTTATTAAAAGAACCAAGCTTTTTAACGCAATGCGTTCTTTCTTCAACGACAAAGGATATCTTGAAGTAGAGACTCCTGTATTACAACCAATCCCGGGTGGAGCGGCGGCACGTCCGTTTATAACACACCACAACTCACTTGACATTCCTTTATACATGAGGATTGCCAATGAATTATACCTGAAAAGATTGATCGTAGGTGG
>Ga0247810_10002317_pt1 | contig 10637 bp, 10 predicted proteins | sample UWRJL119311C1_FD_179918 | JGI IMG/M metagenome (GOLD analysis project Ga0247810, IMG submission 179918) | Plant litter microbial communities from Arlington Agricultural Research Station in Wisconsin, United States - UWRJ-L119-311C-1 | ecosystem: Environmental > Terrestrial > Plant litter >...
CACATAGAGCCTTCTTTTAATTTGTCGAAATCTTTATGTTTTAATGTCAGCTTTATAATTCTGAAATAAGGTGGATATTTATAGATTTGGCGGTCGTATAATTGCTCTTTATACATACCCATATAATTATTCATTGTAACCTGCTGAATTGTATTATGATTTGGATTGTAAGTCTGAATCACCACTTTTCCCTGTTTTTCAGATCTTCCGGCTCTTCCGGCGACTTGTGTCATCATTTGAAAACTGCGTTCAAAAGCCCTAAAATCCGGATGATGCAGCATATTATCTGCATTCATAATTCCAACAAGGCTCACATTATCAAAATCTAAACCTTTGGCCAGCATCTGAGTTCCTACCAAAATATCAATTTCTCTGTTTTTGAAAGTATCAATAATTTTTTCAAAACCAAATTTTCCGCGTGTTGTATCCTGATCCATTCTTCCGGTTTTGGCTTTCGGAAAAAGTGATACTAATTCTTGTTCAATTTGCTCTGTTCCGAAACCTTTTGTAGTTAAATCAATACTGGAACAGCTATGACAATGAGTTGGTTTTGCAATTGAGTATCCACAATAATGACATCTCAATTGATTTTTATGTTTATGAAAAGTCAAACTCACATCGCATTGCTGGCAATGAGGCACGTGACCACAAGTCAAACATTCTATTATAGGTGAATAACCCCTTCTGTTTTGAAACAAAATCACTTGTTCGCCCAAAGACAAAGCCTCAGCAATTTCTTCGATTAAAAGATCACTAAAATGCCCAGTCATTCTTTTTCTGAAATGTTTGTCTTTTAAATCAACCAAAACAATTTCAGGCATTCGGACATTATTATAACGTTCGATTATTGTAACTAAACCAAATTTTTCAATCTGAGTATTAAAATAGGTTTCAATACTTGGTGTTGCCGATCCTAAAAGCACTTTGGCATTATGGAAATTAGCTAAAACAATTGCCGAATCACGTGCATGATATCTCGGCGCAGGATCTGTTTGTTTAAAAGTCTGTTCGTGTTCTTCATCAACAATCAACAACCCAAGATTATTAAAAGGTAAAAACAAAGCCGACCTCGCCCCTATCACAATTTGTGCTTTATCTGAATTTTCAAGCGTTTGCTTCCAAACTTCAACTCTTTCATTATTACTGTACTTGGAATGAAAAACAGCAACTTTATCACCAAAATGAAGTCGCAAACGAGAAACTAATTGTGTTGTCAATGCAATTTCAGGCAATAGATACAAAACCTGTTTTCCTGTTTGTAAATATTCCTCAATTAACTTGATATATATTTCTGTTTTTCCGCTTGATGTAACTCCGTGAAGCAAGCAAACTTCTTTTTCCAATAAATTATTTTTAATTTCATTGAAAGCCATTTCCTGAGCCTCGCTTAATAGCAATTGTTTTTCCGAAGCTTTTCCATCAAAAGAAACCCTGTCATGTTGCAAATAATATTCTTCGAAAATTTCTTTTTCTATTAATGCTTTTACAACTGCTGAAGTCGAATTTGAAATTTCAACTAATTTCTTAACCGTAACAGGCTTTTTTTCTGAAGCACTAATTTGAAAATAAGCCAGAACAATTTCTTTTTGTTTATTGGCATTTTTTAAAACTTCTAATAATTCACTTAAGCCGCTATCTGATTCGTATTTTGAATGCAGTTTCACATATCGAACTAGTTTTGGTTTGTAACTTTCTTTTATTTCTTCTTCTAAAACAATAATATCCTTAGCCATCATCTTTTGAAGAATTGGAAAAATATTCTTTTTGTTTAAAATCGAAATAATCTCCTGAACTTTAAGGGAACTTTGTTGCTGCAATGCTTCATAAACCAAATATTCTTCATCTGAAAGTTCATTTTGATTTACAAGAACATCCACTTTATGTGAAATAATAGTTTCACTTTCCAGCAGTAATCCACTTGGGAAAGCACCACGATACACATCACCAATACCGCACATATAATAATTGGCAACCCAAAGCCAATGTTTGATCTGAGTTTCGGTTGCAATTGGTTTTTCGTCTAATATCTGATGAATTTCTTTGGCTTCATACAAACTTGGTGCATTCTCATGTATATCAATGACCAATGCCGTATAAATTTTGCTTTTTCCAAAAGGCACTGCCACCCTCATTCCTTTTTTAATAAAATGGAATTCGGCCTCAGAAATACGATAAGTAAAGGTTTTGGCTAGAGAAAGCGGCAAGACTACTTCGACAAAAAACATGTAATTATTTTAAATTGGTGAATTATTTTTTACCCGAAGTTTGTGCAGCATTGAATTTCTGAACCAATTTCAAAGTATATTCTAAAGATGTCAGATCTTTCCAATCATCGTGACCAGTTATGATATATTTAGGGCTTTTAAATTTAGATTGAACTTTTTTAATCGATTTTTCCCATTCTTTCACATCGGCATCACCCAAATATCCTAATTCTTTTGCTTCTGTACTCTTGATAAAACAGCCACCATAAAGCACTTTTTCTTTGTCAAACCAAACTACAATATTATCCGGAGCATGTCCTTTTCCTGGATAATACACTTCAAAATTATACTGCCCAACATTAAATATAGTATCATTTGGAATTATAAATTCGGCTCTTTTTTGGTTTTCCTTTTTAAGAATTTGATCTGTCGCTTGAATAGCGTAAGTTTTAATTCCTTTCTGTCTATAAAAGTTTAAACCTCCTGCGCGATCCTCATGAGAGTGTGTCGCAAAATACATTACAACTTCTTTATTATGTTTTGCTTTTATAGTATCCAACAAGGGTTGAAACTGTGTTTGATCCCAAGGCGCATCAAACAAAACAACGCCTTTATCCGTCACAAGATACATAGCATTTGCAGAAATCAGTGTTCCTTTGTAATCATGAAATGTCTTATAAACATAAAAGTCACCTGTAAGATGACTTATTTGTAATGGCGAATTCTTAGATTGTCCAAAACTATCAAATAGTATTGCTAAGAATAAAATTATCGATGCTAATTTTCGCATTTTATTTTATGAAATTAATTCTTCACTCGTTTCCAATATTGTGTTCTTCCCATAATAGAAATTCCAACATAACCACGTAGTTTTAATTTATCAGCAGAATCTAGAGTAATATAACACTTATATTTTTTCCCGTTTGTCGGGTCTAAAATAGTTCCTCCGCTATATTCAGAACCATCTTTTTTAAGTCCGTTTATGATTATCATACCCAAAATAGGTTTGTTTTTTTCGGCTCCTTCGCATTTTGAACATACATCTTTTTTATGATCAGTACGAAGTATATCTACCACTTTCCCGTATATTTTTCCGGATTTTTCATAAACTTCTACTATTGATTTTGCTTCTCCGGTTTCATCATCAATTGTTTTCCATTTCCCAATAACACTTTGCGCCTGAATAGTGCTTAATGTTAGAAAAAAAACACCAATAGTTAACATCCAATTTTTCATAACTCTATTTATTTTTTTGTCTTAATTTTCGAATAGTTGCATTGAGCTCAAAGCCCAAAAGCAGAATCATACAGTTAATCCAAATATAAAACATTAGAATTAATAAAGTCCCAATAGAACCATAAAGTTCGTTGTATTTTGAAAATTTTATAACCCAAATTCCAAAAAAGAACGAAGATATAACAATTAAGATTGTTGTAAAAACAGATCCAATACTGATAAAAGGTACTTTATTATACTGTTTTGTACCATAACGCAATAATATAGAAGATGTTATTAAAATCATCAATATAACAAACAAATAACGTCCTAAAATAATAAGTGGAATCCGATCACTTAAAACATCCTGAATGATTGTTTTTTGAATAAATACCTCAAAAACGACAATGGTAGCTACCGTTACAAATAAAATAATGGTCATTACGAGAGAAATAGCTATTGCTACCAAATATTGACTGAAAAAACCGCGTTTATCAAAAACATGTTTAGACGATTCAAAACCACTGAGAATACCATTAATACCATTTGCCATCAAGAAAATAGAAAGCAAAAATCCTGACGATAACAAACCTGAGTGGCTATTATTTAAAATATCACTGATGATTTTGCTAATCGCATCGTAAGTATTCGGTGGAACTCCCTGTTGCACAAACTGCAAAAAATCGTCCTGAAATCCTTCAATCGGAATATAAGGAATCAAGTTCAGGATAAATAACGTAAAAGGAAACAAAGCCATAAAAAAGCTGAAAGATACGGCACTTGCATGATATGAAAAAGCGCCTTCAAGAATGCCAAGAATATACATTTCGAGCAAATCGTATAACGAAAAGCCTTCCAGCCATGGTAATTTTATATTCTTTAAAAACCGAACTAACAAACGTACGATTGGTACTTTTTCGAGCCGATTTTCTATCTCTTGAGACATATTATTTTAGATTTTTAGACTTCTTAGATTATTGGATATTGAGAGTTTCCGATTCTTATCTCAAAATCATAACTATATAACTCATAACTTAAAACGCCTTAAGGCTCAAATCCATATTATAAACCGAATGCGTCAATGCTCCCGAAGAAATATAATTTACGCCACAAAGACCGTATTCACGAATGGTTTTTTCGTTGATATTTCCAGAAGATTCCGTTTGGCATTTATTACCTATTAATTCTACTGCTGTTTTTGTATCTTCATAATTAAAATTATCAATCAGAATTCTGTGAACGCCATCGCTTAGCAAAATCTCACGAATTTCATCTAAATTTCTGGCTTCAACAATAATCTTTAAATCTAAATTATTAGCTCTCAAATACTGTTTGGTTTTCTTAATTGCAAGGGTAATTCCACCGGCAAAATCAATATGATTATCTTTCAGCATTATCATATCATACAATGCGTATCGATGATTTTCACCTCCGCCAATTTTCACAGCCCATTTCTCGGCAATTCTAAAATTAGGCGTTGTTTTTCGGGTATCTAATATTTTAGCACCAGTTCCCTCTAACAGTTGCATTAATTGACTGGTCTTAGTAGCGATTGCAGACATACGCTGCATCGTGTTCAAAACCACTCTTTCCGACTTTAAAATTGACTGTGAACTTCCTGAAACTTCAAAAACTATATCGCCATATTCTACATGTGTTCCGTCTGCTATAAAAGTCTTTATCTTCAGTTTTGGATCAACAAATTCAAAAATCATTTTAGCCAATGCAACACCGGCAATAATTCCCTGATCTTTTACCAACAATTTAGCTTGTCCTTGTGCCGTATCAGGAATACATGCCAACGAACTATAATCTCCCGGGCCTACATCTTCTCGAATTGCATTACTGATTAATAATTGTAACTCGGTTTGAAATTGTGCTTCGCTAATCATTTTTTCTAAATTTTATAAGATGCTAAAATAGCACATATTTTATGGATTTGAAAGTTTCGTCTCTGTGAAAAGCGAAAAAACCAGAAGAAACTTCCTTTAATTAATTTAAAAAAAATCAAAGAACATTAAATATCTTTGAAGTTCATTCAAATAAAATCATGGGATTAATTAAAGATATTTACTCAGTTTCTTTTTACGAAAAATTTAGTCAGGCTGTAGCCGAAGTGCATCCAACTTTCAACAAACAAAAATTTATTGAAGCGATTTACGAAGGTGATTTTGTCCAAAAAGAATGGAAAGACCGCATGAAGCATACCACAATTGTTTTACATCAGTTTATGCCTGAAAATTTCCCGGAAGCAGTTTCGTTAATTGACAAAATCATTAAAAACCTAAAGAAAAACAGTTTTACTGATGGCAATCTGGCATTCATTTTCTTTGCTGATTACATTGAAGTATATGGATTAGATGATTTTAAAACTTCAACAAAAGCCTTTGTTTCCATCACACAATTTATTAGTTGTGAATTTGCGGTTCGTCCTTTCATTTTAAAATATAAAGAGAAGATGATTGACGAAATGACAAAATGGTCTTTACATGAAAATCATCATGTCCGAAGATTAGCCAGCGAAGGTTCTCGACCGAGATTACCGTGGGCAATGGCGATTCCGTTTTTAAAGAAAGACCCAACTTCAATTCTGCCAATTTTAGAAAACCTGAAAAATGATACTTCTGAATATGTTCGCCGAAGTGTTGCTAATAATCTGAATGATATTGTAAAAGATAATCCGCAGATTGTATTAGAAATTGCTCAAAGATGGAAAGGAATAAGCAAAGAAACTGATGCAATTATTAAACACGGTTGTCGTACTTTATTAAAACAAGGACATCCCGAAATCCTGAGTCATTATGGTCTAGAAAGTGCCAATATTGAACTTTCATCTTTCGAAATCAAAACACCAAAAGTAAAAATTGGAGATTATTTACAGTTTCAATTTCACTTAAATAATAAAAACGAAGAAGCCAAAACCATTCGTCTAGAATACGCCGTTCATTACAAAAAGTCCAAAGGTCATTTGGCGAAAAAAGTCTTTAAAATAAGTGAGAAAATCTATCAGCCACATCAATTGACCAAGGTAGAAAGAAATCAATCTTTCAAATTAATTACCACTCGTGTTTTTCATACTGGAATACATCAATTATCCATTATTATTAATGGAACAGAAAGTAATGCATTGGAATTTGAGTTGATTGAATAATTTAAAGAGCTAACACACATTTCTACTAATTCATTCGTGTTAATTTTGGGAATTCCTGTTATATTTCCTTTTCAAATAGGTCTTTAAAATTCTATTTCTTACTTTTATAGATAATCCCTAAAAACAATTTCTTAATCTAAATTAAGTTACAGATCGCGGTTACAACTGTAATTTTGTTTTCAAATCAAATATAACCATGTCAAATATCAGTTTAATTATCGAAGAACGTTCTGCCAGCATAGGCAATTTTATGGTAGGCAGATTATTGCCTTTCCGTGAAAAAAGAGCCGTTGGACCCTTTGTATTTATCGATCATATGGGACCGGCACATTTAAGTGATCATGAAAATATGGATGTTCCGCCGCATCCGCATATTGGCCTTTCAACATTGACTTTTTTGTTTGAAGGAATCATCATGCACCGCGATAGTTTGGGAACCGAGTTGGAAATAAAACCTGGCGCTGTAAACTGGATGACTGCCGGAAATGGAATTGTGCATTCTGAAAGAACGCCTGAATATTTAAGACATTCTGATAAAATGCTTCACGGACTGCAAATTTGGGTTGCATTACCAAAAGAATTGGAGCAGATGGAACCGAATTTTGTTCATATTGAAGCTGACGCTATTCCGAGTTGGGAAGATGATGGCGTTTCTTATAAATTAATAGCTGGAGAAGCTTTCGGAAAAAAATCGCCAGTACCCGTTTACAGTCCATTATATTTTATCGAAATTAAAAGTACGCAAACGAAAAAAATCAATATCGGAAACCATTTATTCGGAGAAAGTGGTTTGTATATTTTGGAAGGAAGTATCAAAAGTGGAGAACATGTTTACGAACCAAAACAAATTCTGATTACCAACGACAGTACCTTATGTGAATTTGAAATTGCCGCAAACACCACGTTGTATATTTTTGGAGGACAGCCGTTTCCTGAAGAACATTTTATCTTTTGGAATTTTGTTTCATCCGATAAAAACTTAATCGAAAAAGCAAAAAAAGACTGGACAGAACAAACTTTCCCAAAAGTTCCGGGCGAAACTGAATTTGTTCCTTTACCAACACCTCAAATCAAATAACCTATGCAGACTATCTCAGCAAAAATTGATACACGTTTATATCGTACTGAAATAATATCAGCAACTGGTAATGTTGTAGTTGCCGACGAACCTCAGGATATGGGAGGTAAAAATTTAGGATTCAGTCCAGCTGAACTTTTAGCTTCATCCCTTGCATCATGTACATTAATTACACTAAGAATGTATATCAACCGTAAAGGTTGGGACGTTTCTGAAATAAACATCAAAATTGATTTCGAAAGAGATATCGAACAAAATGTTTCTTCCTTTATTAGAAAAATAGAAGTAACAGGCGAAATTGATGAAACTCAAAGACAAAAACTGCACATTATTGCAGATAAATGCCCAATTCATAAAATATTGACTCATACCAATAAAATACAAACAACTTTAATTTAAAATATCATGGAAATACATCAAATCAACGACATAAAAAAAGGTCATTTTGAGGCTATGGAAGACGGAAAACAAGCTGGTAAAATGACTTATACCTGGGCTGGAGATGCCAAATTTATTATCGACCACACTGAAGTCAATGAAGAATTCAATGGCAAAGGAGTAGGTAAAAAACTGGTTATGTACGCTGTAGACTACGCCAGAAACAATGGTTTAAAAATTATTCCGCTTTGTCCTTTTGCAAAAAGCGTTTTCGACAAAACTGAGGAAATTCATGATGTTTTATTTCATTAAGAATTTAGCCCTAAAAAAACTGTGATTTCTAAAGGCAAATCAAATTCATTTTCAAAAAATATCAACTGTCTTTTGTAAACAGATTCAATTATATAGTGATTTCCCCTAAAATAAGTTCTTCTGATTTTTACTTCTAAATCAGAATGCTCAACCATAATTAATTGATGGGGATACACTAATGATTTTTCATTTTGGTCATCATTCAGCTTTAATAAATAAGTTGGAATCTCATTTACTTCACCAAAAAGAGAAGCTACATATTTTGAAGATGGATTTGTATAAATTTCCTTTGGATTTCCCTTTGTAATGACTTCTCCGTTGCGCATTACAATCGCTTCATCTGCAAATGATAATGCATCTGTACTATCATGAGTAGCAATTATGCAGGTAATTTTTTTCTGCTTTAAATATCGAAACAAATTTCTGCGTAAAGCATTTTTTCTAAAAGCATCAATTTGACTAAAAGGCTCATCAAGCAAAATTACTTGTGGCTCCAAAGCTAAAACTCTGACTAAAGCAACACGCTGTTGTTGGCCTCCGCTTAAAAATTTAGCTTTAACATTTGAAAACTGCTCCATTTCAACCATCTCCAATAATTCCTGAACCCGAAGCTTTTTCATATTAGCAAAACCGTTTGAAAGAAACTTACCAACATTTTCTGCTACTGTTTCATAAGGCGATAAATCAAAATCCTGAGCCAGATACTTCATATAAGGCATTCCGGGAATCAAGTTGTATTTTGGTCCTAAAATAGGTTTTTCTTCATAAAAGATTTGGCCTTCATTTAAATCATATAATCCGTAAAGTAGTTTAAGAAGCGTACTTTTTCCACAGCCACTTTCGCCAATAATAGAAATGTTTTCGCCTTTGTTTATTGTAAATGAAATGTTTTTTATAACTGGTTTTTCGGTATACGAAAATGAGATATTCTTAATGTCAAGCATGGGTTGTAATTGAGAGTTCAAATTTACAATCTTTAATTTCGAAAGCAAAAAAAAGCTGCTTCTATTATGAAACAGCTTTTAAGAAATTTTATTGTATTTAATTATTTTCCGGCTTCTGTCTTTGCGTCGTTTACCATTTTGTCATTTGCAGTAATTGCAAATTCAACACGACGGTTTTGTGCTCTTCCTTCAGCAGAATCATTAGTTGCGATAGGATCAGCTATCCCTAAACCTGAAGTTTTAAAACGGCTTGATTTTAATCCTTTAGATACTAAATAAGCCTGCACAGATGCAGCCCTTTGTCCGGAAAGTGTCAAATTATATTCTGGTTTTCCAGTGTTATCAGTATACCCGAAAATTTGAATATCAGTATCTCCGTAATCATTAAAAACCGGAACTAATTTATCTAAATTTGCTTTTGCAGTACTTGTCAAAGTAGATTTGTTAGTATCGAAACGAACAGCATTTTCATTAAGAGTTAAGTGAATTCCTTCACCTACTCTTTCTACATCAGCACCCGGAAGTGCCTGATCAATTTCACGAGCCTGTTTGTCCATTTTATTTCCGATAAGTGCACCGGTTCCGCCACCAACGGCGGCTCCAATAGCAGCACCTAAAGCAGCATTACCGCCTTTTCCTAAATTATTTCCTAAAATACCTCCAATAAGACCTCCGGCAACAACACCGATTCCGGCACCTTTTTGTGTATTATTTGCATTTTTAACTGAATCGCAACTTGCAAATAAACTAACTAATACGAGTAAACTACTCAAACTTAAGGCTGTTATTTTTTTCATTTTATATTTTTTTTTAAATTAATTAGCTCTTTGAAATTGGTAAGTAACATCTTTAGTTTGTCCACCAACATTAATATTGTCAATCAACTGAAACGAATTATCAGTTAATCCTGCAACTTTAAGTAAATATCCGGAAGTAACATTTTTTGATTTAGTTCCCGGATCTACAATTTTAAGAACAAAAAGTCCCTGATTATTAATACTCCAAACAATTGGAGAAGTAAATGCTGTACAACCTAGAGCATTCAAAGTCATTGTTCCTTTATTATTATTAGAAATAAAGTTCCAGGTACTTCCTATGAAGCATTTAGAATCCGCAAGATCAAAAGAATTTACTTTGATATAATCAGAGCCGGCATAAGATACATTTGTAAGTACCCAATTTCCTTTAATAGCTACCTGAGTTGGTCTGTCAAGTTTAGTTGAAAGTTCTGTTGCTTCTGTTGAAGCGGTTGTAGACGAAGCTGATTTACACGCGAATAACATCGTGGACATCATGCAAATGAAAATAATTTTCTTCATTTTATACATTTATTTAAGTTAATACTTACACATTTA
>Ga0247810_10002321_pt1 | contig 10631 bp, 13 predicted proteins | sample UWRJL119311C1_FD_179918 | JGI IMG/M metagenome (GOLD analysis project Ga0247810, IMG submission 179918) | Plant litter microbial communities from Arlington Agricultural Research Station in Wisconsin, United States - UWRJ-L119-311C-1 | ecosystem: Environmental > Terrestrial > Plant litter >...
TTTGGTCAATGAAATCAAGTATTCCTTATAAAATCCATGGTCAACATAAAGGTTCAAAAGTTCTTTGTAAAGCGAGCTTCCGTTGGCCTTTGCTTGCGCCGCAATTTCACATATTAATAAGGTAGCGCCCACGGCATCTTTATCGCGAACGGCATCGCCCACCATAAATCCGAAGCTTTCCTCGCCACCGCCAATGAATTTTTGGTTCGGGAAATCCTTAATCATTTTGGCAATCCACTTGAAACCTGTCAGCCCAACTTTGCATTCAATTCCGTATGCAGATGCCAATTCCAGCATCATTGGAGTGGAAACAATGGTGCTTCCGATGAATTCTGTTCCGGTGATTTTTCCAGCTTTTTTCCATTGTTCCAATAAAAATGCGGTCATCAGAACCATCGTTTGGTTTCCGTTCAGCAAAATCATTTTTCCGTCATTATCGCGAACGGCAACGCCAAGGCGGTCCGCATCTGGGTCTGTTCCCACAACGATATCCGCATTTAATTTTTCAGCCAAAGCCAAAGCCATTGTCAAAGCTTCTGGTTCTTCAGGATTCGGCGATTTTACTGTTTGGAAGTTTCCGTCAGGAATGGCTTGTTCTGGAACAATGTTTACGTTAGAATATCCCGCTTTTGACAAAACATCCGGAATCGATTTGATGGAAGTTCCGTGCAACGAAGTGTAAACGATATTCAAATTATTTTTGGCTTTCGCTGGAGTGTCAAAGCTTGCGTTTTCAATCGTTGATTTTACAAAAGCTTCGTCAATTTTTGTATCGATATATTCAATCAGGTTTTCGTTCGCCTTGAAGTTGATTTGGTCATACGTCAAAGCTTCAATTACCTGAATAATTTCTCCATCTTGAGGCGGAACCAATTGGCCGCCGTCTTGCCAATATACTTTGTATCCGTTGTATTCCGGCGGATTGTGTGACGCTGTCAAAACAATTCCGGCGTGGCAATTCAAATATTTTAAAGCGAACGATAATTCTGGAGTAGGGCGTAATTCCGAAAATAAATACACTTTAATTCCATTGGCAGAAAAAACGTCAGCCACGACTTTTGCCAAAGTATCGCTGTTGTGACGGCAATCATAAGCAATCGCCACTTTTAATTCTTCGCCAGGAAACACTTTTTTCATGTAATCAGAAATTCCCTGCGTATTTTTTCCAAGGGTATATTTATTGATTCTGTTGGTTCCAACGCCCATGATGCCGCGCATACCGCCAGTTCCAAATTCGAGGTTTTTATAAAAACTTTCTTCCAATTCTTTTGGAGAAGAAGTCATCATTTCCTTGATTTCAGTTTGTGTTTTTTCGTCGAATGTTGGTGTAAGCCAAATGTTTACGTTGTCTAATATGTTTTTTTCGATGTGCATTTTTGATTAAAATTTAAAATTCAATATTTAAATTTAGATATTTATTTCTTTAGAAACTTTATATCGTTCTTCATTATTTTTGGTTCGGAGGATGATTTCGCCTAAAAAGCCGGCTAAAAATAACTGCGTTCCGATGATCATTGTGGTTAAAGCGATGTAAAACCACGGATTGTCCGTAATTAAAATGGTGTCCTGTTTGTCATACAAACGGTATAATTTCATGATTCCAATGTAGCCTGCAGATAAAAATCCGATGATAAACATCAAAAGCCCCCAAGCGCCAAAAAGGTGCATCGGTCTTTTTCCGAATCTTGACAGAAACCAAATCGTAATCAAATCTAGAAATCCGTTGATAAAACGTTCCATTCCAAATTTTGTCGAACCATATTTTCTGGCTTGATGAACCACAACTTTTTCGCCAATTCTTCCAAATCCCGCATTTTTTGCCAAAACTGGAATATAACGGTGCATTTCGCCCGAAACTTCGATGTTTTTTACAACAATATTTTTGTAAGCTTTCAATCCGCAATTGAAGTCATTTAATTGAACGCCAGACGTTTTGCGCGCCGCCCAATTGAATAATTTTGAAGGAAGATTTTTTGCTACCACGGAGTCAAAACGCTTCTTTTTCCAACCCGAAACCAAGTCGTAGTTTTCGGCCATAATCATGTGGTACAATCCTGGAATTTCATCGGGACTGTCTTGCAAATCGGCATCCATCGTAATGATTACATTACCCGAAGCTTTTGCAAAACCCGCGTGCAAAGCTTGAGATTTCCCGTAATTACGAAGAAAACGAATGCCTTTAACATTTGGATTTTCGTGAGAAAGTGTTTCGATTAGCTGCCACGAATTGTCAGTGCTTCCGTCATCGATGAAAACAACTTCGTAGGTAAAATTATGGGCGTCCATCACCTTGACAATCCAAGTGTGAAGTTCGCGTAAAGATTCTTCTTCGTTAAGAAGCGGAATTATAATGGATAGATTCATTTATTAGTAACCTTCTGGTCGGTCGTTTTTTAAAATTGCACCTATTATAAGTGAATAAATTAGTCCAATAAAAGCGTACATGGCAACAGTAACCGGCGCAGCAATAAATGGACTTGAGAATTTCTCCATCATCGAAACAGACATGTCAAGCTGTTCTTGAGACATGTTTGGATTCTGTTCAATCATCATTTTTTTAGTTATTTCCATGACTTCTGCCATGTATTCTGGAAATATCATGTTAAAGATTATTGTAAAAACACCTACGATTAATCCTGCAACAACGGTTACTGTAACGCCGCCTTTAAGCGCTTGCCCAAAAGACAAAAATCCGTTGTTGATGTTTTTCTTAAAATTATTTAATGCAATGACAATTAAAATTATGGGTAAGAAAAGGTAATTGAGAAGGTTGAAGATTAAACCTAAAGTTTTGTTTTCCAATAAGTTTAGCCCCATGGCATACGGAATCACAAATTCTAAAATCATAATTACTCCAAAGATAACTCCGTACTGAACTGCTGATTTTGCAGGAGATGTAATTTCGCTCATGTTTTTAAGTTTTTAAATTAATCTACAAATATAACAATTCCCAAAATACAGTCGGCTAAAAATCAATTCTTAATGACAGAAAAAAAAGGCTGGGAAAGATTTGTTTATTGAAAAATTAGTGTAAATTTGCAAACTCAAAATAATAAAAGTTTAAAAACTAAAAAGTTATAGCGAGTTTATACCTTTTCAGAAATTGGAAAGCTGCAAAACAAGTTATAATTCAATCGAATAAAAATTAATTAAGATGAAAAAAGGAATTCACCCAGAAAATTACAGATTAGTTGCCTTCAAAGACATGTCAAATGAAGAAGTGTTTATTACTAAATCTACTGCAGATACAAAAGAAACTATCATTCACGAAGGTGTTGAATATCCAGTTGTGAAAATGGAGATCTCAAGAACGTCTCACCCATTTTACACAGGTAAATCTAAATTAATTGATACTGCAGGACGTATCGACAAATTCAAAACTAAATACGCGAAACACGCTAAATAATTTAAGCTTGTTTTTAAATATAGAAAGCCTTCCAATTTTGGAAGGCTTTTTTTTATTCCAATTATTTTAAATTTTCGCTAATTTTAAATCGCAAACTCTTAAAATGAAAGCGATGGAAACGGCAAAACTTGAAATTAAAGTGGGGATTCAAATTTTAAAACCAGCGTCAGAAGTATTTGAAGCTATGGTCGCGCTAGAAAAAATGGCGAATTACTTTATTGAAAAAGGTTCGGGTAGAATGGAGGCCGGGAAAACGGTCACGTGGAAATTTCCAGAGTTCGAAGAACTTTCTGAAATAGAGGTGATAAAAGCTGAAAAGGATAAAAATGTTTCGTTTTATTGGGAAATCGATGGGAAGAAAATGTTAGTGGAAATGCATTTGGAACAACGAGACAGTGCAACCGTCGTCAGAATCACTGAAAAGGATATGGAGAATAATGAAGCAGGAATAAAGTGGCTGAAAGGAAATACCGAAGGCTGGGCTAATTTTTTAGCTTGCCTAAAAGCTTATCTGGAATATGGAATCAACTTGAGAAAGGGCGCCTTTGATTTTATGTTCTGAATTATTTCGAAGTAAATTAAAACAAAAAAGCTGAACATTTCTGTTCAGCTTTTACTAGCGTCGGGGTGGCAGGACGACCTGCCTATTCCTTAATTCCTTGATTTTATTGGTGTTTCCAAGCATCCTCCCAAAAAGGGTAGCCGAATAGGTCTCATCAGAAATGAGATGTTTTGGTAGCCTTTGCATCCTGTTTAATATCTCAATCAGTCAATGTGCTTTTGTACAGGTAAATGTATTAAAATATTTTTGAAAAGCGGAAGCAATCTTGTCAGTAACTGTCATTTAAGACATTTTCGAAACATGAAGCCAAAATATTTATATATTTGGGAAGTTGAAACCATTCTTGAAATAACTTCTTAATATACAATATGAAATTAAAATTACTTTACCTGATTCTCTTAATTCAAGTAGCGACGTATGGTCAGCAACAATGGAGGCCTTTAGGACCGGACGATTTTAACCAAATTTCATATGAAAATACGGAGAGTTTTAGTGCCGCTCTTGATGGCAATGATATTCCGTACATGGCGTTCATTCTGATTTTTGGAAAAAGTTCGACCCTATCGTTAAAGACCGCATTTACAAATTGATCAAGAAAAAAGACTGTCAGGGACTACAAGAAGAATTCAAAGTGACTGCCGACAATATGGATCGAATTCAGGCAAGCGGCGGAGATGGATCAAGGAATCTTGACTTGATGAATTTTTTAGAAGATCAGATGCAGGATTTGGATTGTCACTAATCAACAGCAATAAAAATAAGTGTTTAGTGTCTCATCATTTAGAAAAATATATGTGTAATCAGCTGTACTTTAACAAGCAAAGAATAGTTTTTGAAGATTTCAAATATGTATGTTAATCTATTGTAATACTATAATTTGTAGGCTTTATGGCTGATTGGGACAAATGTTTTTATTTTTATTCAAAGTCAATTTTTTGAGACACATTGAGACACGGTAAAAAATTAACTCATTTCTTATTAAAAGGAAAAAAAGCCGCATATGCGGCTTTTTTCTATCCTGGTGTTTGTGATGGATCACTACTCCTAGGATATGTCCTTTCTTCCTGAAAGTGTCCATCTTGTTTATGAATAATTACATTAGAATTTCCATTGTAATTCTTCGCAATTTCGATAGTCCTTTGTTGAACTTCGGCTTTTGTACTTCCGGTGGTAGATGCGCGTTCCGCGCCCTCGACTTTCCCTTGCCATCCGGTTTCTGTTTTGGTGACGTGATACGTCTTTCTTTGTGTCATTCTAATTGTTTTTAATAGTTAATCCTTTTTTCTTCGCTTGAAGAAACTTCTTTTTTTCTTTTCATCTTTTTTTCGACTATAATCGATGTGTTCCTGAGACCAAGACGGAGCTCCGATGATCTCATTTCGTCGAATCCAATAGTGCGATCTACATTCAAAGTTCCAATTGCCAATTGATGGCGATAGTGTAACCGATTTACCATCGTAGGTCAATTTCCAATCTGTTGGTGTGATTGGAGTTACCACTTTATTACCGCATCCGCAGGCACATAAGTGAACTGCGGATTTGTATTCTACGGTAATAAAAAGAATTCCCTCTTCCAATTCATCAGGAATAAATTCGACAAACTTATATATTAGTGAAGTCCTCATTGAGTAATTTTCCGGTGTTAAGAAAAAATAGGCTGTTATATTCACCTTTCAAATCCTGATAGAAACCAATCATTTTTTTCCACTTTATCACGGCTAGAGTAGCATTGAAACAGTTTAATTCCACAATTTGAATATTGGTTGCATATTCGTTCTCTGCGACCTCATCCGAACCAATACGATGGGCAAGATGTTTGTTGTCTTCAGCGGTGGCCGCAGTTACACGAATTGTCCCAAGCAATTGATCATTTGCGCGATTGACACCCATACCTACGTCTATAAACGGAATATTCAAGGCTACTAGGGCGCTTGTTATAGTGGCACGAGCCTGATTACTATCTACACTTATGAAAACAAAATCATATGCGGAGAAACTCGCAATATTTTCAGAAGTAACATACACAGCATGTGGAACAATATTGTATCGTAAGCGAGAGTATATTTCTGCGAAATAATCGACCTTGTACAGCTCACCATCTACCGGGAATGTTTCCGCCGTGCAAGCGCCTGGTGCCCGAAAGGCATTGTGCACTTGAAAGACATCTCCATCGTAAATATGTATTTCTGCAACGTGCGTTTTTGCGACGAGATCGAGAATATATGAACCAGTCCCACCTACACCAATAATTGCAATTTTCTGACCTTCAAACGTTAAGTTGAGGTCTGAAATACCTGCTCTATTGGAATTTGCATCAGGATATTTAAATACTTTTGTTTCCATTATGCAGCTCGTTTATTTGGTGTGCATGTAACGAAAGGATCAATCCTCCGAGCTTCCCTACTAAGAATATCAGCGTAGGTGCGGAATTTCTCAAAATAATCGGAATATCCATTTGCAGGACGACTCGAAAAATAGTGATAGGCTACTATTCCGCCCGGTAAATTATAAATAGAAGACCCATTTATAATAGCCATAAGAGGATTACCATTAGCATCGCACGGTAATTCGCCGTTAAAGTACATGGTATGATCGGTTGCGGCACCGGTGCGCGTAGGCGCACTAAGGTTGAGCACGCAGTACAGCGAACCATACTTAACCTCTTTCGAGGACGTAACGTATGGGACATTGCTAACCAACAAATGTTGGTCAGCAATAATCTCCATATCGTACCCTTTTTCCCAGAGTTTGAGAAGGTCGGGACTATGACTTATCAGTTGCGGTAGCATGGAAAATCATTTTATTCTTTACAAACACAACTGCATCACGAAGCATTGAGCCTTCTGGATTCTGCTTTGGACCATCCTCATAAGCGACAGTATACACCATCGTTTCACTTTCACTGCACGCACCATATGCTAGTTCTATTACCTCCTTAAAGCTAATACGGGGCTTATCCCATTTCTTAGGCTGACCATTAATAATGATTGTCGCCTCAAAACCGACCTCAACGGTGTAAAAGTGCTCGATAGTAGGCCTAGCCAAATCTACTTCCTCATTGTCCTCAATCAAATTGTCTTTGTAAGGCTTCTCATTGTCGAGATAGATAAGATCATCAGCATCGATACCGGCCACTTTGCGAATTTGTTTCCCGGTAATTAATTGCTCCGGCCATTCAAAAGATTTCCCATTCACCGTAAACACGAGTTTTTCGGTAGAATAAAATTCTTCAATACCCGGACGCGCCAAGTTAGTTTTTGTACCTGGCAAAATCAATTCATCTAACCAAGGTTCCGCCACTCGGAGGTATAACCTGTCGCCATCCTTAATGTGGCCGATTTCACGAGTTTGTTCAGCAGTAATATACTGTTCCGACCAATCATAGCTTTTTTGGTTTACTGTTAGCTTCAGTGCCGGTTTACCGGCATTTTCATTGACGTTTTGCATTGTAATACGAATTAAATTAACCTCCTTTTGTTATCAAGCAGAAGCACGGAGAGCGCAACTCCAGGTGCGGAAGTTGTATTACAATTTGGATAGTTCACTAAGAATGATTATCTTTGCAATACAAAATTACAAGGGATTTGAGGTGAGGAGCCTCAAATTTAAATGTGTCCAGCATTACCCTACGAAACCGCCTGATTAATCACCGCAAATGATTGGTTAGGCTTTTTTTATTGTCCTCAGCATTTATTTCTACAAAGATACAAAGTTGTTTTGGATTACACAAGTTTTTCTTAATGTTTTTTTTATGTATAGATTTATAAAATAATATGTAAAGATTTATAAATAATTTTGTATCTTCGTAAAAGAATTCTAATCTTAAAAAAAACCTATATGAATATTCCAAGTGCTGAAAAATTTTATGAAGAGCTCGGAGGATTGATTAAAACAGAAAGGCTTACAAGAAAAATTACCCAGGACGACCTGGCCTATCAACTAGATTTAACAAGAGCCTCGATAATTAATTTAGAAAAAGGACGTCACAAGCCTTCTGTTTATCAAATAATAATAATTGCGAAATATTTTAATATGGATTATACAAAACTGATTCCAATGCCTATAAATATTCCTGGCGAGGAAAAGAAAAAAATTGCCTCGGCAGATTTGAGTAAAATGGTCAGTGATCAGGGGGAAGTTGATAGCTCAACAAAAAAAACTATTCAAGATTTTTTATCAGCGGTTAATAAATAATTACAATTATGAATATTAAGCTTATAAATAGTAAAGTAAATGCGATTCTAAAAGGACTCTCTGAACTAGAACCACCTATAAATATTGAGGAGATTGCCAAAAGCAGAGGGCTTAAAATTATTGGATATCCTTTGGGTGATGATGTTTCCGGTTTGTTATCAATTCAAAACGGCGAGGGAACTATTGGCTATAACCAGACTGAGCGTAATATCCCTAGAAGAAGGTTTACGATAGCTCATGAACTTGGGCATTATGAGCTACATAGAGATCAGTCAGATTTATTTGTCGATAAGCAATTTATATATCGCAGTCAAAATTCAAGTGACACTCCAGTCAAGAAAGAAATGGAACACGAAGCAAATTTATTTGCATCATCTATTCTAATGCCGACATCCTTATTAAGGAGAGAAATTGAAAAGTATGATATTAGTGAAGAAGGAATTAAACAATTAGCAGAGGTCTTTAAAGTTAGTACAACAGCAATGTCAATTCGAATTTCGAGTCTAGGGCTCATATAATAAAATTAAATTATAATTTATGACTAGAGAGAAATGGTTAATCGACCCCGCCGAGTTGGACGAATTCCAACGAGAGATTCTCGATTTAGGCATAAATGACAGTTATGTCATAAAAGGTTGTGCTGGTAGCGGAAAAACTATTTTGGCCCTACATCGAGCAAATGATATATATATCGACGCTCTGGTTGAGGGCAGGGCGAAGGCGAATTTCTCTATGGTTGTTTATACTGTCCCGCTGAAAGAATTCATTCGTTCAGGAATAATGGAATTAGATTTCCCTGTCCAACAAATTATACATTGGGAAAAATGGGACGAGAGTTTGATAGATTACGTAATAGTCGACGAGGCTCAAGATTTTTCAAAAGATCGAATCGATGCATTTAATAATGCGAAAATAAAATCGATTATGCTTTATGGCGATTCTCAGCAACAACTATATGCAGAAGGTATGTCAATCGAGGGAATTGCAGAATATCTTTCAATCCCCCAAAAGGAACTAACCAAAAACTACCGACTGCCTAAAGAAATTGCGTCTTTTGCTTCTCATCTTTGTGAAGATAAAGATTTAGAGAGTAAATGTATTAAGGTAGGTTCTGACAAACCACGTATAAAAAAGTTAGCTTCGTGGCAGAAGGAATTAGATTATATAATTGAAGAAATAAAAACAAGAAATTACACCGATGTTGCCATTTTAGTTCCATACAATCTTAAACGTAGTGGTGGAATAAAGAATAATTTAAACCATAGTGTAGAGCAGATTCATGAGTATTTTCAGAACGTGGGCTTTATTCATGAATGTAAGATGAATGATAAGAATATTACTTTCGAACTTGCATTTGATTCGGACAATCCTAAAGTGATGACTTTTCACAGCTCAAAAGGACTCCAATTCGAAACTGTATTTATTCCATTCTGTGACTATCCGACTCATGACAAGTGGTTTTATGATAAATTTCAAAACCCTTTCTATGTCGCAGTTACAAGGACATCAAAAAATTTATATATTACATATTCTACTAGGCTGTCCCAGCTTTTAGATGATATTCCTACAACCAAATTTGATTTATTATAATGTTATATTATCCATTATCATCAAAAGAATTTACATTCGAAAATATTTTTTCGAGTGAATCTATTTCGCCTCCTATATTTTATTCTTTACGCAATTATGGAATTGGTTATTTTCATATAATCCCAAATACGAATCTAAATAATACAATTGTTCTATATAGTTCTCCGCCTGTTTATACTATCGAAAATGGTATAAAATTTCTACTTCAAATCGATGAACGTTCTCTTGACATGGCTAGTCTTACCATCATTGATGAAAACGTATTTGAGTATAGAAAAACTATTTATTTAAATAAAAGCAATTTTAAAATACTTTTTTTTTCTGAAAAAGAGGCCAAAATCTCAATCTTAAAATCAAAATCGTCGTTACCAACAAAAAATCTAGACAAGTACTTAGAAAATTTTTTAATTGTACCGGAAACAAATTGTAGACAATTTGAAATAAATCTTGTCGAAATCAATAAAAGCATCGCCGAAATTAAGTTTTACACGGCAATTGACAAAAAGATTAACCATTTTAAGGGGCTGATCTATGGGATGGCGGTTGGTATATATGATAAATCTACCCGGGACGGAATTCCTTTTAAGAAAGCGCTTCGCGAGGTAACAAATTTATTTGCCGAATTCAAAAGTAGAATTAGCAATAATGACTCTCCAAAAAAGCTAAAAAATGAGAGTATTTTACAACTTTCAACTAATTTATTTACAGCGATTGATTTTTTAGGACACCAATATGATCAGCCGCTGACGGTTGTTGATTTAGATACGCCTGAATTGATCACGATTTTATTTGAAAATATTACACATATAACATCATTAGATGATGCTGAGCAATATGTAAAAAAAATATTGATTGACGATGAGATTAATGAAACAAATG
>Ga0247810_10002324_pt1 | contig 10618 bp, 9 predicted proteins | sample UWRJL119311C1_FD_179918 | JGI IMG/M metagenome (GOLD analysis project Ga0247810, IMG submission 179918) | Plant litter microbial communities from Arlington Agricultural Research Station in Wisconsin, United States - UWRJ-L119-311C-1 | ecosystem: Environmental > Terrestrial > Plant litter >...
CCACACCCGCTGGCCAACTGCAATGCCGGTGACGGACTCGCCCACGGCATCAACGACGCCGGCGCCGTCCTGATTGGGAACCCGCGCCTCGGGGAGTTCTTCGGGAGTGCCGCTGCCTGCACGGGACTTCCAGTCGGTGGGGTTGACCCCCGAAACCACCACTCGCACACGAACCTCGCCCGTACCGGGTTCAGGAATATCGCGATCGACCAGCTCGAGAACGTCCGCGGGTCCGGTGTGGGTGTAAACGACGGCCTTCATTATGCTCCTTTGCGAGTTCGTGCTGGGGTTGTACGAGATGCTGCGTTGGTGCCGGGAGCCGGTTTGTGATGCTGCTGCGATGCGAGATGCTGCGTTCGTTCGTGGTGCTGCGTTCGTTCGAAATGTTGGATCTATTCGGGATGCCCCGGCGTGTGCACTGCCCCTGCTTGCACTGTCGCTGACTACACCGCGCGCCAGACCGACGCTAGTTACGCCGACGTTAGCTACGCCGACGCTGGCTTCACCGGTTCGTCGAGCGAGAAGTCGGCAAAATCGAAGCCCGGCGACACCACACAGCTCGCCAGCACGTCGGATGAGGTGGGGAGCGTGCGCTGCCAGGTGTTGGCCGCGATAGTGACCTGAACCTCTTCGCCTGCGGGGGTGTCGGCGCCGAGCACGTGGCTCGTCACCTCCGACGGGGAGCCTCCGGTGCCGCCCAACTCGAGCGTGACCGGGGCGAGCCCGTTCCAGATCCACGTCTCCGCCGAGGTCACACGGTGCCACGCGGAGAACTCCCCGGGCGGCAGTAGGAACAGGATGAGAGTGGCCGTGGGGCGGGTCCGTACACTTCCGTCGGGCGCGACAACATCCACCGTCACGTCTGACGTCCAGGTGCGGCGGTACCACCCGCCCTCGGGATGCGGCTCCAATTCCAGCTCGATCGCGCGGGCTGGCCGGACGAGCTGTTCGATGACGGCACCGTCGGCGGTGTACCGGGTAGCGAGGGCATCACCAGACAAGACCTCGGACGAAACGCTGGTCTCGTCAGATCCCGGTGTCCCGGTGCGTGAGGTACCGGGTGTCGCGGTGTTCGAGGTACCCGGTGCCGTTGTGTTGGAGCTGCCTGGTGTCGCGGTCATGTCAGAGATCCCCTGGAGTCGAGTTACGCGGCAGTGATTCCGAAGGCGCGGGCGAGCTTCTCTATCTTCTGCGCACGACCCAGGCGGGGCAGGTCACTGCCGTCGCGGATAACGCGACCGCGTGCCTCGAAGTCTTCAAGGAAGTCCTGGGCCCAGCTGACATCCGACTGGGTGGGGCTGATGACCTCGTTGATGACGGGGAGCTGTTCGAGGTCGAGGCACAGTTTGCCGGTGAGGCCGAGGGCGACGGCCATGGCCGACTGCTCGCGCAACATCGGGTGGCTGGTGCCGACGGTCGGTCCGTCGATGGGGCCCGGGAGGTTGCCGATTCGGCTGGCAACGACCAAGCGGGAGCGGGGGTAGGCCATTGCCAGGTTGTCGGCGCTGGTGCCGGTGTCTCGACGGTAGTCGCCGCTGCCGAAGGCGAGACGGAACGTTCCGCGGGCCTTCGCGATGGAGGTCGCCTCTTCGATGCCGAGTGCGGACTCGATGAGGGCGAGCACAGGCACGGAGCCACCGAGACGGTCAAAGGTTTCGGTGACGTCGGCGGGAGATTCTGTTTTGGCCAGCATTACGCCGACGACTCCGGGAATACCGGCGAGGGCGTCGACGTCGTCAGACCAGAAGTCGGTGGAGTGATCGTTGATCCGAACCCAACCGGTACCGGCGCCGGACAGCCACTCAACAACATCGTTACGGGCGGCGGGCTTGAGCTTCGGGTCGACCGCGTCCTCGATGTCGAGCACAATCTGGTCGGCATGGGAGGTGGAGGCGGTGTCAAAGGCGTCCGGACGAGTTCCGGGAACCAAGAGCCAGGAGCGAGCGATTTCGGCGGGGATGATGGGGCGAGTCTTGTGCGGCATGCCTTCGAGCGTACCGGGGCACGTTTGTTGACGGGGTGAGGTAGAAGGGCATTTCGGTTCACGCGGCTTAGCGCAGGTGACTATCCCGCGTCGACGCTCACCTCGATCTCGCTGTAGCCACGGTCGGTGACAACGATGCGCAATTTTGCCGGGATCTGCTCTTTCATGGTGTCGACGTGACTGATCAGACCGATTGTTCGACCACCCGCCCGCAGGCTGTCCAGTGTGCTCATGGCGGTTTCGAGGGTCTCACTGTCGAGCGAGCCGAATCCCTCGTCGATAAACAGGGTGTCGAGCGTGATCCCGCCGGTCTGGTTGGTCACCACTTCGGCGAGGCCGAGTGCCAGGGCCAGCGATGCGAGGAATGTCTCCCCGCCCGACAAGGAATGTGTCGCACGGGAACGCCCGGTGTGTTGGTCGAGGATGCTGAGACCCAGGCCGGACTGCGTGTTGCGGTACTGCAGTCCGTCATTGTGCTCCAGCGCAAACCGTCCGCTCGTCATCGTGCGCAGTCGCGCATTCGCGGCGGCAACAATCTCTTCGAGTTGGGCCGCTAGTACAAAGGTCTCGAGTCGCATCCGCTTGGTGTTCGGCTCGAGTCCCTGCACGGCGTTGGCCAGCTGTTTCAGTTGGGCGAACTCACGTCGCGCCCGTTCGGTGCCGGCCATCTCCGCGAGGGCGGCCGACGTTGTTGCGGCCAGCCTGCTCACCCGCTCTGCGAGCGAGTTCGATGTCCGGAGTGCGTTGTCCCGGGCCGTGCGCGCCGCCGCGAGAGTGTCCGCCGCGGCATCCGCCGACACCGGATCCTCCGGCAGTCCCGCCAGTTCGGGGTCAGTGATAGTGGCACGTGCGGTTGCGACCGACTGGTCATACTCACGGATACGCCGGTCGAGAGCGGCGACGTCGCTGGCAGGTCGCCGCGCCGCGATTGCCTCGGCCTCGGAATCGAAATTCTGCTCGCGAAGCTGCGTCGTCAGCGTGGCCTGGGCCGTCGACTGTGCAACCCGCAGCGCGTCGGTCTTGGCGATCGCGGCAAGCAGTAGACGCGCTGCCGCTAGGTGGGTGCGGAGGTGGTCTGCCCGGGCTGCGACTGTGGCGAAGTCAGCACGGTGGTCCACAATTCGTGCCGAGACTGTGTCGGCGGTGTGCTGGACTTCGGCGAGCTGCTTCTGCGCTGTTGTTCGGGCCTCGGTCAGCGCGGCGAGGGCGGACGTGGCGTCGTCCAGCGTTGCCCGTAGGTGAGCCAGCTCGGCATCCTGGGTGACGCTGCGTGTGAACGCGGCCTGCGCTTTCTCGAGTGCCGCGGTGGAATCGGCGAGTTCGTGCTCAAGCTCGGTGACTGTTTTCCCATCCGCGCGGGTCCGTGCCTCGGTGAGCCGGGTGCCGACGGTCTGTGTCACGGTGTGGGCCGCGTCCATGGCCTCCCGCGCGGCCGTGAGTTCGGCGCGTGCCGCGATGATGCGCGCTTCGGTGACGGGTTCGCTGTCGTTGGTTGCGGGTTCGGGATGCTCCGTCGCGCCACACACCATGCAGGGGCTGCCGTCGACCAGAGTGGAGGCGAGTTCCGCGGCATGCCCGCTGAGTCGTTCCTCGAGCAGAGAGTCCAGTCGAACGGCCGCGGTGGTGTGGGTGGCGCTGCGCTGGCGCTCCGTGGTCTCGGCAGCGGCGAGGTCGCCCTCGAGAGACACGGCGAGACTGGCGGACCGCAGTGCTGTGCCGACGCGGGTGACTGCTGCCTCGGCATCCGGACGCCGTGAAGCCTCAACTTTCGCCTCGGCGGCGGCCTCCCCGAGCGCGGTGATCTGGGCAGGCAGACTGACGAGCTGGGCTGCTGCTTCGGTGATCTCCCGCTCGCGGGCCGCGAGACGCTCGGCCGCGCGGGCGATGTCGGCGACTAGCGCCGGGAAGCGCTTCTCGTCGGCGATGCTGTCAGCGAGGGACCCGAGGGTGCGCGTGATTGTGTCGATGGTGGTGTCCAGTGCGTCGCTGGACTGTGTGCTGGACAGTGCGCTCGACTGTGCTTCGACGAGTGTGGCGTAGCTGGCTCGGGCGTCGTCCTCGCGGACGGTTGCCGCCTGCAAGGCTGCCTCTGCTCCGCGATTCGCACTAATCAGGATCCACACCACGGCGGCACGCTGGGCGTCCGCGAGGAGGGTGCGTTCGATGGCGATTGCGTCGCTCTGGGCATCGAGAGCGCGTAGGGCAAGTTCACCCGCGGCCCGGCGTTCCTGGAGTCGCCGGGTGTCGACCAGTCGTCGATGCTCGACCTCTGCGGTGGCGGCGTGTGCGTCGGCCACGGTGGCGGCGTCAGTCGCGACAGCGAGCAGGCGGGAGAGATGGTTGCCCAGTTGCTCGAACCACTCGGGCGCGAGGTTCTCGGGGATAACGGTGTCAACTGCTGGCTCGTCATTGAACGTCTGCTGGTCAGCATCACCGTGCATGCCAACACCGCCGAACCCACCTTCAGCGCCGGCCTCGCCGATGTCAGCCTGCTCGACCAGGGCAACGGCCTGCTCGGCGCGGTGACGCAGCGACAGCGCGACCACATCGAGGTCCGCCTCTAGCACCTTGCGGCGCTCCACAAGAATGGATTCGATGCGTTCAAACCGACGTGTCCCGAACAGGGTGCGCAGCACCGACTGACGCTCATCGTTGGTGGACTTGAGGAACTTCTGGAACCGGTTCTGCGCCAGCAAAATTACCTGGAGAAACTGGTCCTTGGACAGCCCGAGGATACGGTCGAGGTCGCGCCCCACGTCCACGGCGCGGGCGGACATACCCTGCCACTCGTCGCCGACCTTCTGGGAAAGTTCGGCGGTGGCTGCCTGTTTGGTTGTACCGGTACCGCGCTGCTTGGGTCGCTCGAACTCCGGCGACCTCCGCACCCGATAGCTGGTGCCATTCACCGTGAATTCGAGCTCCACAAACGTCGGGTCATCGACGCCGCAGTGGTCGCTGCGCAGGTGTTGCTGCGCCTGCTCGTATCGCGGCACACTCGCATAAAGCGCGTAACAAATGGCGTCGAGAATGCTCGACTTTCCAGCCCCGGTTTTCCCGGTGATCAGAAAAATGCCGTCGTCGGCAAAGCGGTCGAAGTCGACCACCTGCTCGTTTTTGTAGGGGCCAAAACCCGCGAGGGTGAGCCGCGTGATTCTCACAGGGCACTCTCCGCGGCGCGCTGTTGCGCAAGAACGTCATTCACAAGGTCACGTTCGAAGTCTGTTGGGCCCACACCGTTGCGCACGTACTCGAGGAAACCGGCCACAATCTCGCTGTCACTCTTGGACCGGATCCGTTCGGAATAGCTGACGGTGGATGCCGTGGTCGACACCTCCGGACGATGCTCGAGGGTCACACAGAATGGGAACCTGGCCTGAAGCCGGCGCATGGCGTCGAGGGGACGCACTCGATCGGTGAGCACCACGGAGACCCAGTCGTTCTCGACGGCAGCATTCCCCTCGTCCGCAAGGAGCGCGTCGATGTCGCCCGTCAGCACAGTGAGGCGCCGGGGTACGGGAAGGTCCACCCAGTCGACCTCGCCGAGTCCGTTCGCGTCGAGGTCAACGAGCCACCCTCCGCGGGGTTTGCGCGCCTCAGAGAAGGAGTAGTGCAACGGTGCACCCGAGTACCGAACGCGCGGGGTGAGGGTCGACCGCCCATGGATGTGCCCGAGTGCGACGTAGTCAACGCCGTCGAAGGTGCTCACCGGCACAAAGTCCAGACCGCCCGCGGTGATGTCGCGCTCCACATCGCTGGCTTCGGTAGCGCCGATGGCTTCGGTCGCACCTCCAGCTTCGGTCGCACCGCTAGCTTCGGTCACACCGCTAGCTTCGGGAGCGACGACAGTGTCCGCCGCCGCCGTCGAGACCGCGAAACAGTGCGAGAGCACAACCGAACGACCGCCGCGCTCGGCGAGATCCGTCCGCACTCGGTCCATCACGAAGCCCAGAACCTGGGTGTGGGTGCGCAGCTCGGTGGACGGGTAATGGTGTCGCACCAGAGACGGCTCAAGAAACGGGATGCCGTAGAAGTGCACGGGGCCGTCGGCGTCCATGATCGTGACGGGCTGGTTGTGTTGCTGGTGCTGGGTGATGATGTGGATGCCCGCGAGCCCAGCGAATTCGGATTGAAAACCTAGCCGGGTGGCCGAGTCGTGGTTGCCGCTCGTCATCACCACGGTGGCGCCCGTCTGGTGGATGTCGCGAAGCGCGGACGTCAGAACACCGTAGTTCTCGGCCGCGGGTGTGGCGGAATCGAAGATATCGCCCGACACCACCACGACGTCCACATTGCGCTCACGGACAATCGTCACCAGGGCGTCGAGAACCGTCCGCAGGTTGCCGAGGGTGGAGTGCCCATGGAAGGTCCGGCCGATGTGCCAGTCGGACGTGTGCAGGATTCTCATAGTGCTCAGGGTAGTTGTGGTGTCCGACACCGCAGGTCCAACGCCCGTCCCTGGGGAGAGCGCGGGCTCTGCACTCTGCACGACGGGGTCGATTGCGCCACCGCTTTGTGAAACCCTCGACGGAGACGGCACCGGCTGCGTGGTGTTGCCGCCGGGCATCCGCCCCGGATCCGATGTGGATGCTCCATCGTGACCACGTGTGGGAGGTCGACAATGTCCATCACACCAGGCGCCAGCCCCGCGCCGCCTGCGTCGGGACGACTGCCCCTCTGGGCCAAACTTGTGCTGTTTGTGGCGCTTCCGGTGTTGTTTCTGCTTCTGCTCGGCGGAATTGTGCTCGGCGCATTCGCGCTGCGTGGCACCACAATCACCGCGACTGAGAGCGTTGTCGCTGGCACTGCGATCGACGCGCGGCTCACCAATGCGGCCATCACGTTGGTGCCGAGCACTGACGATAAGGTCACTGTTTCTGTCCGGGGTTCGTATTTCGGGCACAGACCATCGGTCGATATCACCAGCAGTGACGGTGCGACGGTTATCTCTGGCGGGTGCCGCAACGGCTGGTTTGGCCTGTGCCGCCTGACGGTCAGGATCGAGGTGCCCGCACGGCTGCCGGTCAGCGTCGCGGGGCAGAACGGAGGTATCCGTGCCAGTGACCTCGAGGGACCGCTCGAATTGACAACACGAAATGGCTCGATTGACGCTCAAGGCACTTCGGGACCGGTGGATCTGCGCACCGTGAATGGGTCAGTGAGTGTGGTCGGCGCCGCTTCTGACTCTGTGGAGGCGATCACTATCAACGGAGATGTGGATCTCTCGTTCGTCGCTTCCCCGGTCCGCGTGGTGGCCTCGAGCACTAACGGTCCGGTTTCGATTGAACTGCCCTCCAACACCGCGCGCTACGCCATCGATGCGAGCACGGTCAACGGACGCCTCGATTTGGATGGGGTGACCGATTCGCCGGAAGCGGACCGACTGATCCGTGCCAGTACAACCAACGGCAATGTCACAGTGAGGTCGAGTGGTGAGTAGTGCCGGATGGCGAGTGCCAGATGGTGAGGCGTGCCAGATCGTGAGGAGTGCCAGACCCGGCGCGCAACCGGCGTCAGGTTTACAGTGAGAAACGTGACCAGAGAATTCCTCCACGAAGAAGACGCCAACCGCTATGTGCTGCGGATCAACAACCAGCTGGTGGCCACCGTCGACTATCGAGTCAACGGCGACGCGATCTCGTTTACCCGCGCCTACACAACCCCTGCCCATCGAGGGCAGGGCAGGGCTGCAGAGATTACGGAGTTCGCCGTGAATGACGTGGAGACAAACTCATCGCGACACATTGTGCCGATGTGCTGGTACGTCGGTGAATGGTTCGATAAACACCCCGATCGCGCAGCGCTGCTCACGCGCTAATTCGCGAGGCGCTGCTCACGCCCTGGCTTGCGTCGCTCACGCGCTGAGTCCGGGGACGCTGAGTCGTCGTTAACGGCAGGAAGGCCCGTCGAGTGTGTTCTCGACGGGCCTTACCTTTGTGCACGGTTATGCCGTGCGGAATGATGCGTCTGCTAGGTGTCGCATCGGGTAAATCGTGGTGCATCGTGCAGACTGCGGTTGTGCCGCGTGCTGCGGTGGTGCGGAGAGTTACTCGGCAGCCTTGGCGGTGATCTTCGCAATTCCGACAACGAGCTCGTCGGTGACGGCGTCGGTGGAGAAGGTGCTGTTGAGCAGCTCGGCGGCGTCCGGGCTGATGAGCACGGTGGTGCCCTCAAGAACGGCGTTGCCGTCAGCGTCTTCGGCCAGCGGGTTCAGGGTCGAACCGTCGAGGTTGAAGATGTAGATGTCCTGTCCGACCTCTTCACCGTTGGCGGTGACGGTACCGAAGAGCTGGCTGGTTCCGGGGTCGATACGGAAGTCGGTCAGCTCGACGACAATGTCGCCGGCGGTCAGCGAGATACCGGATCCGTCGTGGTCGATCTCACCCTGGACGTACGGGCGGTAGGACTCTTCGGGGTCGTAGTAGTCCACGTTTCCACCGGTGATCGGGAAGGCGAGGACGCCGTCGGTCAGCGTGGCGCCGCCGATGACTCCGGGGGTGAGGCCGAGGGTGGTGAGGGCTTCAACGAAGCCGGCGTCGAGGGTGACCTGGGTGTCAACACCGTCGAGGGCGGGGATCGAGGCCAGCGGCTCGGGAGACGTCGACGATGACGAGGAGGAGGAAGAAGAGGGGGTGTCGCTGCTGGTGGTGGAGGAGCAGGCGGCGAGACCAGCGACGAGGATGCCGGCGGTGGTGAGGCTTACTGCGAGCTTCGAAAACTTGCGCATGGTGTCTATCCTTTTCTGTGCACCGGTTGGTGACGTTGTCGGATATTCGGCGCACTCCCCCAATCGGTTTGGTCTGCGACATCTCGACCCCTCACCTGCTCCTACACTCGGAGCAGCACGGAACTCAAAACAGAGATGAGGAATCAACGTGGATGCTCGTCAACGGAAGACTCGCGCCAAACTGTCCGAGGTGATTCTCCGACTGGCTGCGGAACGGCCTGCCAGCGATCTGACGGTGTCCGAGATCACGGTGGCTGCGGGAATCAACCGCTCGACGTTTTACCAGCACGCCGCGTCGCCCGTCGAACTGCTCGAGGATGTTCTGCGCGAAGAGCTTGACGCGATTCGGGATCGGTTCCTCCCGGTCACCCCGTCCGTGGCCTCCAACGACGAGAGCATTACGGTGAGCGCGCTGTCGCCGTCTGACATTCGTGATGTCACCGCGGCGGTGATTGAGCACGTGGGATTCCACTCCACCCTCTACTCGCGCGCACTCGGGGCAATGAGTGGGGCATCAAGCCTCCACCCCATGCTCAGCCGGCACTTCGCCGAATCCGTGACGCAACTGCTCTCCTTGCACGGAGTGAGAATGCCGCAGGATGACTCCCCCAGCCCGGCATCCGACGCATATGTCGCCGAATCGGCAGCGCGATTTATTGCGGATGGCACCGTTGGGGCCATCGAAGTGTGGTTGCGCACTCCCGAACCCCGGAGCGTCGATTCGTTCCTCGCGGTGTACCGCTTGTTGATGCCAGCGTGGTGGCCGCTGTAAGGGCGGTAATGTCCCCGGCATCCCGCATCGCCCCCGGCCGCAGCCGGACACACCCGATGGCAGTCGCAGATGCGCGATAATCAACGGGCTGGCTTTATACACCGATTGTCGCCGGCGGGACGTGACCGCCAGAGTGATTCTGACCGCTGACCTCGAACGAAGTCTGCAATGAAAAGGACGACACATGACCAACTCCGAACTCCCGGAACGCACCGCCCGCGAAGATCTCGCTCTCGAATTCAACTATGACGATGGCGACAACGTTGTGGTGACGGTTTCCGGTCACTCGAAGGATGTCACCGCACTGCGCGCGCTCATCGAGGTGGGCGACGAGGAGAACCTCGAGTTGCTTCTTGAGTCCATTGAGAATGGCGAAGTCGCGGACGATGCCGACATCGAGGTGGAGTACACCTTCGGTGACGACCACTGCACGGTCACCGCGTCGGGTTTCACCAACATCCGTCGTGGAGTCGAAGCGCTCGAGCAGGCCGGATCGGAAGAGATCTTCCTCAACCTCGTTGACGCGTTCACTGCCGAGGGCGATGGCAGCCTCGACGAGCTGTACGACGAGGACGACGAAGACGAAGACGAGGAAGACGGCGACGAGGACGAAGACGACGCTGACGACAGCGCTGCCCCCGCCGCCGAGTCCGCCAAAAAGTGAGTTGAGCGGCATCCGCGCGCGCCGATGAAGGACCCGGGCACGCGGTAGCCGCACCGCAACGCGCATCTGCCCCAGCATTTCCGCCCCAGAACGGGCGAGGGCGCTGGGGCAGTGCTGTCTCCGGACCGGATCGGACTGCGACCAGGGCACACCCGCCACTGTGCCGCTACCGGAAACTGAGGTAATCACAGACACATCGTCGGTTGCCCCCTAGGGTGGAAGGGACCGGGCGGACTCCGCACATGCGACAGCCGCCTACGCCTAGTGAGACGGAAAGCAGCAGAGATGCCCCAGTCCGAACCGAACGAACTCGCCGCACCGGAACCCACCCCTGTGCCCGTGGCTGCAGCCCCCGAGCATCCACCCGCCCTCGAAATCCATGGACTGACAAAACGATTCGGCCAGAAGACCGCCGTCGACAACCTCGACCTCGTGGTGCCTGCCGGATCGTTCTACGGGCTTGTGGGCCCCAAC
>Ga0247810_10002329_pt1 | contig 10597 bp, 12 predicted proteins | sample UWRJL119311C1_FD_179918 | JGI IMG/M metagenome (GOLD analysis project Ga0247810, IMG submission 179918) | Plant litter microbial communities from Arlington Agricultural Research Station in Wisconsin, United States - UWRJ-L119-311C-1 | ecosystem: Environmental > Terrestrial > Plant litter >...
GAATGGCTTTGGCGTAATTAGATCGGTAGTCAACATCTGATAAAGCAATTTGTTCAAAAGACTCAATTAGTTTATGAAATGAGATTATCGTTTCGAAAGGACTTTCGTTGTGTAAAAGACGATCCATTTTTTTTTTGTTTTTAGAGTACAAAATTAAGCATAAATTAAGAATCACCGACATTTTACCATTTCTTTCGCTTATGGTTCAATAGAGATAACTCCTTATAAAGTGGGGCTTTAAAAAACGGATAATTATTTTAACTAAATATTAACATCTATTATAACGGAACGATCGTTCCGTTATAATATCTTTGTACCATAATAATTGAATAATCAATAACTTAAAATTAAATAAAATGGAAAATTTAGAAAACAAAGTGGCTATTGTAACAGGGGGAAATAGTGGAATTGGATATGCAGCTGCAGCTGAATTGGTTGCGAAAGGTGCAACAGTAATTGTAACAGGAAGAAACAAAGAAGCCTTGGCAAAAGCCGAAACTGAATTGAATGTAACCGGAATTGTTTCAGATCAATCTGATTTAAAATCAATTGATAGTTTGGTTGAACAGGTAAAAGCACAATTCGGAAAAGTTGATATTTTATTCTTAAACGCAGGAATTGCTTCATTTGCTCCGGTAGAGTCAGCTTCAGAAGAACACTATGACAGTATTATGAATGTAAATGTAAAAGGAGTTTACTTTACAGTGCAAAAAGTATTGCCTATTTTAAATGACGGTGGTTCTATAATTTTCAATACTTCAATCAATGCACATGTTGGGATGCCAAATTCTAGTGTTTATGCTTCAAGTAAGGCTGCAGTTTTATCTTTAAATAAAGTTTTTGCAACAGAATTGGCACCAAGAAAAATCAGGGTAAATGCTGTTTCTCCTGGTCCTGTTGAAACTCCATTGTACGGAAAATTAGGATTGCAAAAAGAAGAAGTAGAAGGTTTTGGAACAGTTTTGTCAGAGAAAATTTTATTGAAACGTTTTGGACAATCTTCTGAAATTGCAAAAACCGTTGGTTTCTTAGCTTCAGATGATGCTTCATTCATTACAGGAACAGAAATTGTTGTCGATGGCGGACTTACAGTAAACGCTGTAGTTTAATTTTTTTTACACAAATTCAGGAACGATTGTTCCGTATAATCAGTATCTTTGTATAGAAATTTAAATTTTCGATCATGGCTAGAACAAAAGAATTTAATGAAGAAAAAGCTTTAGACAAAGCAATTGAAATTTTTTGGCACAAAGGTTATAACGGAACTTCGGCTCAGGATTTGGTTACGCATTTAGGTATAAGCCGTTCGAGTTTGTATGACACTTTTGGAGACAAACAGAAACTTTTTGCGCAATCATTGCTGCGTTATCAAAAACAGTCGCAAGATCAGGTTATAAAGCTTTTGGATGAATCTGAAAATGTAAAAGAAACACTGCACGATATTTTTAAACAAGCCGTTATTGAAAGTTTGGAAGACAGAATTACAAAAGGCTGTTTTATGGTCAACTCGTCTGTAGAACTTGCCATGCACGATGAAGACATTGCAAAAATCGTAAAAAGCAACAGCCAGACTATGGAACAGGTTTTTACCAAAGCAGTAAAGAAAGGGCAGGAGTCCGGACATATTTCGAAACAACAAGATGCAAGGGTTTTGGCTCGCTTCATCTTTAATAATTATTCCGGAATTCGTGTTTTGGCCCGAACCGGAGAAAGAGATAAACAAGTTTACGACGATATAGTAAAAGCTGTATTTTCTATATTATAATGTATAAAATTATTAAAAATAAAAAACGGCAATTACCAGAGTAGTTGCCGTTTTTTATTGAATTATAGGTTGCCGTCAATTCGTTTCATTTCGTCTATGATAGAGACAATGGCTAATTGGTCTTCAGGATTTAACTTTTCAGTATATAAAAGTGTAATTAAAATAGTATACGAATCCTCTAAAGATGAATTTTCTTCAAGTTTAAGATCGTGCGGATTTTGATATTTTGCAAGTAATGTTTTCGCAGTTTTAAAAGCGCTTTGCTGTAAAGTATGTGCTGTTTTTTTAAAATCGGTCATTCCATATATCTTTAATTTCAAATTTACTCTATTTTAAATCGCTTTTCTTAAGCAGTATAAAAAAACGGCAAGTACTATTGTAGTTGCCGTTTTTTGTTTTAAGTAAGTAATAGAAAATGAATCAACTACTAGCTTTTTTCTTCTTTATTGAAATAAACTAAGTAGTAATACATTTGTTTTTCTTCATCCCAGCCTTTTTCTACAAATTTTTCAGCGCTTTCAGGATTGATAAAATCCATTTTAATCTGAATATGTGTATCCAGGTTAATAACGTTTTTAATCGATTTTCTGGCGTCAGAAACTGCTGCGTTGGCAATAGGGAATGAGGTTACATCTTCGATGCTGTATTTTTCTCCTTTATCCACTTTATAGTTTTTGAATTCAGGAATCAAGTCAGGATTGTCTAATACTTCGTTTAGGAAGTTTTGTTCCTCAAACTGATCATTTTTTGCGAAATAATTCACAGATCTGTTCATAAACATTACCTCTTCTTTTTTGTCTTCTGCCGGCAAAACAACGTCTTTTGCGAAGTTTTGGCAGAATTTTAAGTATTTTTTTGTGATGAAGTTTTCATCTTCAAAAGCATCAACAGATAAAAAGTGCTCTAACCAGTAACGTGCGTCATAACGGTTACTATCAACAGTTAGAATTTTATAACCTTCATCTTTTTTATAATTAAAAATCAAACAACCTTTGTCTAATTTGCTCAGGTTGATACCTTGTTGCAAAATCATTTCAAGGTTACTGTTTTTTTCTTCAAACTGTAAAAAGTCGGCTTGTAACTCACTTTTAAAAATTCCAATTGCATCAACAACATTATTGTCGATACTTAGATTGGTTAAATACGTTACATAAACCTCTCCGTTTTTAATGTGCGGGTGATTTGATTGCTCAAATAAATGTGTAGTGATTCTTTTAGAAATCTCCTGCAAATTGTTTGGATTATCAAAAATCTCCGTTGCATATTTAAACATGTCGTTGTAATCCAAATCGACTTCGTGCGCAAACTGATAATAGTTTTCTTCTTTCTCTCTAAAAGGTTTAAAAAAGTACTCTTTTATCAAAGGCACAATTTCATCATTCAAATTAAAAGGCTGTTCCGATAAAAAAATCGCTTCGTTTCTGCTTTTGTTTCCTACGCGGTGTATCGCAAGCGTCTCGATGTGGGTGTTGAAAAGGTTGATCATATTTTTTAGGTTCAGAGTTGCAGAGGTTCAAAGGGGCAAAGGTTATTTTCGGTCTTTTATTTTTCTAATAAAAGCACTTAACATTCGCTCTAGTTCTCTGCTTTCTCCATTTATTTTGTTAAATTGATTCTCGTTTAAAAATTTTAAATTGAATGAGATTTCAAGTTGGGTTTGCATCTCGAATAACGATGACATTGAAATATTTAAAAATCTCAGATAATCATTATTTCCATCTCTGCCGTAACCTTCCGCAATATTACTGGGTATTGATACTGAACATCTTCTGATTTGTGAAGATAGCCCATAAATTTCTTCTTTGGGAAATGAATTTGTTAATTGGTAAATTTCAGTTACTATGTTCATCGATTTTTGCCAGATTAAAAGGTCTCGAAAAGTATTCATAATTAGTGCATTTAAAAAATTAAACACAAAAATAGGAATATTCGTATATTTTAAATCAAAGATTTAAAAAGAAAAACCTTTGAGCCTTTGCCACTCTGAACCTTTGTACCTAGAAAAAATCAATTCCAATTCTCCTCAAATCCAAAATCTTCAAAGCTGTCGTCGCCTTCGAACATGTCAAGATCGTCTTCGTCAAGATCATCTTCAAATTCTCCGTAGATATCGTCGTGCATATCGGCTTCAAAGCTTTTTTCTGTGGCTTCATCAGGCATTTCTCCGTGAGAGAATAATGTTTCCGGGTAAGGAACTCCTGCAATCTGATCTTCAATAGCAGCCAATTCAACTAAGAAAGTCCACATGTTGATAAAATCATATACATAAATGATTTTAGTATTTTGCTCATCTAAGAGGTCAGATAATTTATAATCGCTCATGGTTCTTTGTTCTCCGGGAACATCGCCAGTATCAAAAAGTGCAATTTCATCTTCCTGATTCCAAGTTTCATCGCAGGTATAAAACGAAGCTACTTCCATTCCGTCAAAACCAAAAGCGTTGAAGATTGCATTGTGTAAATCCTCAAGCGTATCGTCTTCAAGAATTGCAATGTCTCTAAAAATATCTTCTTCGGCGTCTAGAATTACTCTAAATTTATAAACCATAATCTTTGTTTTTATTGAGAGGTCAAAGGTAAAATATAAAAAATGAAATACGAATCAGGAATCGCGATTTGTTGAAAAGATTTTTTAGTTGTCAGGTTGAGCACATTACGATTGTCAGGCTGAGCGGAGTCGAAGCCCACGTTCCAATTGGAGCGCCCTTCGACTCCGCTCAGGGTGACAACTGTTTTTGATGTAAAATTTTATCTCCCAACCAATCGTTTTCTAATTTTATGATAACGTTTGTGATAAGAGCTATGACTAGGATAACTTCTGCCTGAAGTCATATTATTAAAAATCAAAGCAGTAAAAAGTAAAATTAATGTTCCCACTAAAACCGGAGAAATCACGTACATATATCCCAAAGCTTTTACTTTTTCGGTTCCGATAACGGCAATCAAAGCGGTTGCGCCTCCTGGAGGGTGAAGTGTTTTTGTAATCTGCATAGCGATTATGGCCAGCGAAACGGCCAATGGCGCCGCAATCCAGATAATATCCGGTGCCAGTTTATGAACTGTAACACCTATAAAAGCTGATATTACATGTCCGCCAACTAAATTTCGCGGTTGTGAAAACGGACTTTGAATAATGCCGTACACCAATACACTCGAAGCACCAAAAGAACCAATTAAATAAACGGCATCATTTCCTGAAAAGTGAATTGACTGTACGTAAGCCAAAATTCCAATCCCGATAAATGAACCGATAAAGGACCAAAAATGTTCTTTCGTGTCAATTAAAGTTTCCTTATAAAGAATATATCGTGTTTTTCGGTAGCTTCTTTTAATTTTAGGAGTGGGCATAACTGTGGTATTTTACTTGAAAAGAGTTAAGGTTATACTTAATTTGTGCTATTATTTGGTTAAGCTTGGTGCATAGCTATATACTGTAAACGGATAAATCATTTTTGCGGTATATTTTGATATTAAACAAACGACCAAAATGGGTAAAAATAAAGTGTAGTCATTTGTTAATCCGCAAACTAAAAATATGGCTGTAAAGGGTGCATGAATACTGGCACTTAAAACAGCTGCCATTCCGATAATCATAAAGTTAACCGGAAGTACGTGAACATGAAAAAATGTGTTTAAAATAGAGGCCAGTAATAATCCCAAAAATGCACCTATGAAAAGACTAGGGGCAAAAACGCCTCCGTCTCCTCCCGAAGCTAATGTTATCGAGGTTACGATAGGTTTTAAAAGTAAAACCCCAACAAAAGTAAACGCTAAAGTTAATGTTAATGGAATTTCGGCTGAGTTGCCAAAAATACCTTTTATAGCATGATAACCTTCTCCGTACAATTGAGGAAAAACAAATAGCGAAACACTTAAAACAACAGAACCAATTAAGATTTTATAATAATGGGTGTCGATTCTTCCAAATTGAGATTTAAAGAACAAGACACAACGCGTTAGATAAACCGAATTTATTCCTGCTAAAATTCCTAAAAGAACAAAATACGGAATCGCTTTTAGGTGCCAGGTTGTAATAGAAACAGCAAACAATGGCTCTTCCTTTAGGATAGTAAGTAATCCAAAAGCAACTGAAACTGCAATAATGTTCGAAATCACAAAAGCACGGGTCACTTTTCTGGAAATTACTTCGAGTGCAAATAAAATTCCGGCAATTGGGCTGCTGAATAATGCTGTAACACCTGCAGCAACTCCGGCACAAATTAACTCAGTTTTGTATTTACGAAATACATTTTCTTTTTGCTGTGCAACAGATCCTATGGTGGCGGTGGCAACAACTGTCGAAACTTCTATTCCGGTTGAACCTCCAAAAGCAACGGTTAGTAAGCCGTTTATAAAGTGTGATGGAATTTTATAAGAAGGTAAATTTTTTGAAGTTGATTTGGTACTTTCAAAAACTTCTTTGATGCCTTTGTTTTCTTTTTTCTTGAATAAATATTGTCTTAGAAAATAAATTACAGACAATCCGAAAACCGGAAAAATAATATAAAAAATGGGGTTTACCGAGACTTCATGAAAGAAGATTTCTTCGTAATACTCCGTAATTTTTTTTAGTGAAATTCCTAAAAAGGCAGAAAGAAAGCCAATTAAAACAGAAACGATAACTAATTTTTGAAGGACAATAAATTGATGATTTTTTTTGATTTTCGCCGTTTTGTTCATCAGATGTGGATTTATAAAATCGCAATATTTTTATGCGGATTACAAAATTAGAGAATCAAATTCGTTTTTTAATACAAATCACTCATTATATTGTGTTAAAGTTGTAAAAGAAAGAAAATTCTTTACTTTGCCGCAAAGACACCAAGGCACAAAGTTTTTCCTCATTTTTGTCATGTCTACGAAAGAGAAATATCATTAGAAACTTGGCAAAGATTGGCGATTTTGTGTGCGGAGTTACGATTGTGATTCTTCGTTCCTCAGAATGACAAACAATATGTTTTATCACTTAATCTTTTAAAAAAAAACTTTGCGTCTTAGCGTCTTTGTGGCAATAAAATCACTTATCTCTCATAAAACTCAATAGGCAATTGATCAGGATCAGCGATAAAAGTAAACCGCTTTTCGGTTGTTTCGTCAATTCTGATGGGTTCTGATTCGATATTTTTAGTATTCAGGAAAGCAATTGTTTCTTCCAGATTAATTACTTCGAAAGCTAGATGACGTAATCCAACCGCTTCAGGTCGGGAAGGGCGTTGCGGCGGATTTGGAAATGAAAATAATTCGACGATGTAAGTTCCGTTTAAAGCCAAATCTAATTTGTAAGATTGGCGCTCTTCGCGGTAGATTTCCCTAATAATCGTTAATCCTAAAACTTCGGTATAAAAAGTTTTCGATTTTTGATAATCAGAACATAAGATGGCAATATGATGGACTTTATTTAAGGTAAGCATTTATTTCGATTCAGGTTCTTGATTTAATTTTCTAATAACTTTGGCCGGATTTCCAACAGCTAATGAGTTGTCTGGAATATCTTTTGTAACCACAGATCCTGCGCCAATAACACAGCCTTTGCCAATAGTTACACCTGGACAAATAACAGAGTTTCCGCCAATCCAGCAATCGTCTCCAATAGAAATAGGCAATGCATTTTCGAGTGATCTTCTTAATTCGGCGTCAAGCGGATGCGTGGCAGTATAGATTTGAACATTTGGAGCGAAAAACACATTCGATCCAATATTTACGGGTGCGCAATCCAGAACAACACAATTGACATTAAAATAAACGTTGTCGCCACAAAAAATATTATAACCGTAATCGCAATGAAAAGGCGGCTCGATATAAAAACTCTTGCCCGTATTAGGAATTAATTCAGCTAAAATTTCTTTTGCTTTTTTGGTTAAGCGATATTCGGTTACGTTTAATCGGTGTAATAAATTTTTAGCTTTTCGTCGGTCCTTTACTAAAACAGGGTCTCCTGCAACATAATATTCTCCCGCAATCATTTTTTCTTTTTCTGTTTTCATAGCTTTTTGAAATAATGCAATATCTTCTATTGAATGTTATTCTTTTTAAGTATTTCGTCTAAAGATTGACTTCCCCAATCGACATTCATGTTTTTGTTACCTTTTCTAGTTTCTAAAATTCTTTTGTTGATAGATTTATCTTTAAAAGAAATTAATGTTTCTACAATTTGTAAATATACATGAGGATTGTCTTCCTTTTTTAATCGTTTAAAAAGAGTTTCATTAAAATAGGAGTCTTTTAATTCGAATACTTTTTTGCAATAAATTTCAAAATTAGTAACTGATTCATTAGCAATTTTATCAGAGATTAAATTGTAGGCAAACGATTTGTCATTTAGTACAATAAAATTAAGCATGTTTTCGTCTAAGTTCTCAGAAAATATACTTTGATTTATTTTAGGAATTGCTTTTGTGTTTTTTATTTGATAATTAGGATCGAGTTCTTTTTTACTTAATTCCAGAGTTTTGGCTCTGTTTAATTGTAACAAATATTCAAAACCGTCTACAGTTATAATACCTTCTTCTTGCCAGATCTTCCATAATAAATCATTGTATAATTCACATTTATTAGTCAAAATAGCTTCGTAAACAAATTGAATATGATACCTTTTAATATTTTGATGTTTAACTTTTGTAAAAGGAACCGTCAATAGAGCTAATGATTTTTCGTTTTTGTAAGCCGCAATTGCAGTATATAACTCAAGCCATTCGTGAGAGAAATGATCATTGTCTAAAGTTTCGTATAATCTTTTTTCTAAGAAAGGAAAAAAATGAGAATCTGGAAAATTTTGTATGGCTCTATACGTGTAAAAATAACCACTTTCTCCATCATCATCTTTAGCTCTATTTTTTAAAATTACTTCAATATCATTTGGATTTTTATATTTAGACAAAGTGACTAAAGCACTTTGATTATTATGCTTTACTACAAGTTCTCTAACTTTGGGATATAAGTATTCGGTAGGAACTGCATTTTCGATTGCCTTATATGAGGCATAAAGATTATTTTCTTTGTGAATTAAAAGGCTATCTAATTTATTAAATTCATTTTGACTTAATTTTTTAATATCAGAATTCTCATGTTTTGGATTAACAAGATTAATGAAAAAGTCGCCTACTTTGTCTGTAGATCTAATACAACCAAATTGAGTTTCCACTTGAGTACTATCATTTATATGATCTTTAATTATTGAAAATAAATCTACATTTTTATAAAATGCAAGTGCCCAGAAAGAATAAGATCTTACAACTCCATTAGAATGGTTAGTTAGTGTTATTAGTTCCTGCCTTGATGCATTCTTTTTTAATTCTTCGAAGTTTTCATATTGTTTTGGTTTAGCTCCGGAATAACCTACAGCAGAGCCCATTAAAATATTTATTTTTTCTATTTTTTTAACAATTAGATTGGTTTCTTTCGATATTTCAGAATTGTTTTTTCCTGAACAGCTGGAAATAAGAAATACTGCTATTAGAAATAGAGTTATAGAAGTTCGTAAAATAAATTTATTCATAATTGTTACTCAATATGTATGTGTTGAAAAAAGAAGAGTTTGGTATTACATTTTTTTCTTAGTAATCTTTTATTGAGTTTTGAATGTTTGCTTCAAAGCGGCAGTTGCATGCCAATCTCAATCTTGTTATTCCCAGGAACGAGTTATCTGCGTAAGAAACTCCGCAAAGAAAGTGCAGATCTGTGTCGATTCTGCAACGAGGATTCCTCGTTCCTCGGAATGACAAGATTGGGTTACTATTGCGAATGATGGATTAAAATCTATCCCTACACTATATTTTGTTCCTACGGAACTCCTCAAAAAAATTCCGGAGGAATGGTTTATATTGTAGCAACGGATTTTAATCCTTGAAAGGATCAATTTTTATATTATTACTATATAATTAAAGCAACTTCTTCAAAATAACAATTTGTCCTAAATGATAAACATCGTGCTGAATAATGCCATGAATATGCTCGTAATACGTATGACCATTATTCACGTAAATTTTTTCGAAATCCTGATCGTCAAAATCTTCAAAAAAGGCATCCCATAATTCTTGTGATTTTCCCAGACTTTGCAGCGATTGTTCCCATGAAGCTTCAGACGAATCCAGAATTGGTACAAAATAATTATGGTCAGGAGTAGTAACGGTTTCTCCCTGCATACGTCTTAAAATATTCCTTCTCCATTGAATTAAATGATTGACAATTTCCCAAATCGTGTTTAAATTTGGATTTATTTTTCTGTAAGCCTGTTCAGCTGTTACATTTTCTAAAGTATGTGCCAAAGTAACCTCCAGCCACGGATTTCCATTATAAATGGATTGATATAAATTCGAAACTCTTTTGCTTTCTGACATAACTGCGATGGATTATTTGTGATTTCTAAAAATTAAATTTTCGGTTTTAGTGATTATCAAAGATATAAAATCAATTTCTAGATAAACTGTTTTACAACTTTTTCAGTCTCAGTATTAAAAACGATTATACCTTCGTTTTTGTTGTCAAGCTGGTCGGCTAATTTTCCTTCTTTTGTCCAGACAGCACTGCGGCCAGCACTTACAAAATTATCACATTCCCCAATACAATTAGCCATTAGAACCGGCATAATGTATTTTTTAGCAATGTTAGGATAATGCGCAAACGCTTTTTCTATTCCGTTTTGAGATTTTGCAACACTGGCGAGATAGATTTCACCTCCAAGCGCACTTGCTTTTTCGGCGTGTTCTATTTGCAGGCTTTCATAACATATAGCCGGAATAATTTTTTGATTATCAATTTCGATTATTTCCTGGCCTTTTCCATTTTCAAAATACGGCAATTCGTCTTCGTGAAGTAGCTGTTTAGAATAAGAAAT
>Ga0247810_10002331_pt1 | contig 10584 bp, 8 predicted proteins | sample UWRJL119311C1_FD_179918 | JGI IMG/M metagenome (GOLD analysis project Ga0247810, IMG submission 179918) | Plant litter microbial communities from Arlington Agricultural Research Station in Wisconsin, United States - UWRJ-L119-311C-1 | ecosystem: Environmental > Terrestrial > Plant litter >...
ATTATAAAGCTCCTGTAAATTTACGTTTTGACGATACCAATCCTGAAAAAGAAGAACAGGAATTTGTGGACGCTATCAAACGTGACGTAGAATGGCTTGGATATCAGTGGGAAAGCGAATGTTATGCTTCTGATTATTTCCAGCAATTGTATGATTGGGCGGTGGAATTTATCAAAAAAGGTAAAGCGTATGTGGACAGCCAGACTTCGGAAGCTATGGCCGAACAAAAAGGAACGCCAACAACGCCAGGAACCGATTCACCTTACAGAAATCGTTCTGTGGAAGAAAATCTGGATTTATTCGAAAGAATGAAAAACGGAGAATTCCCAGAAGGAACCCATATTTTACGCGCAAAAATTGACATGAAATCAACGAATATGTTGATGCGTGACCCAATTATGTACCGAATCTTGCACAAAGACCACCACAGAACCGGAAGCGATTGGAAAATTTATCCAATGTATGACTGGGCGCACGGCGAAAGCGATTATTTGGAAGGAATTTCACACTCATTCTGTACGCTTGAATTTTTGCCTCACAGAGAATTATACGATTGGTTTTTGGACCAAATTTATGATGATAACAAGATTCGTCCGAAGCAGAGAGAATTCGCGAGACGTAATCTTTCGCACACGGTGGTAAGCAAGAGAAAATTACAGCAATTGGTTAAGGAAAAGCACGTTACAGGTTGGGACGACCCAAGAATGTCAACGATTTCTGGATTGAGAAGACGCGGTTACACGGCAAATTCGTTGCGTAATTTTGCCAACACCATCGGGATTGCGAAACGAGATAACTTGATTGATGTTTCGGTTTTGGAATTCTGCATTCGCGAGGATTTGAACAAAACAGCACCAAGAGTTATGGCAGTTTTGGACCCCGTGAAAGTGGTGATTACCAATTATCCAGAAGGAAAAGAGGAATGGCTTGATGCTGAAAATAATCAAGAAGATGACAATGCCGGTTTCAGAAAAGTGCCTTTTTCTAGAGAAATTTATATTGAAAGAGAAGACTTTTTAGAAGAAGCTACGGGCAAGTTTTTTAGATTGACTTTGGGCAAAGAAGTGCGTTTGAAAAATGCATATATCATTAAAGGAGAAAGCGTTGTAAAAGATGCCGACGGAAATATTACAGAAATTCACGTAACCTATGATACCGATTCTTTAAGCGGAAGCGGGACGGAGGCAAGCCAAAGAAAAGTGTCTGGAACGTTGCACTGGGTTTCGATTGCACACGCGATTGAAGCGGAAATTCGTTTGTATGACCGACTGTTCAACGACGAATCGCCGGACACGCACAAAGGAAAAGATTTCTTGGAATTTGTGAACCCGAATTCGTTGCAAGTGATTACCGGATATTTGGAACCAAGCTTGATAGATGCTAAAGTGGAAGATAAATTCCAGTTTCAGAGATTGGGTTATTTTACTGTAGATAAGGATTCTACTGCAGAAAAATTGGTTATCAACAGAACGGTCGCCTTGAAAGATACTTGGGAAGAAAAAGGGAAGAAAGAGGAAAATATCATCAATAATTCGTTGAAGGAAATCAACAAATATTTTAAAGTTGGGACCGATGAAGAACGAAATTCAGTTGAAAAATCAATAGGCGAGGAGCTGAAGAACGTTTCTAATTTCAGCTTGTTGCAGAATACATTGAAGAAGAATATCAACAATAATAAGAGTTCTTTGTTGTTTTCTAATTTCCTTCTGAAATATTCAAATTTGAAAACTTCGGATATTGAAGCCGAAACTTTGCAGAAATTATATTCAATGTCGTTGAAAAGCGAATCGCCGTTTGTGCGTTTTGAAGTGATTCAGAATTTGAAAAAGGATGAAGTGAATTTGGGAGAATTTTCTGGGCAGCTTTCAAATTTGAAGAATAGTGAGAAGAGTGAATTGGTTTTAGAAGTTTTAAAGAGTTTGTAGTTTGTGAAATATTATTAATACATTTAATTATTTCAAATATGTCAAAGATAATACAAAATCTAACTGATAGAGAAAAGAGAATTCTTGAAATAGAAAATCAAGCTATAAAAATTTATAGAACTCAAGGTATAGAGTGTCTAAATGATTTTTTAAAGACTGTTGATAGAAATTTTATAGTTATCAAAAAATTTGATGATGTGATATTTTGTCCAAGTTGTGGCGTTAATTTTGCATACGATAAAAACTCAAATGGGAAGATTATTGGAATTATAACAGGCGCTATAACAGGTGCTTACTTCGGTGCCGGAGTAGGTATTGTTGCTGGTCCTATCGGAGGTATTGCAGGTACAATACCAGGAGCAATCATTGGAGCATTTTCTGGAAGTAGTTTTGGAAGTAGTTTTGATAATACTAAATGCCCAAAATGCGATACATCTTTTAAAATACCACAGAAAAGAAATGATGCTCCAATAAAAATAAATGTATTACTACCATCGATTACATCACAAGAAATAATTGAGAAATCTGAAAAGTTTGAAGAAAAACTTCGTATTATGAAAAAAAAAATTGAAGAGAAAACACAAGAAATTAAAAATAAATCTCAAAACATCTGATAAATTTTATATATGAAAAGCTTCCGTTACTGGAAGCTTTTTCTATTATTGTAATTTTCTATTGAAGTTTAAAATTATATAGTTTTTGGTAATTAAAATTGGCTTTCATATTTTGATTTTAATTGATTTTTAGAATTTCTGAATGTCAATTTATGGTGCAGATGCGGATGTTTTCTTAAATCGCTTTATTCGCGTTTTTAGGTCGACAAAATTGGGTTAGCGCTTAAAAGAAGCCCAAAGTTTGTGTGTCTAACCCTGATGCTTGAAATTATCCTTTTTCTATTTTCAGAAAAAGATAATTTAATGCAGCAGGAACATGGTGTAAAAGATTCGAAAGTTGGGTTACTAATAAAATCACAAAAAAATACTTTAACGGGGTATTAACATCGAAATGTTAAAATTAATTGTAACTTTAAATTATTAACCAAAAAACAATATAGTTATGTCTAAAGGAAATGCAATTATCGGAGTATTAGCTGGAGCAGCAATTGGAGCAGCAGTAGGAGTTTTATTCGCACCAGACAAAGGTGATAAAACTAGAAAAAAGATTAAAGATGGTTTTGATAACCAAAAAGACGAATTACAGCACAAGTTTGATAAATTGTCTGAGCAGGTGAAAAGCAAATTTTCAAAAGCGAAAGTGGACTTGGAAACAGGTTTTGATGATTTAGTAGCTAATGCACAAGATACGAAAGAAGACGTGATTGCTGCATTAGAAAAAAAACTGACAGACTTGAAAGCGCAAGCGCAAGCTGCAACTGACAAAAAATAAAACCCTCGCTTTATGGCATTTGAAAAAATAAAAGAAAACACAGACGAATTGCAAGACAGAGCGAAAGAGTATATAGACGCAAATATTGCGTATTATAAGCTCTACGGCTTTAAAATTGCGATGAAATCAACAACATTAATGCTCAAGTTATTTTTGCTTAGCGTGATGTTAGTAATTGTAACCCTATTTTTTTCGATTGCATTGGCGCTGGCGATTGGATATGGTCTTGACAATTTTGCGTATGGATTCTTGATTGTGGGTGGTATTTATTTAGTACTTGCTATTTTGGTTTTCTATATACAAGACAAAATTGTGGAAGGCCCAATTTTAAGGACTTTCTCTAATATGCTTTTCAAAAAATATTAAAAATACAGTTATGGAAATTATAAAAACGTATTCTTCGTATGAAGAGATAAATAGAGAATTACAGATTCTTAAGGTTGAAAAAGATTTGGCTTTCGAAAAAATGCAATTGAGCTTTATGGAAACCAAAGATAGTTTTACTGCTAAAAATATTGTTGGGACAGTTCCCGGAATTGCTTTAAATATTATTGGAGCTTTATCAGGACCGCTGAAAAATGTAGGCATTGCTTATCTGACAAAGAAGATTTTTAGGATGTAAGACATTTATAAAAACAAAAAAGAGGCTTTTTAAGGCCTCTTTTTTTATGTACTTATACCAAGTCTGGATTTTCTGGATTTTCTTTGTCTCGCGCTTTAGATTCTTCTGATTGGTTGAAATCGGTCATGCTTCGTCTGGTATCTTTTCCGGCATCCGTTTTCTTTTGATGACGTTTCATTGCTTCGCCCACTTGGTTTGACGCTGTGAAAGAAGCTACCATGTTATTTAGCATGTCGCTTCCGGCTTGTGGCGAATTTGGTAACAAGATTAAATTAGAATTGGCATCGGCTCCAATCGCTTGCAATGTATCATAATGTTGCGTAACGACAATCAGGGCAGAAGCTTCTTGAGAATTGATTCCCACTTTGTTCAAAACGTCAACACTTTCAACCAAACCTCTTGCAATCTCACGTCTTTGGTCAGCAATACCTTGACCTTGCAGTCTTTTGCTTTCTGCTTCTGCTTTAGCTTTAGCAACGATTCTGATTCGTCCAGCTTCCGCTTCATATTCTGCAGCAGATTTTTCTCTGTCGGCAGCGTTGATACGGTTCATCGCATTTTTAACTTGGATATCTGGGTCAATATCTGTAATCAAAGTATTAATGATATCGTATCCGTAAGTAGTCATTGCTTCATTCAATTCACGTTTTACAGCGATGGCAATATCGTCTTTTCTTTCAAAAACATCGTCTAATTTCAGCTTTGGAACTTCGGCACGAACCACGTCAAAAACATAAGAAGTGATTTGGTCATGCGGATATTCTAGTTTGTAAAAAGCCTCATAGACTTTGTCCTGGATAACTTTAAACTGAACCGAAACCTTCATTTTCACAAACACGTTTTCTTTTGTTTTTGTTTCAATGATGACGTCAAGCTGTTGAATTTTCAAATTTATTTTTCCTGCGATTTTATCAACTATCGGAATTTTCAACTGCAAACCAGAATGACGGATGCTTTGGAATTTTCCAAAACGTTCCACGATGGCGGATGTCTGCTGTTTTACCGTAAAAAACGACGATAAGAAGATAAATAAGGCGAAGAATAATAATACATACAAAGGAATGTTTAAATCCATAATACAGTGTTTAAAAGTTAATTCGGTTAAGATAGTCAAATTTTTGTAATAAAAAAGCCTCTCATTTCTGAAAGGCTTTCTGATTTATTTCAAAGTTTCAATCGCTTTGTTAATTCTAGCAAGCGTTTCTTCTTTTCCAATAATGCTGATGATATCGAATAGGTGAGGGCCCTTTAATGAACCAACCAAACTCAATCGTAATGGTTGCATAATTTTCCCCATCCCGATTTCATTTTCTGCCATCCAAGCTTTTACCGTGTTTTCCACATTTTCGGTAGAAAAATCCAAAGTGTTTTCTAAAACTTCAATCAACTTTTTCATTAATTCAGAAGTCTCACTCCCGACACTTCGGGACCAATTCTTCGTGGCTTTTTCATCGTAAGAAGTTGGCGCCACAAAAAAGAGTTCAGATAAATCCCAAAGCTCGGAGGCAAATGTTGCGCGTTCCTTGACCAAACGAACGATTTCTGTAACCGTTTCAATCGGTCTGTTAATTCCTTTTTCTAGTAAAGCATGCGAAAGTTGTTGTGCCAAAACTTCGTTGTCTGCTCTTTGAAAATATTGGTGGTTGAACCATTTATTTTTCTCTGGGTCAAATTTGGCTCCTGCTTTGTGAACTCTTCCCAAATCGAAAATGTTGACCAATTCGTCAAGCGTAAACAATTCTTGGTCGTTTCCTGAACTCCAACCTAATAACGCCAAGAAGTTGATAACAGCTTCCGGCATAAATCCTTTTTCTCTATAACCTGAAGAAGTTTCGCCAGATTTTGGGTCTTTCCATTCCAAAGGAAATACTGGGAATCCAAGCTTGTCTCCGTCTCTTTTTGACAATTTTCCGTTTCCAACAGGTTTTAAAATTAATGGCAAGTGCGCAAATTCAGGAGCTTCCCAATTGAATGCTCTGTATAATAAAACGTGCAACGGCATGGATGGAAGCCATTCTTCACCACGAATTACATGCGACGTTTCCATCAAATGGTCGTCAACAATGTTGGCCAAATGATACGTCGGCATTCCGTCGCTTTTGAACAAAACCTTATCATCTAAAAGATTGGTGTCAAATTTCACATCGCCACGAATCATATCTTTCAATTGCAAAATCTCGCCAACCGGAGTTTTAAAACGAATGACATAGTCTTCTCCGTCCAAAATTCTTTTGGCTGTTGTTGCTGAATCATTCGTCAAAGAGTTGTCTAATTGCTCACGATTGCTGTGATTGTAGATAAATGTCTTTCCGTTTTCTTCATCCGTTTTACGCAATTTATCCAGGTCTTCTGCCGTGTCAAAAGCATAATATGCCCAACCTGAATTGATCAACTGATCCGCATATTCTTTGTACAATTCTTTTCTTTCGCTTTGACGGTAAGGACCAAACTTTTCATTTTTCCCAACGGTTTCATCAGGAGCAATTCCAAGCCATTCCAAAGCTTCCAAGATATATTCTTCAGCTCCAGGAACAAAACGGTTTTGGTCAGTGTCTTCCACACGAAGATAGAAAACGCCACCGTGTTTTTTAGCAAATAAATAATTGAAAAGGGCAGTTCTCACGCCACCAATATGCAAAGGTCCAGTCGGACTTGGGGCAAAACGAACACGAATTGGTTTTGACATTTTGAATAAATTTTTATACAAAGATACATTTCAATTAGAAAATAATGCCAATTAGGTAATTAGAAAATGAATTGAGACTGTTCAAACAGCAATTTTACTCAGGCCTTAAACCCAAAACCTTGCACCTTTTTTCGTAAACTAAAAATCACTACTTTTATCGGTTATAAAGAAACTACACGCGATTTTGGAAAATAAAGCATTGATATACGACAAATTAGAAGCTTTCATCAAAAAGTTTTACACGAATGAACTCCTCAAAGGATTAATTTTCTTCGTAGGCTTAGGCTTGCTGTATTTGCTTTTTACGTTGTTCGTGGAATTCTTTCTGTGGCTGAAACCAGTGGGAAGAACCATTTTGTTTTGGACATTTATCGTCGTGGAACTTTTTCTTTTGTTCCGATTTATTTTGTTTCCAATATTCAAATTGTTCAAGCTTCAGAAAGGAATCAATTATGAAGAAGCGTCTAATATCATCGGAAGCCATTTTTCTGAAGTCAATGACAAGCTGAAGAATTTCCTGCAATTATCAAACGACACCAATCAATCGGAATTATTGCTGGCTTCGATTGACCAGAAAGCACAAACATTAAACCCGATTCCTTTTGGCAATGCCATTAATTTTAAAGGAAACGTAAAATACCTTCCTTGGGCAATTATCCCGATTTTGTTTTTTGCCTTTTTTATGATTTCCGGTAACAGCGATGTGATTACGCAAAGCTTCAATCGGGTAGTGCGATACAACGAACGATTTTCTCCGCCGGCGCCGTTTGCTTTTGTCGTGACAAATCCGTCGTTGCAAACCGAGCAAGGAAATGATTTTGTCTTGCAAGTAAAATCACAGGGAAAAGTGGTTCCAGAAAATGCGATGATTTTTATCGACGGAGAAAGTTATTTTATGGAAAGCACCAAACCGGGAGTTTTTGAATACAAATTTTCAAAACCGACCAAAAATGTAAATTTCCACATTGAATCCAATGAAGTGACGACCAAAGATTTTGAATTGGCTGTCGTGGCTGTTCCAACGATTGCCAATTTTGAAATGGTTTTGAATTTCCCTTCGTATCTGAACAAGAAATCCGAAGTAATTCAAGGTTCAGGAAACGCAATCGTTCCTGAAGGCACTAAAGTAACTTGGAAAGTACAAACTTTAGCGACTAAATCGGTGGAATGGTCTGATTTAAAAACAATTACGCCTTTTTCTGCCAATGAAAATACATTTCAAATCACAAAAAGCATCAATCAGAACACAGAATACCAAATTTTGACGTCCAATGCCAAAGTGAAGCATTACGAAAAACTGAACTACCAGATTTCAATCGTCAAAGACCAGTTTCCAACCATTGCTGTGAACAACGCGCCGGATAGCTTGAAGCTGAACCAAAACGTGGTTGTCGGCCAGGTTTCTGATGACAACGGATTATCGAAATTGCAAATTGTTTTTTATCCGAAGAACAAAAATAACGAAGCCAAGAAAATGGCTTTGCCGGTGAAAAAAGACGTTTTTGATCAATTCATATTTTCGTTCCCAGGAAATCTTCCGGTGGAAGAAGGAGTTTCGTATGAATATTATTTTGAGGTTTTTGATAACGATGCTTTGCATAATTTCAAGTCGACGAAATCTTCTGTGTTTGCAGACAGAATTGCTACGGTGGAAGAAAAAGAGGAACAGAATTTGCAACAGCAAAATGACAACATCAAGAGCTTAGAAAATTCCATAAAAAATAAAGACAAGCAATTGTCCGAAATTGACAAGCTACAGAAATTAGGAAAAGAAAAATCAAATTTGGAATTTAAAGACCAGCAAAAAGTCAATGATTTTATTCAACGTCAAAAGCAACAAGAGCAAATGATGAAGGAGTTTTCTAAAAAGATGGAAGACAATTTGGATAAATTCAAGACCGATAAAAAAGATGAATTTAAAGAAGAATTAAAAGACCGTCTTGAAAAAGCAAACAAGGAAATCGAAAAGAACGAAAAGCTTTTGGACGAATTGAAAAAGCTTTCAGAGAAATTAAAGGAAGAAGAGCTGTTCGAAAAAATTGACAAGTTCAAACAAAGTTCTAAAAACCAAACCAAAAATTTGGAACAATTGGTGGAACTTACGAAGAAATATTACGTCGAAAAGAAAGCAGAACAATTGGCTGAAAAATTGGACAAACTTTCTGAAAAGCAAGATAAATTGGCCAACGACGACAAGCAAAATTCTACAGAAAAACAAAACGAAATCAATAAAGAATTTGATAAGATTCAGGAAGAATTAGACCAATTGGAAAAAGACAACAAAGAATTAAAGTCTCCGATGGATATTCCGAAAGACGAACAAACCGAGAAAAGCATAGATGAAGATTTAAAGAAAGCTTCGGAAGAATTACAGAAAGATAAAAAAGACAAGGCAAAGCCAAAGCAGAAAAGCGCTTCTCAAAAAATGAAGAAAATGAGCGGTGCAATGATGGACGCGATGGAAGGCGGGGAGTCAGAACAACTGGAAGAAGATGTAAAAATGTTACGCCAGATTTTGGACAATCTTTTGGCGTATTCGTTCTCGCAGGAAGATTTGATGAAGCAGTTTAAAGGCATCAAAAAAGGTTCGCTTTCGTACAACAAAAACTTGAAAACCCAGCAAGATTTGAAACTGCAATTCAAGCACGTTGACGATAGTCTTTTTGCAATGTCATTGCGTAATCCAAAACTCGGTGAAAACATCACGACGGAAGTTGGAAATGTGCAATACAACATTGACAAGTCGTTAGAAACATTGTCCGAATCTCAAATCCCAAAGGGCGTTTCGCATCAGCAATATGCGGTTTCTTCTTCGAATAAATTGGCTGATTTCTTAAGTGAAATTTTGAACAGCATGCAGATGGAGATGCAAGGAATGGGTTCAGGTAAACCAAAGCCTGGCAAAGGACAAGGAATGCAATTGCCCGACATTATCCAGAAACAGCAAAGCCTCGGCGAGAAGATGAAAGACGGAATGAAAGACGGCAAAAAACCGGGGCCTAAACCTGGTGAAAAGCCTGGTGAAGGAAAAGATGGCAAGTCTGGAAAAGATGGAAAGGGCGGAGGCAATGAAGGTGAAGGCGGAGAAGATGGAGAAGGCGATGCTGGAAAGATTTTAGAGATTTACAAGGAACAACAACGCCTTCGCGATGCACTGCAAAAGGCATTGCAAAAAGAAGGAATGGGAGGCAACGGACAGAATGCTTTGAACCAAATGAAGCAAATCGAAAAGGATTTGCTGAACAAAGGTTTCAAGAATGAAACGCTTCAAAAGATGATGAATTTAAAGCACGAGCTTTTAAAGTTAGACAATGCAATCCAACAGCAGGGCGAGGAAAACAAACGCCAATCTGAAACGAATAAAAAAGAATACAACAACCAGACGAACGCCGTTTCGCCTGCGTTAAAGCAATATTTGAATAGCATTGAGATATTAAACAGACAAACACTACCTTTGCGCCCAAATTACAACCAGAAGGTTCAAGAATATTTTAGAAAAGATGATTAGTTTTAATTACGAAACCGACTATGAATTATCAGACGAAACGGCCATCTCAGATTGGCTTTCGCAGGTGATTTTATCCGAGTCAAAAAAGGAAGGTGATATCAATTATATTTTTTGTGATGACGAATATCTGCATAAGATAAATTTGCAGTATCTGAATCACGACACGTTGACTGATATCATTAGTTTTGATGATTGCGTAGGCAATTTATTGAACGGCGATATTTTTATTTCTGTGGAAAGGGTAGCAGATAATGCGAAGGATTTTGAAGTGACGTTTGACGAAGAATTAAAAAGAGTACTGGTTCATGGCATTCTGCATTTCGCAGGCTACAAAGACAAATCACAAGAAGATGAACTTAAAATGCGTCAAAAGGAAGAGGAAAAAATTGCGATGTTCCACGTGAAACAATAGCTTAAATAACTCTTTCGAAATTATAATTTACGAGTAACGTTCCAC
>Ga0247810_10002334_pt1 | contig 10578 bp, 6 predicted proteins | sample UWRJL119311C1_FD_179918 | JGI IMG/M metagenome (GOLD analysis project Ga0247810, IMG submission 179918) | Plant litter microbial communities from Arlington Agricultural Research Station in Wisconsin, United States - UWRJ-L119-311C-1 | ecosystem: Environmental > Terrestrial > Plant litter >...
ATACAAATAGTTCCAGTTGGAGCATCTTTACTGCTATGTACCAATACTCCCCAGCTAACGGTTTGTAGGCACTTAATATCATGCGTGACTATTGCCTGTGCGCCGCGTTGATAAGCAAAATCTATCGCCTCGGGGTTTTCTATCGAACCTAATACATTCGCGAGTCGCTTGTCACTCGGTTCTTTAAAATTAATCAGATTCTTTCCATGCACAATCTGGTAGGTTACGTAGCGAGTCGTATGTGAATCAAGCGGATCCACCATAGGAAACTCCGCAATAGTTTTTATGTCGTTCTGTTGGCTCAGCCATTGATAAGACTCTGGGGCATTATTAAAGTTAAATGATGGCGTATTAACAGCTGTCGAATACTCAGTAAGTAGCAGGAGTGAGAATATCGCAACGATACCAGCCTTTACTGTTTTATTTCGCCAAATTCCTTTGTGAATTCTCAGTAGTAACCATAGAGTAAACGCCCCATACACAGCCAATACTACATGCATAGGCACGAAGAATCGCGCAAGAACACGCCAAAGGGCAATATTATGGTCAATAAATAATTGACCAGGTAGGTAAATGGTATGCCCCGCAATTACGGTGCTTGGTGACATCATAAATGACAAGAAGATAGGGGTAGTTACAACAACAATACATGTCAGAAGTATATACATATTCAGAGTCCGAGGTTTCAAGCTTCCAAGTGATGATTGTCTTGGAAGGAAGACCTTTATGACTGCCAACGTAATACCGACCACAACAAGCAAAATTAATATAAACCCAATATAAGTCATACTCTCCGTGCTATTCGATCGAAGATTTTTATAGCTATCAAGCGTCTGACTTTCCCCTGTTGATTCAAACAGTGGATTTGTAGGTGAAGGCAAAATAAAGTCCATCACTTTGGTTTGGTACGCATGCAACTCAGCTCCGATGTCTGAACGAGAGCTACTAAGTGTATTCTTGATGTCTGCACCCTGAAACAGCTGAACACCAAAAATAGGCACACACAGAACCAGCAAGGTCACAAGCGCAATAAATAACGAAGAAATTTTTTTGCGATAATCGGCTAGATTTACTCTTCGAATAAAGCTAAACAATACACCTGAAACGATGAGACCAAGAACCATTACACTTGCAAGTAGTAGATAGTACCCATCTGTATAAAAAGCGAGTGCAATTGCTGCGCCGAATAAGAGTCCTCTTTTTTTGGTTGGTCTTGTCCAAAGGGCCATAAAACTAGCTAGAATAAATACAAATACTATCGTGAATATGTATGCGATATGCGAACTAGACTTATAAAGATTGTACGGCACAAACGCGATTGCTATACCCGCAAATAACGCAATCGCAATAGAGCCCGTAAGACGCTTTAATAGCCAATAACCAGCCATTGCTCCACCGATAAAACCACAGAGCATCACAATGTTAATACCCGCAACCGCACCAAATAAATAAGATGCCACTCGTATTGGTAACCAAAGCGCAAGATATGTGACAAATGTTGCACTACCTAGCTTTTCACCAAACGGATAGTTTACAAGCGTAGTACTCGAGAGAAATGGGTCAATACCTGGATCGGCGAAGTTGAGCCATAAAAAGCCCGCAGTTGCATCACCTGGATCACTTACAAATAACTGAGACGTAATATTAAACGCTACAAAATTAGTAAGAATGATACTAAGAACAGTAAAGAAGATAAATACCAGACCGTATTCAAGATATGATCCTGATAAAAACGGCTTAAAGACTCGTGCATTTTTTGCTAATTTTCTTAAGTATGCTTTCATTGGTACTATCGCCTATTGTACTATTCTTTGATTAGTTAGGGTTATCGAATCGTTGAACTTTGTGTCAAACTCAAAAATATAACGACTCGACTCCATACTAAATTCTATTTCGTTTTCACCCTTTTGAAGGACTAGTATCTTTTCATCGTTATTGTCGACTGACTTCAGCACAATCTTTACAACGCCGTCCGTGTTATTGTTTAACGTCATCTTTAAATTAAATGAAGTTGTATTTTCCGCACATGCTTTCCGAATTCCTTGGCATAAATCAATCGCAGCTATACTTAAACTAGATTGAATAGGCACATTAATGCCATAGATACGTCCCTCATCCGACGGTCGATGCCCACTCTGAAGAACTGCGACATATCGATACACAACTCCGGGTTTAATTTCATAACTTTCAATAACTTGGTTCTTCTCAAACTTACTATCGTATGTTTCACTGTGTATTTTTTGCAAACCAATTGACTCGGATGGATTCCAGTGTTGTCGATTATTGTTCCATACAACAAGCCTTGTTGCCCCTAGATAACGAAGTGCAGGCACCGTCTGTGGATTATCGAGATCCATTATTGCCACTCTACTATAGGCGCTTGGACTTGTTGGTGAATAGGAATTAATTGTCGGGTGTGAATATAAATGCTGTCCAGTTAAGTACAGACTCCCCCTGTAATACGGCTGCTCTCTCATTGGATACTCCGCGACTACCTGGTCCTTTTCTTGGGATAATTTAGTATACACAGTAGGTAAATCGCGTGTGTACGACCAGAATGATCCTGCGTCAAGCGGGTTCCGAGGCAGATATTCAATCAATAGTACGAAACAGAATACAATTACAGATACATAGGTTACTCGTTGTCTTTTTTTCGGTGACATACTCATAACAAATTCACAAAACCATGCGATACACGCTAATAGTATCGCGGGCTGAACAACAAAGTATAAGCGCGCAAACACCCTCCACACTGGGGTGTTGGTCGCCAAATACCAAGTCGGGGTATGCACTTGAATGCCAGCAATTACAATATTTGGCGGCAATGAAAATAAGAATGCAATGAAGCCCATAGCTAGTGCCGATAAACCAATTGCCCTAAAAATGCTTGCCTTTTTTGAACTAGGCTTTGGATGCAGCAGCCACCAGCAACAAGCAACCACCAAGGCGACAATCAACGACCATCCAAGATAGAGGGTGAAGGTTGCATCTTGTCCGTGATACGTCGCACTTTTCATATCTTTTACAAATGCCGGCGCAAGTGGGTTTGTCATTGAAGGCAAAATATAATCAGCCAAACGTGCGCTATAAAGTGTAGCATCCAAAACTTGGTCACCCCTGGAGTTTGCCGAAATGGCTGCTACGTCACTAGATTGCGAGTGCACGTATAATAGAGCCGGTACTATTATTATCAAAGAAACCAAGACGGCCTTAAACACTCTTACTAGCACCTTTTTTAATGTGAGATCAAATTTCCTGTAGTACCTTAGCGCCAACAAAGTCCCCGTAAAGCTCGCCGCAGCAAGCGGTATGAATAAAATAAAGTACGGATCAAACAAAATCGTAAGACCACCCAGTACTCCCAAAATAACTATAGGCATACGCTTCTTTGTTTCGAATATGTTTAAAATACACCATATTACGCCAAATAAATACGCAGGCATAAATAAATAGGATGTATGCCCGACCGCATTTAGCAACAGAGCCATAGGAGTAAAGGTTATGACAATCGAAAGCAATGCAGCCAAAAGCTTTATATTTAATAATCGCTTGTAAATGAACCCGTAAGTGACAAAAAAACTCAATGTAAAAGCGATTCCAGTAAAAAGATTATACCCTCCTACAGAACTACCCATAATCTTTGCGCATATCCAAAAAAGAATATATCCAACCTGACCAAGCAAAAATAATGGCGACCAGAGCTTCTCGCCCCACGGATATGCAGATAACTCAGTTTGACTCCACCATGGCGACTGAGGGTAATGATCGTATAACCACATTATTCCAGCCGTATGGTCTCCTGGGCCGCCATAAAGAGCTGAATTCATGTGTAGGATAACCCACCAAAAATTAAGCGCCAAGATAGCAGCAAGAACAATGAGGGCAATCTTATGACGATTCACGATTGCCAGTAACAGTTTTAGCTTCACTATGGTGTTATTTTTCTCAAAAAACCACGCCATATTCCAGCGCCATAAACAATGGCAAATATGGGCGTTAGAATAAATAGACTAAGTGCATCAGCCAATAGTGCTCCCAGAATCAGTGCCATAAATAACTCCAAAAGCCATACCCCAACTAAGCCCAAAAATAGTACTGGATAGATAATTAGCCCAACTAGGATAAGTGGAGTTGCTATTAAAAACAATATAAGCGGCATGAAAAAGCGAGTATTTGGACGCAGGAAGCCATCTACAAAGAATTGTCCTCTATCATATGCGTGTAAAAGAAACTTTTTAAAGGTCGAGCGACCGTGATAGATGCAAGAAAAACCAGGGGAAAGATGAATAGGTTGTCGCTCAGCCATATACCTAATAAGCAATGTATCGTCTGACGAGAATTCTATATCATTTGTAGTGGTTTCAAAGTCTTTCATTGATGCCATAAGCCTTTTTTTAGGCATATAGATCATTGTTGTCCCTTTTGGGTAGTAATCGAATTCTTCTAAGCCATAGCTTGTCGTTTTCGGGTTTTTAAAGTAACGCCTCCAACCTATATAGACAATGGCGTCCCAAAAACGAGCAAATATGTTTCCCTTTTTGTCTATATAGACGTGAGCATTCCATATTTGATCAGTTGTTTCCTTGAGCTGCTCCTTAAGAAAAGATAGTGCATCTTTATGAATAAACACTCGAGAATCGATAAATAATATATTGTCTTTGGTTGAAAGTTCGACTCCACGCTTTCTTGCCAAGTATCGTCCTGTATTTTTTTGAGTAACTACATTTAGCTTGAACTTAGAAGGAACCTGTAAAGCGAGGGCCTCATCCTTACTACCATCTGTTGACCCATCATCAATAATTATTATCTCTGCATCATAAGAATCTGCTTGCTGAAGTGCGTCGACAATATGACGAACTGTCGGAGCAATCCATCCCTTCGCATTGTATAGCGGAATAATTACCGATAGACCTATTTTTGCCATTACTCCCCCATTTGTTGTTATATCCAATTTAACATACGGACACGGTCATACGGTAGCCACGCCATAAATGCAGTGGCGTATTACTATGAACTAACCGCCGTCAAGAAACTCGTTAAAGTTTGACGCCCGTCTACTCTGATGAGACAATAGATTGAGAAATTAACGAGGATTGAGAATAGGATATGGCGAAGGTTGCACTAATTACAGGTATTACAGGACAAGACGGATCCTATTTGGCGGAATTATTACTAGAGAAGGGCTATGACGTTCACGGTATCATACGTCGTTCTTCAACATTCAATACAAGTCGTATTGACCATATTTTTCAAGATCCGCACGAAAGCCACACCCGACTATCTCTCCATTATGGAGACCTTTCAGACGCGAGTAATATTTCTCGACTTATTGAAAAGATTCAGCCCGATGAAATCTATCACCTAGCAGCCCAAAGCCATGTTCGTGTTAGCTTTGATATTCCAGAGTACACCGCAGATGTGACCGGTGTTGGTACACTGCGTCTTCTAGATGCAATCCGTGAATCTGGAGTAAAGACTAAATTTTATCAAGCATCATCGTCAGAAATGTTTGGCCTTGTCCAACACGTGCCACAAACAGAGGATACACCATTCTACCCCCGTTCACCATATGGTGTAGCAAAAGTATACGGCTACTGGATTACAAAAAACTATCGCGAAAGCTACGACCTATTTGCATGTAATGGAATCCTCTTTAATCACGAATCGCCTCGTCGTGGGGAAACATTTGTTACGCGTAAGATTACTCGTGGTTTAGCACGAATTAAGCTTGGACTTGATGAGACTCTATACATGGGTAACCTTGACGCAAAACGAGACTGGGGATATGCGAAAGACTACGTCGAAGGTATGTGGATGATGCTCCAACAAGATAAGCCAGACGACTACGTGCTTGCAACGAACGAAACACACACGGTTCGTGAATTTATTGAACTTGCATCGAAGCGCCTTGGGTTTGATTTGGTGTGGCAAGGTGAAGATGTGGAAGAAGTTGGTATCGACAAGAAAACAGGTAATATTATTATTAAAATTGACCCTGTCTATTTCCGTCCAGCCGAAGTTGACCTCCTAATCGGTGACCCTGCAAAGGCAAAAAAGATTATGGGCTGGGAACCAAAAGTGAAGTTTAAAGAACTCGTTGAAATCATGGTTGATGCAGACCTTGAAACAGAATCAGCAAAAGGAGTAAGAGCTTAATGCTAAAACTAATTAAATCTAGTTTCTACCACGAAGCAGAAACAAAAAAAGCACTCGCCGACTTCATCCTGAATGAAGAAATTCTCAGTATGAATAAAGAGTGTAAAAAGTTCGAAGAAAGTTTTGCCGAGAAACAAGGACGCAAATACGCCGTCTATGTTTCGAATGGTAGCGTTGCTAACCTGCTTCTTATTCAATCCCTGCTTAATACAGGCCAATTAAAGCGTGGTGACAAAGTTGGTTTCTCTGCACTTACATGGCCAACAAATGTCATGCCCCTCATTCAGCTTGGACTCGAACCAGTTGCAATCGATTGTGAGCTTGAGACATTAAACGTATCTCCAGCAAAGCTGGGTGAACACATCAAAGACCTTAGTGCACTTTTCCTTACGAACGTCCTTGGTTTTTGTGACGACCTTCCTGGCCTAAAGAAGCTTTGTGATGATAACAATGTACTTCTTATTGAAGATAACTGTGAATCACTGGGATCAAGTGTAAACAATACCCTACTTGGTAACTTCGGTGTTGCCTCTACGTTCTCATTCTTTGTAGGACACCACATGTCGACTATAGAAGGGGGCATGGTATGTACGGACGACGAACAGCTTCACGACTACCTCGTTATGGGTCGTGCACACGGATGGGATCGAAACCTGTCACCAGAAACACAACAAAAACTCCGTACTGAAGCCGGCATTGATGACTTTTATGCAAAATACACTTTCTATGACATTGCCTCTAACTTCCGACCAACCGAAATCAACGGTTTTATTGGAAACACACAAATGCCTTACTGGGATGAGATCGTCTCAAAGCGAGTTGATAATTTCCATGCGTTTGCTAAGGCAATGGCAGAAAACGACGACTTCTACCAGTACGAGCTTGGACATATGGACGCAGTCTCAAACTTCTCTATGCCTGTTATTTGCAAGACACCGGAACTTGCAGAACAATATAAAAAGAAATTCCAGGACGCAGAAGTTGAAATCCGCCCTGTAATTGCAGGCAACATGACCGAACAGCCTTTCTATAAAAAATATGTAAATGACACCGCTCCGCGACCAAATTCAGATCTCGTTCATGCAAATGGTTTTTACTTTGGTAACAACCCAGAAATGACACCTGAAGAAATCGCAACACTTTGCGGACTCTTGGGAAAATAATATGGATAAAACCACAAAGATATTCGTCGCCGGACACAGAGGCCTTGTAGGTTCAGCGATTGTACGAAAACTTGAAAAAGAAGGGTATACAAATCTTGTTTTAAAAACTCGTCAAGAACTAGACCTTTTTGATCAAAAAGCAGTCGATGCATTTTTTCAATCAGAAAAACCTGAGTACGTGATCGATAGTGCAGCCAAAGTTGGTGGTATCAAAGCGAACATGACACACCCTGCAGAATTTTTATACGAAAATTTGCAAATTCAAAATAACCTTATATGGTCCGCAAAAAATGCAAATGTGAAAAAGTTCCTTTTCCTTGGAAGTTCTTGTATCTACCCGAGAGATGCACCCCAGCCGATGAATGAGGATTCTTTTAGCAAGGGTGCACCCGAAGTAACTAACGAAGGGTATGCCTACGCTAAAATTGCTGGCATGAAGCTATGTGAGTACATTTACGACGAATTTGGTCTTAATTTTACTTCTTGTATGCCAACGAATATTTACGGTGAAAATGACGACTTCAATCCTGAAACATCACACGTAATCCCTTCCTTAATCCGTCGCATGCATGAAGCAAAAGTCGACAATACACCCGAGGTTGTCATCTGGGGTACAGGTGTAAGTCGCCGAGAATTTCTCCATGTCGATGACCTTGCGGATGCAGTAGTATGGCAATTAACTCAATATACAGAAAAACAGTTCCTTAACATCGGTACAGGTGAAGATATTTCTATTAAAGAACTGGCTTTTATCATCAAAGAACTTGTTGGGTATGAAGGCGAATTGGTCTTCGATGCAACAAAGCCGGATGGTATGCCTAAAAAGTTACTCGATGTAACACGTCTACATAACGCAGGCTGGAAACATAGTATTAAGTTTGAAGACGGCCTAAAACGCACGTACGATTGGTACCTTGCGAATATCAGCTAGATAACACTATACGCACTACAATATACCGTAGTGCGTATTATTTAAGATCAATGTTTATTAGTTTGGTTGAGAGTATTGATTCCCAATCATAATCTTTTGCTAATTTAGCAGATGCATTGTGTGCACTTGCCCACGCTTTTTTATCATATAGATATTCACTTATTGCTTTGGCTATAGATTCAGGGGTATCGTCAGGTAGCAATGCGGCGCCATGTGACTTCAGTACCTTCGCAATTGGCGGGACATCAGTCAGTACAATCGGAAGGCTTGCGCCTAAATATGCTTTAATTTTACCGGGGTCAGAAGTAACCGAGAAGTTATCCGGTACCTTTGCATATGGCGCAACAGCAACTGTCCCCTCTGCAAGGTAGGCCTCGACATCTTTATGGTCTTCAACGAATCCACGAAAAGTAATCTTGTTAGTTAACCCTAATTCATTAGCGAGTAACTTCATCTTTTCCTCATCAGGACCACCACCAACTATATCAAGTGTCACATCTTTATCTTTCTTAGTCAGAATAGCCAAGGCCTTAATAAGGTTTGTGACTCCTTGTCTTTCTACGATATGCCCCATGTAGACAATTTTCTTTTTTTGAAATGCATTCGCACTCACCTTTGGTGTACGAGCGAGCCACGCACCCATCGGAACAACCATTGACCTTGCCGCAACATTCGCCGTCAAATTGAGATACTCTGCCCTTTGTTCAAGTGCTTCCTGTGTCAATTCTACACGCATATCAGCATGCTTACATACAAAGCGATCGACTGCATTATAGACCTTAGTAGCAATTCCGTTACCGAACCTGTTCGGCACAAAATCGACAGCCCAATACACAACCTTTTGGTTACGACCTAGCTTACGGCGCAGTAAACCTCTAAGACAGGCTAAGTTATTAAAACCAAACCATACTGTCTCATCAGACGGTATTCGTAGTGGAATAAATAAGTCAAAAACGTATGTATAGGGTGGTTTATTCAAGATATTAACACGCTTCGTTGTGACGGATTTATTTTTGTAGAAATTGGTGACGTGAACATTGTCACCACCTGCAACCAGAGGGTGCTCAATTGTAGTAACGCTTGCAGCTTTGTGATTCAAAAAAAAGTCACGAAGCGCTTGAGATGGACCATCGGCATATCCATTACTAACAATAGTAAATTTCGATTGAGTTATCTTATTCATTAACTGTATTATAAACTAGATAGGAACTACTTATATGAAAATGCCCAACGTAAAAAACTTCTACGTAAAATCAAGTCTATTTACGATACTCTCACTCGCTGCGGCGGCATGTAGCTATTTTCTATATCCTATTATTATCCGGATTCTTCCTTCAAGTGAGTTTGGTGATTTTGCGGTCACCACCACCATGCTAAACCAAATACTATCGATATTTCTCGCACTCAACATCATTTCGGTACACCTTGTAAAAAAATACGGCGAAGAAGAATCACGACACTACATACAGATTATCCAAAAAATACTTCTACAAGTATTTATAGGACTTTGTGTAGTAGTTGTTATCCTTTCACCCCAATTGAAGGATCTATTGAAGATAAGTCACCTCTCTCTATTTATTCCTCTTGGTCTTATCCTACTTGCGAGCGTCCCAGTAACAATATGGAACGGCTTTTTACAGGGGCATAAAGAACTCGTACGTATTGGTGTATTCTCATTCAGCGCTTCGCTCGCCAAGCTTATTTTTGCATCCGTATTCGGTCTTTTGCTGGGTGCTATCGGCGCTCTTTTTGGCATACTCGTAGGAACACTGCTTGGTATTCTTATCCTGCAGTTATACCCGGGAGTACGACTACCCAGCTTACGTTCTACCTTTGATAAAACAAGCAAAAAAGACCTTCGTTTTTTGTCTAATCTAAAATTTTATATTCTTCAATCAATATTCGTTGTTGGTGCGCTTGGTTTTCTGCAAGGATATGATATCTCACTCGCTAAAGCCCTTTTTGAACCTCAGCTTGCAGGCCTATATAGCGGTATCGGCGTATTAAGTTACGTACTTTACTACGTATGTTTTATCCTTATCTGGATCGTCCTACCTGAAGTTGATGTGAAAAATCCAAAGAATAACCGGCGTATTATCAGTACAGCGTATAAGATATTTGGTCTCATAACAGCAGTAGCCGTAAGTGCAGAGTTACTATTGGGTAATATTTTACTGCCATTTATAATCGGTGAACAATACGAAGGCAAAACAATATGGCTCGTATATGCAACTTTGTACCAACTCATGCTGGTAGGAATTGCACTGTATGCCTTCTACTTATTAATACGACATAAATCACGTGCAGTTATATTAGTTGGGTACGTTT
>Ga0247810_10002337_pt1 | contig 10572 bp, 8 predicted proteins | sample UWRJL119311C1_FD_179918 | JGI IMG/M metagenome (GOLD analysis project Ga0247810, IMG submission 179918) | Plant litter microbial communities from Arlington Agricultural Research Station in Wisconsin, United States - UWRJ-L119-311C-1 | ecosystem: Environmental > Terrestrial > Plant litter >...
ACTTTTGCAAAAAATTAAAACAAATGACAAAACTTTATTTTGCTGCACTGACTCTATTAAGTGTTAGTTTACAAGCTCAGGTGCAAAAAGATACCATTAATATTGATGAAGTAATTATTCATGAAAATAGGTTTAGTACACCTATATCCAAGAAAAACAGAAACGTTTACGTAATTGATCATGCTACAATTGCAAAATTACCGGGAAGATCTGTTCAGGAAATTCTGCAATATGCCAACGGAGTTGATCTTAGACAAAGAGGCCCTTTTGGAAGTCAGGCTGATGTAAGTGTCGACGGAGGAAGTTTCGAACAAACGGTGGTTCTTTTAAACGGAGCCAAAGTTATAGATTCTCAAACCGCTCACAATATGCTTAATCTCCCTATTCCGGTTGAGGTAATCGAAAGAATCGAAATCATCCGCGGACCGGCAGCGCTTACCTATGGTGTAAATAGTTTAACAGGAGCAATCAATATTATTACCAAAAAACCAACGCAGTCCGGATTTTTAGTCAATAGTTATGCAGGTTCGAATTTCGAAAAGGATACACAAAATACGGGTGATACTTTTTATGGTACCGGAATTCAGGTTGGTGGTGTCTTAAGCAAGGAAAAACAGCAACATTCGCTTTTTGCTTCGCATGATAAAAGCAACGGATATCGCTATAACACAGCTTTCGAAAATAATAAAATCTTTTATCAGGGTAATTACCAGTTAAATGATACCAACGAAATTTTAACTTCATTTGGTTACATCAATAATGGCTTTGGAGCAAACGGATTTTATGCAGCGCCAGGAGATAAAAACTCAAGCGAAGTAATACAGACAACTTTTGCATCGGTACAATCGAAACATCAGTTATCTGAAAAATGGACTTTGATGCCTCGGGTAAGTTACAGATACAATTATGATGATTACCGTTATTACGGAATTTCGAACCTCAACGCAGGAAGAAGCCAGCATTATACCAATTCAGTAGCTGCAGAAGTGAATACGACTTATAAAATGGAGACAGGAGAATTAGGCTTTGGAGCCGAAGTAAGAAGCGAAGATATTCACTCATCTAATATTGGGGATCATAATCGTGACAATTACGGAATTTATCTGCAGTACAGAACGACTTTTATCGAAAAGCTTGATGTAAATTTTGGAACTTATGTCAATTATAATTCCGATTATAAATGGCAGGCTTACCCGGGATTAGATGCAAGTTATGCGATTACAGATGCTTTTAAAATCATCGGAAATATTGGCACAAGTCAGCGTATTCCTTCGTTTACTGATTTATATCTTAACCAGCGTCCGGGAAATATTGGAAATCCGAATCTGGATACTGAAAATGCTTTTCAGAGTGAAATAGGATTCAAATACATCAAAAGAGATTTTAGTTTTAATGCCAATTATTTCTTTAGAAAGATCAGCAATTTTATCGATTGGACAAGAAACGCAACAACAGAGCCGTGGCAAAGTAACAATTACGGAAACCTGAATACCAATGGTTTCAATTTGCGTACCAATTACAGAGTCAGTTTTTCTAACGATTCTAAGTTGAATATCAATCTGGCATATTCTTATCTGGATTTTAAATTTCAGGATGTAATTTCGACTGTTTATGCCAAATATTTGGTTTCGTCTCTGGAACATCAGGTAACCAATACAATAGATTTTCAGCATAAAAATTTTACCGCTTTATTTGCAACCCGTTTTAGCCAAAGAGTAACCGGACCATCTTACTGGGTAAATGATTTTAGAGTAAGTCAATCGATCAAAAAAGTGACTGTTTATGTAGATGCGCAAAACATCTTTAATGCGACTTATTATGAAGTAGGAGCGGTGCCTCTTCCTTCAAGATGGTTTAGCCTTGGAGTAAAATTTGTGACTTTCTAAGCTTCTTTGTTCTTTTAAAATAAAAATATAAAATCCCTTTCATCATTTATGATGAAAGGGATTTTGCTTTTAAAAAACAGATTGTTTGCTATCTATATTGAGTTTAGGATTAATTTTCTAAGTTTGTACAGACCTCATCGTTTAGAATTTACGTGTTATTCATAAATCCAAAAATCACAATTTGAAAATTCCTGTTTACAATCAGAGTTCAGAAGCAGTTGGCGGTATTTATATTGCCGAATCGTCTGTATTGGGACGAGATGCAGAAACCATAAATAAATTAGGAACACATCGCGATGATTTTTATATTTTTTTTGTGCTTATCAAAGGCAAAGTCATTATGAAATGTGATATGATAGACTTGAAAATTAGTGCACAAAGTATTGTAGTTATAAAACCTTTCCAGATTCATGCGCCAAAATTTGTTTCACCGGATGCAGTTGGATATTATATAAGTGTAGCTCCATTTTTAATTCCGAATCATTGTGCAGCTGTTTTTCAGAATCTGAAAATTGTTGATCAGGTAAATAAAATTGATAAACTCCACAAGTACGATCTTTTACAAACTGTTGCGCTATTGCACCGTTCTTTTGAAGATACTATTCTCAATAAAACGGCTATTGTCAATGGTCTTTTTAATGCTTTAGTTTACCGTTTTGTCAATATTTATTCAGCATCCAATACTGTAGCATCAGAAATTAAAAATCAATCGATGCTGATTTATTCTAATTTTAAACAATTAATTTCTGAAGTTACTTTTTTAGAAAGTCCATCATTTTTTGCGCAAAAATTAAATATTACTACTTCCCATTTGAATTATTGTGTGAATGCTTCGACAGGTAAATCAGTCACTTATTGGTTACAAAATAGCATGATTATAGAAGCGCAGCGATTGCTGTATTATACCGAAAATGATGTCAAAGAAATTGCCTTTATGTTAGGATTCGAAGACCATACTTATTTTTCGAGATTATTCAAAAAAATAACTGGCGAAACCCCATTAGCCTTTAGATTAAAATTCCGCGAATAGTCCAATCATCCCTATTTCCTCTGCAACGTGTTTTTTAGGTTTTAGTGTCAATTTTGCATTGAAATTAAAACATACCATTATGAATTCGATGCCTAAAATTATTGGAGATTTTATGGAACTTGCTTTTAGCAGCAAAATATGCAAAGTAAAAGTTACCGATACTAAAATGCTGAGCAAAAATATAAAGAGAATCAGGTTCAAAGGTCATTTTCCGCACATCAATTTTAAAATTGGCCAAGCTATAATTATCAGGATTGATGATACCAATTACCGCAATTATACACCCAGTAAATGGAATAGCGAAAAAGGAACATTTGAAGTTATTTTTCATATACATAAAAATGGCCCCGGAAGTTATTTCGTCGAAAACCTAAAACCTGATGACCAAATAACGGTGGGAATGCCACGAGGTTTTGAGTTTTTTAAAAAAGAAGAAAAGTACCAGTTTTTTTATGGAGATGAAACCTGTATTAGTGTTTTTAAAAGTTTTAAGGATGAAATTAATGCTAACGAAAATAATTACCTCGGTATTTTAGAGCTGGATCCTGAGAATATGGAAGTTCCTGATAAACTAGGATTCTCAGTTGATATTGTTCCAAAGACTCCCAACAAAGCCGAATTTGCAATAGAAACACTGAATAAATTAGATGCTAAAATTTGGGATTTATGGCAACATGGACAATTTTATTTAATGGGAAATGCAAAGTCTATTCAGGCGTTTAGAAAAGTATTAAAAGAAAAAGGTGTCCTCAATAAAAAAATCTATACCCAGGCTTATTGGGCCGAAGGAAAAATTGGATTGTAATCACATAATCAAATAGTTGAAGCTGTAGTGTTGCATTTTGATACAATTTAGAACAATCAATTTCAGATCTTTTGCAACATAAAAGAGTAGTTTTGAGGTGAAACAAATTTAGTTTTTTTAACCACAAAAAAAGGCTCAAAATGGTACATGAAAGAGTGATGGAGAAGTTGTCGATTTTGGCTGATGCGGCGAAATATGATGTTTCATGTTCGTCAAGTCAAAGCAATCGAAAAAATAAGGATAATGGACTAGGAAATGCAAAAGGATATGGAATTTGCCATTCGTATACCGAAGATGGCCGTTGTGTTTCGTTGCTGAAAATTTTACTGACCAATCATTGCATTTTTGATTGCGCGTATTGCGTAAGCCGAAAAAGTAATGATGTAAAACGTGCTGCTTTTACGGTACAGGAAGTCGTTGATCTTACGATTGGTTTTTACAGAAGAAATTATATCGAAGGTTTGTTTTTGAGTTCCGGCATCTTTGATAATCCAGATTATACGATGGAACGTTTGGTGAGGATTGCCAAGAAATTACGATTAGAAGAAAATTTTAATGGTTATATACATCTTAAAGCCATTCCGGGAGCCAGCGATGAATTACTGCAACAAGCCGGAATGTACGCCGATCGTTTGAGCGTAAATGTCGAAATGCCAACGGAGAAAAGCCTTAAATTACTGGCACCGGAAAAAAATCATATCGATGTGATTAAACCAATGGAATATCTGAAAAATGAAATTGTTGGTTATAAAGAAGAGAAAAAAATCAATTATAAAGCTCCGCTATTTGCTCCGGCAGGGCAAAGCACACAAATGGTGATTGGTGCGACGCAGGAAAATGACATGGAAATCCTGGGAATGGCCAATTATTTTTATGATCAAATGAACATGCGACGCGTGTATTATTCCGGATATGTACCCATAAGTTATGATACCAGACTTCCTGCGATAGGAACTCCGGTTCCGATGATTCGCGAAAATCGTTTGTATCAGGCCGATTGGTTAATTCGCTTGTACGGATTTAATGTAAATGAAATCGTGGGTTTTGATCAGCCTAATCTGGATCTTGATATCGACCCAAAATTAGGTTGGGCGTTGCGCAATATGAATCAGTTTCCGGTCGATGTTAATACTGCAGATCTTGAGCTGATAAAGCGTATTCCGGGTATTGGTTTTTTGAGCGCCAAAAAAATTGTCGCTGCAAGAAAATTTAAAAAATTAGTGCCTCAGGATTTGCAAAAATTAGGAATCGCCTATACGCGCGCTAAATATTTTCTGGCATTTGCAACACCTTTTCAATTACAAAAGGATTTAACTTCTATTCAAATCAAAGATCATATTCTCAATACTCAAAAGAGTAAATACAAGAATGATTTTTCGAATCAGCTTGCTCTATTTTAAATGACACAGATAATTTACGATGGTACTTATGAAGGCTGGGTTACAGCCGTATTCGAAATTTATGAATATAAATTGCAGGATATTGTTTTTGCCAAAAACGAAGTCTCTGCCGATTTGCTTTTTTCTACCAATCATACAGTGATTACAGATGAGATAAAAGTAAAGCGGGTTTTAAGCGGATTACAAAAACGTCTTTCGAAAAATGGATTTCAGGGTTTGTATCATGCCTTTTTATCTGAAACCAATAAGATCGAAGAAATCATGTTTCGGTATGTGCAATATGTATTGTCAAGTACAATAAATGTAGAAGACGATTTTAGTAATAATGATGTTTTAGAACTGCGAAAAGCCATTAGACTGACAGGAAAAGAATCACATCGAATGGAGGCTTTTGTTCGGTTTCAATTAACAAAAGACCAATTGTATTATGTGATTATTGAACCGGATTGCAATGTTTTGCCCCTTATAGAAAATCATTTTAAAAGCCGTTATGCTGATCAGCGCTGGTTAATTTATGATGCCAAACGTAAATATGGTATTTATTATGATCTTAAAAATGTTTCGAATGTAGCAATACAATTTAATACTGAATCTAATTCCTCTAAGTTTTTAGCAGAAATAGGCGATGAAGGCGAAGAACTTTTTCAGGATTTATGGCGCAATTATTTCAAAAGTGTCAATATTGAATCCCGAAAAAATACAAAACTTCATCTCCAGCACATGCCAAAACGATACTGGAAAAATCTAACGGAGAAAATTCCCGATATCAAGGGTCGGATTTAGAAGTAATGCTTTACAAACTATCTTTTAGAGATAACGCAATTTTTCCTCTTCAATATCTAAATAATGCATTTGTCGCCTAATGATGGTTTCATCCAGCGTTTTATCTTCTTTGTTTTTAGCAATTAGCCATTGTCTTTGCTCGTTTAATAAATCAAGATAAATTACTTTCAGTTCTTTGCCTATTGCTTCATCATCAATGCCATTACTGTACTGTTCCCATTTATGAATAAGATGCTGTAAAGAAGTATTATTTTCGATCTGGTCGCTGTAATTGGTTTTAAGATAATTTAAAGCAAATTCGGCTAATTCGTGGCGCAGGTTATTATGAGCTTCTTCTTTTGGCAGCGGATCATAAACATCCGTAAGATTAATTTTTTTAATGAAATAAGGTAAGGTGAGTCCCTGAATGACCAACGTTAAAAGAATAACGATAAAAGTGATAAATAAAATAAGATTTCGCTGCGGAAAACCGTTGCCATTATTCAAATAAACAGGTATAGACAGGGCAGCAGCTAATGAAACTACACCTCTCATTCCGGTCCAGCCCAATATAAAGGGGGTTTTGTAACCGGGATTTCTGCTATCGGCAACTGTAATAAAATTTCGGGCAATGAGCGTCACGACAACAGCACCATAAGAGGATATAATTCTACTGATAATTAAAACAAATGTTATCAGAACGCCATAACCAATTGCTGACGAAATGCTAACAGCCTCGACTTTAAGTCCGTTTGTAATTTGCGGAAGATCTAAGCCAATCAGCATAAATACAAAACCATTCAGGATAAAAGTAAGACTCTGCCAAACATTTATACCCTGCAAACGAGATCTACTGCTCAAAAATCGGTGTCGGTTATTAGACAAAAGCAATCCGCCACACACTACGGCCAATACACCTGAACTGTGAACTTCTTCGGCAGCGAGGTAAATAATATAGGGTGTAGCTAATGATAAAACGATATCTGCATTGGCATCTGTAGGCAAATATTTATGTGCTTTCATAAAAAGCCATCCAATTAATAAACCAATTCCAACTCCGCCAAAAATCATCCAGCTAAAACTTACCGCTGCTTTATAAAATATAAATTGCTCAGTTGCCACGGCAATCATCGCAAATCTGAAAATTATTAAGGAGGAAGCATCATTAAGTAAACTTTCGCCTTCTAAAATGGATGAAATAGTTTTAGGCACCTTTACAAATTTCAAAATAGCACCGGCACTTACCGCATCCGGAGGAGATACAATTCCGCCCAGAACAAAGCCTAATGCTAATGAAAATCCGGGAATAATATAATTGGCCACTAGTGCTACAGAAAGTGCCGAGACAAAAACGACTACAAAGGCAAAACTTGTAATAATGCGTCGCCATCGCCACATTTCTTTCCATGAAACTGTCCACGCCGCTTCGTATAATAATGGTGGCAGAAATATAAAGAAGATAAGATCGGGTTCGATTTGTATTAAAGGCACTTTTGGAATAAAACTGATAGCCAATCCTGCCAATACTAATAATATGGGATAAGCTACTTTTATTTTATTAGCCAACATAATCAGTAATAAAATAACAATTAAAAGACCTAAATAAAAAGGGAAATTCTCAAGCATTCTTTGGTTTATAGATTTTAATTTAAACTTCTGTATTCAATTGGGGTGTAACCCGTATTCTTTTTAAACATTCGATTAAAATGCTGTGGATATTTAAAACCAAGTTCAAATGCGATTTGACTAACGGATTTGTCAGTATCAAAAATTCGTTCTTTGGCTAAGGTAATTAATTTTAACTGAATGTGTTCCTGAGCTGATTTACCCGTTTCTTTTTTAATTAAATCACCAAAATAATTCGCAGAAAGGTGCAAACGATCGGCAAAATAGCTAACCGAAGGTAAGCCCGAATCTTTTGCAATTTCAGATAAAAAATACTCATTCAACAAATTTTTAAACTTCGATAAAACATCAGTATTGATATTTTCTCTGGTAATGAACTGCCTGTCATAAAATCGAACACAATAATTAAGTAACAATTCTATAGTATTACTGATGATGCCTTTACTGTGTTTATCAATAGAGTGAATTAATTCGTAATCTAATTTACTAAATAAATCTTTTATTATTTGCTGTTCTTTCAAAGATAAATGAAGTGCTTCATGTGAGTCATAAGAAAAGAACGAATACTGATTTATATTTTTTGCCAGTGAAGTTCCTCTAATCAGATCAGGATGAAAAAGTAATGTTAGACCAGTAGATTTATAATTCTCAGTATTATTAACCTCGAGTATTTGTCCGGGACCTATAAAAACCATTGTACCATCATCATAATCGTAATTGTTACGCCCGTATTTTAATTCGCCGCAATTTCCGGCTTTTAAAAATATAGCATAAAAACCAAAGTGTATTCTGGTATGATTGGGGAGTGCTTTGCTATTAGAATTATCAAAAATACTTATTAAAGGATGCTGGGTTTCAATATCTTTTAATTGATTGTACTGTGTAACTTTTTCGAGTTTTATAATAGGATCCATGATGCGTCTATGAAATTATATACACAAATATACTACTCAGATTTTTAATAACTTAGCGTGATTATGCAAATCAGTAAAAATGGTTAGAATAGCAGTAATATGTATTATAGGCAAGTGAGATTATTGGCGGAAATTTGTAGTATTAAAAATGATACTAAACATATCAGATCACTATTTTTAAAAATAAAATTATGGAAAAGAGAATATTAGGAACTCAGGGTTTAGAAGTTTCTGCACTGGGATTAGGTTGTATGGGATTAAGTTTTGCTTATGGTGCCCAAATAGAAAAACAGCATGCTATAAAAATAATTAGAGAAGCCTACGAACAAGGTATTACCTTTTTTGATACTGCCGAAGCGTATGGTATTACCAACGAAGAATTGGTAGGAGAAGCTTTGAGTCCGTTTAGGAAAGAAGTAGTTATTGCTACTAAATTTGGTTTTAAAGACGGACAGGCATTTAACGGACAAGATAGTAGACCAGAAAATATCAGAGCTGTTGCCGAAGAATCTTTAAGACGTATGAAAACGGATGTTATTGATTTATTTTATCAACACCGAGTAGATCAAAATGTGCCAATTGAAGATGTTGCAGGAACAGTGAAAGATTTGATTCAGGAAGGAAAAGTAAAATACTTTGGAATGTCTGAAGCGGGAGTAACCTCTATTCGAAAAGCACATGCCGTTCAGCCAATATCTGCTTTGCAAAGTGAATATTCGATTTGGTGGAGAGAACCTGAAGTAGCAATTTTGCCAACACTTGAAGAACTAGGAATTGGTTTTGTACCCTTTAGTCCTTTAGGAAGAGGATTTCTAACAGGTGCAATTACAGAAAGCACCAGTTTTGAAGCGACCGATTTTAGAAATTCTTTACCTCGTTTTAGTGAAGAAAACAGAAAAGCCAATCAAAAATTAGTTGATTTGCTATCTGCCATTGCTTCTCAAAAACAAGCAACTCCTGCGCAAATTGCATTAGGTTGGTTATTGGCGCCAAAACCTTGGATTGCACCAATTCCGGGCACCACAAAATCGCACCGATTAACAGAAAATATCGGTGGAGCTTCAATTAAATTATCCGAAGAAGATATTAAAAACATTGATGATGCTTTTGCCCAAACCACGATACAAGGAGATCGATATCCTGCACAATTGCAAAAAGTAGTAGACAAATAAAAAAGCAAAACCCTTAAATAATAGTATTTAAGGGTTTGTTTTTTTAGTATCGTTTTAAAACTTAATTCCAGATTCCGTTCATTTCGGTCAAAATAATAGGTTTGCCATTGGTAACTACAATCGTATGTTCGTGTTGTGCCATATGTCCGCCTTTGTTTCCTACCATTGTCCAGCCATCTTTAAGTTCTACGGCAAGAGAAGATGAGGTTGAGATAAAAGTTTCAATAGCTACAACCGAATCCTTTTTGAAACGTCTTTGGTCAAATCGGTTTTTATAGTTTAATAATTCATCCGGTTGTTCATGCAGGCTTCTTCCAATACCGTGCCCGCCCAGATTTTTGATTACTTTGTAACCTCTTTTTTTAGCTTCAGTTTCTATAAGATATCCTATTTCAGAAATCTTTACACCGCCTTTTATATTGTCGATTGCTTTTTGTAAAATATCTTTTGAAGCGTCAACCAGTTTTTGGTGTCCGTTTACATCTTCACCAATTACAAACGAACCTCCATTATCTGACCAAAAACCGTCAAGTTCTGCCGAAACATCAATGTTGATTAAATCACCTTCGTTAAGAATTCTTTTATCTGACGGAATACCGTGACAAAATTCATTGTTTACACTAATGCAAGTCCATCCCGGAAAACCATACGTTAAATAAGGTGCCGATTTTGCCCCTAATTCGTTCAGGATTTTTCCGCCATAATCGTCTAATTCCTTTGTTGTCATTCCTGCTTTGGCAAAGTTTCTCATTTCTTTCAAAGTATAAGCGACAGCTTCACTTGCCTTTTGCATTCCAATTAATTCGGATTCTTGTTTTATTGACATGATTTTGTTTTTTCTGATGAATACAAAATTAGTTATTTTCTACCAGTTCTATGTCCATCGTTTTGATCAATCCGTCCTGAAAAGTATAAATATGCTTTACTAGTCCGTCAAATATTAAACCGCCTTGCAAATCTTTTACGTTTTGATGCAC
>Ga0247810_10002340_pt1 | contig 10560 bp, 10 predicted proteins | sample UWRJL119311C1_FD_179918 | JGI IMG/M metagenome (GOLD analysis project Ga0247810, IMG submission 179918) | Plant litter microbial communities from Arlington Agricultural Research Station in Wisconsin, United States - UWRJ-L119-311C-1 | ecosystem: Environmental > Terrestrial > Plant litter >...
GGCGAGGTCCAGCAGGTCTCGGTCCGTGAGTGTGGCCGGTTCTACGCGAACGCAGCGCACCGCCTCGAGGAGCGAGGTCAGTGACGGGGTCGGGGACATGCCTCCATTTTTCCACCTTCGAACGTATGTTCGGTAGTGGAACTTCTTTGTGGAGAGAAGGCCTGTGAGGGAGAGGGTGTGAGGGAGGAGGTCTCGACAGGCTCGACCCGCTCACGCCCGGGGGGTCTCGACAAGCTCGACCCGCTGACACCGCGGGGGGTCTCGACAAGCTCGACCCGCAAAGGCGGCTCGCCCCGCGAAGGCAGCTCGACCCGCGAAGGCGGCCCCGCGGTCGTCGCAGCTACTCTCCGCCGGGGCGCACCGCTGCCGTGTCGGCGATGTCGATGCGCTTGCCGTTCTCCGTCTCGGTCACCTCGATGCGGGGAGCCGCGTCCTCCTCCGAGGCCTTGGGTGCCGTGGTCAGCTGGTCGTGTCGCTTGTCATGGTCGCTCACGTGGTCGTCGCTCATGAGGTCACGGTAGGCCTGCCGGATGGGAGCAGGCTGGCACGTTTTCGAGGGCGCGTGGCGGTGCTCGGGTCGTAGCCTCGCAGCATGACCTTCGCGACCAGCTCCGACGCCATCGCCCACTTCAGCGCGAAGCTGGGTTTCGAGACCGACCCGTCCGACGTGTACGCCGAGCGCAAGGCCGGCAGCTCCGCCGTGCTGGTCGACGTGCGCAACGAAGCCGCCTGGCTGCAGGGTCGTGCGGCCGGCGCGATCCACCTGCCGCGTCCGGAGATCGCGGAGCGCGCGGCCGAGCTGATCCCGGCCGGCACCGAGGTGATCGTCTACTGCTGGAGCCCCGGCTGCAACGGCGGGACGAAGGCGGCGCTCGAGTTCGCGCGTCTCGGCTACCCGGTCAAGGAGATGATCGGCGGCTTCGAGTACTGGGCGCGCGAGGGCTACCCGGTCGTCGACGACGCGGGTCGCCAGCGCCACACGGCCGACCCGCTCACGGCGGTCGTCGCGCCCTAGGGTGGGCGCATGAGATTCGCCGCCCTCGCCCTCGTGCTGGTCCTCGCCGGGTGCGCGTCGCCAGCGGTGTCCGAACCGACTCCCGAGCCGGAGCTCCGCGAGATGATCCTGGCGGCCGACGGTGTCGAGATCGACGGCACGGTGCTGCCGTGGTCCACGCCGCTCGAGGAGGTCATCGCCGTCGTCACGGAGGCGACCGGGGAGGAACCCCTGGTGCGGGATGCCGGCACCCGCACCGAGTACGACTGGACGGGCATCCAGGTCTGGGACGAGCCCAACGAGCAGGGGGCCTTCCGGATCCTGTTCACGCGTCCACTGCACAGTGACTCCGTCCGCGAGTCGCCGGAGGACATCGTGCTCCGCACGGCGAACGGGCTGCAGGCGGGCGACCCGCTTCCGGACGACGCGGTCGATGTCAACCCGCTCATCTGGACCCACACGACCGAGACCGCCGACGGCCTCTCGATCCTCATCTACGCCAGCGACGAGGACCAGGTCCTCGCTGTGGCGGGGCCGTTCGTCGGCTGACGCCGTCTAGCGCGCGTACGCCCCCGGCGCCACGAGCCGCTCGACCAGGTGGTCGGCGAGGTCACGGTCCGTCCCGAGCACGACGCGCACCGTCGACCCGTCGACGTCGACCGGCCCGAGTCGCTGCCCGCGCAGGTCGCAGATGGTCTGCCCACGCCCGGGTCCGTCGGTGACATCGATGACGATCGGCACGGCCGGCGCGTTGGTCGCGACGATCGTGCCGACGGCGATTGCGGCGGCGAGCGGGTCGTGGAGGGCGCAGGAGCGGCGCCCGTAGAGCGGCAGGTAGAACTCGAAGTAGTGGTCGAGCACCTCGCCGACTGCGCGGGTCAACGGGTCGCCCGACGCGAGCAGCGCGGAGCGATGCGATTCCTCGAGCGTGTTCTCCAGGGTGACGTCGAGCGGCACGAGGACGACCGGCCACGGTGCCGACACGATCACGGCGGCGGCCTCCGCGTCATTGAAGATGTTGGCCTCGGCGACCGGGGTGATGTTGCCGGAGACGAGCGCCGCTCCTCCCATCACCGTCACCTGCTTGACGCGTCCGGGCAGGTCGTTGTCGAGACGGAGGGCGAGTGCGAGGTTGGTGAGCGGGCCGACGGCCACGATCTCGAGCGACCCGACGTACTCGCGGGAGAGGCGCAGGATGAACTCGGGCGCGCTCTCCGCGATCGGCTGCGCATCGGTGTCCGGAAGCTCGGCGTTGCCGAGCCCGTTGTCCCCGTGCACGTGCAGGGCGCCACCGCTGTAGGGGTCGGCGAGGTGATCGTGGGCGCCGACGGCGACGGGCACGTCGAGCCGGTCGCCGAGGGCCAGCAGGCGCAACGTGTTCTCGGCGGCCTGGGCGGCGCTCGTGTTGCCGCTCACCGTTCCGATGCCGACCAGCTCGATCTCGGGCGACGCGAGCAGGTAGGCGATCGCGACCGCGTCGTCCACCCCCGTGTCGCAGTCGAGGTAGACGGGGCGGCGCGTGACGGTGCTCATCAGGCGATTGTCCTACAGTCGAAAGGATGTCTCTTTTCACACCCGTCACCGTCGGTCGCATGCAGCTGCAGCACCGTCTCGCCCTCGCCCCCATGACCCGCAACCGGGCGCAGCCCGACGGCACCCCGGGCCCGCTCGCCGCGGAGTACTACACGCAGCGTGCCTCGCTCGGCCTCCTCATCACCGAGGGTGTGCAGCCCTCCGAGGACGGCCAGGGGTACATGAACACCCCCGGCATCTTCACCGACGCGCACCGTGACGGGTGGCGCGAGGTCGCCGACTCGGTCCACGCCGCGGGCGGCCACCTCGTCCTGCAGCTCATGCATGCGGGGCGGGTCAGTCACCCCGACAACACTCCCCACCACCGCCAGGCGATCGCGCCGAGCGCCGTGTCGACTGGCGGCCAGATCCCCACGCCGAGCGGCATGCAGGACGCGCCTGTGCCTCGGGAGATGACGACGGAGGACATCGCCTCGGTCATCGCCGACTTCCGTCACGCGGCGACGACCGCGATCGCGGCGGGTGCCGATGCCGTGGAACTCCACGGCGCGAACACCTACCTGCTCCACCAGTTCCTCTCCCCGAGCTCCAATCAGCGAACCGACGAGTACGGCGGGTCCGTCGAGAACCGATCACGCTTCGTCGTCGAGGTGGCGACCGCGGTGGCCGAGGAGATCGGCGCCGACCGTGTCGGCATCCGGATCTCGCCCGGCCTCACCATGGGCGGCATCGACGAGCAGGGCACCACGGGCGAGCAGTACCGGGACCTGGTCGCCCGGCTCACCCCGCTCGGCCTCGCCTACCTACACGTCCTCCAGCAGGACGATGAGGACCTCCTGCGCGACATCCGCGCGGCCTGGCCGACCGCACTCCTCGTGCTGCGCACCTCCCGCACCCGCGAAACGCTCACGCAGGATCTCGACGCCGGCCTGGCGGACGTCGTCCCGCTCGGGCGTTGGGCGCTCGCCAACCCGGACATCGTCGAGCGCCTGCGCACGGGGGCCGAGCTCAACGAGGCCGATCGCACCAGTTTCTACGGCGGCGGCGCGGCCGGGTACACGGACTACCCGACGCTCGTCGGCTGACGGTGGTCGGGCGCGCCTGTGCACGCGCCCGACGCACCGGGTTCAGGGGGCTCTAGAGCGTGGCGAGCTCGAGGCCGAAGGCCGCGGCGACGCCCGCGTTCGTGACGAGTCCGGCGCGGGTGTTGAGTCCCTTGGCCAGAGCCGCATCGGCGGCGGCCGCGCCTTCCCAGCCCTTGTCGGCGAGCGCGACGACGTAGGGCAGCGTCGCGTTGGTGAGCGCACGGGTCGACGTCTCGGGGACGGCCCCCGGCATGTTCGCGACGCAGTAGTAGAGCGAGTTGTGGACGGCGAAGGTCGGATCGTCGTGCGTCGTCGGGTGGGATCCCTCGAAGCAGCCGCCCTGGTCGATCGCGATGTCGACGAGGACGGAACCGGGCTTCATCCCGGCGACCATCTCGTCCGTGACGAGCTTCGGCGCCGCGGCCCCGGGGATCAACACGGATCCGATGACCAGGTCGGCGGCACCCACCTGTTCCGCGATCTCGAGGCGGCTGGACGCGCGGGTCTGCAGGCCGGGGTACCGCTTCTCCAGGTCGCGGAGGCGCGGGAGGGCGACGTCGATCACGGTGACGTCGGCGCCCATGCCGAGGGCGTTCGCCGCGGCGTGCTCGCCGGCGACACCACCGCCGATGACGACGACCTTCGCCTTGGGGGTGCCGGGGACCCCGCCGAGCAGGGTGCCGCGACCGCCTGCGGCTCGCATGAGCGAGTAGGCACCGACGGTGATGGAGATGCGGCCCGCGACCTCGCTCATCGGGGAGAGGAGCGGAAGGCTGCGGTCGTCCAACTGCACGGTCTCGTAGGCGACGGCCGTGGTGCCGGCGGCGAGCAGCGCGTCGGTCAGCGCCCGGTCGGCCGCCAGGTGCAGGTAGGTGAAAAGGGTGAGGTCGGGGCGGAGGAAGCCGTACTCGGCGGCGATCGGCTCCTTCACCTTGACGAGGAGGTCGGCGCTCGCCCAGACCTCGGCGGCGGTCGCAACGATGGTCGCGCCGGCCGCGGCGTACGCCTCGTCGGTGATGCTGGATCCGAGCCCCGCACCCGCCTGGATGACGACCTCGTGGCCGTGGACGACGAGCGTGTCGACGCCGGCCGGGGTGATGGCGACGCGGTTCTCGTTGTTCTTGATCTCGGTGGGGATTCCTACGCGCATGGCGAAAGCGTGCACCCCCTTCGTTTCAGACGCATGAACATGGAAGAATCTTCGGTATGAGCCTTCCATTTGCGGCAAATCGCGCGAAATGACTCCGCCAAACGGCAATTTGCCGCACATCGTTCGGCTCCCTGCGGAGCTGGACGAAGTGGACCGTGCGATCGTCGACGCGCTCGCAGCGGACGGACGCATGTCGAACGCGGATCTTGCCACCGCCGTCGGGGTCGCCCCGTCCACCGCTCACGCCCGAACCCGCTCGCTGCTCGACCGTGGCGTGATCACCGGCTTCCACGCGAGTGTCGACCAGCGCCGACTCGGCGCCGGGCTGCACGCCATGATCGGCGTGACCCTCCGCCCGGGCTCGCGGCAGGAGGCGATCACCGACTTCGCGCGGGAGGTGCACAATCTGCCGCAGGTGATGCAGGTCTTCTTCCTCGGCGGATCCGACGACTTCATGATCCACATCGCCGTCGCCGACTCGACCGAGATCCGGGCATTCGTCGTCGAGCACCTGTCCGCGCAGCGCAGCGTCGCCAACACCCGCACGAGCATCATCTTCGACTACCACCGCAACCGGGTGGCGGCTTCGTTCCAGTAGGGCTCTTTGAGAGGTCCTTGCTTATTCGGGAACTTATGCTAAGTTCTGAAATAAGAAACCCGAAGGACGTCCTCAATGTCGAGCACCCGTTACGAACCTCCCCTCACCCCTGATATGGCCGCATTCCCTGCCGACTTCGCCTGGGGTCTTGCCACTGCGGCCTACCAGATCGAAGGTGCCGTGGCCGAGGGCGGGCGTGGGCCCAGTATCTGGGACACCTTCGCCCGCACCCCCGGTGCCACGTTGCACGGGGACACGGGCGACGTGGCCTGCGATCACTATCACCGCTGGGAGGACGACTTCGACCTCCTTGCCTCTCTCGGGGTGACCAGCTACCGTCTCTCCGTCTCCTGGTCGCGGCTGCAGCCGACCGGCCGGGGCGACCTCAACCCCGAGGCCGTCGCCTTCTACCGTTCCCTCCTCTCCGGTCTGCGCCGACGGGGGATCGCGCCATTGGTGACGCTGTACCACTGGGATCTGCCCGCGCCCCTTGAGGCGGGGGGAGGGTGGGCGGTCCGTGGGACTGCTGCTCTGTTTGCCGACTACGCCTCACGCACGGTAGCTGCGCTCCAAGATCTGGTGGACGATTGGATCACCCTCAATGAACCGTGGTGTTCAGCGCTCCTTGGTTACGGTTACGGCGTCCACGCTCCCGGCCGCACTGAGATGCGCGCCGCCGTGGCCGCCGCCCACCACCTCAATCTCGCCCATGGGCTTGCCACGACCGCAATTCGAGCGATCGCTCCCGGCGCTCGCGTCGGCATCACCAACATCGTGACCGATGTCGTTGCAGCTTCCGACGACCCGCTGGATGCCGCGGCCGCTTCCCGGCTGGATGCCGTCGGCAACCGACTCTTCCTCGACCCGGTCTATCTCGGCGCATACAGCGATATCGTCCTGGAGACACTGCGTCCTTTCGGGTTCGACGAGGTTCTCCGCCCCGGCGATCTCGCCACTATCCACGTGCCCGTCGACTTCGCCGGCGTGAACCACTACCAGCGTGTCATCGCCCGGCACGACCTGAACGAGGTGTTCGGAGTTCGCGAGACGCCCGCCGAGCCGGCCGCCACCTCCTTCGGCTGGTCCGTCATTCCCGACTCCCTGCACGCCGTGCTCACCCGCGTCGCACGCGAGTTCACGCCCCTCCCGATCTACATCACGGAGAGCGGCGCCAGCTTTCATGACTACGTCGACCCCAACGGTGAGGTGCGCGACACGGAGCGCGTCGACTACCTCGCGGGGTATTTCGATGCCGCTGCCCGCGCCATCCGAGACGGAGTCGACCTGCGCGGGTACTTCGTGTGGTCCTTCCTCGACAACTTCGAATGGGGTGAGGGATACAGCAAGCGCTTCGGCATCGTGTTCGTCGACTACCGCACGCAGGAGCGCATCCCCAAACTCAGCGCCAGCTGGTACTCCGATCTCATCTCCCGGCACCGCCGGATCTCCGCACAAGACGACGCGGTCGCCTGACCCCGTCGCGAACGACAAACGAAAGGTAGCTCAATGAAGAGAACACGCCTGGTCTGGGTCGCCCCCCTGGCCATCACCACCCTCGCACTCGCCGGATGCAGTGCCGGCGACAGCGCGGCGGGAAACCCTGACGAGCTCACCGTGTGGGTGATGGGGGACAGCTCTGCCAACTTCGAAGAACTCGTCGCGCCCTTCGTCGAGGACTCGGGCATCGATGTCGACGTGGTCGCCATCCCCTGGGACTCGGTGGACCAGAAGTTCACGACGGCGGTCGCCTCCGGCAACGGACCGGATGTCCTGCAGATCGGCATCTCGAAACTGCGGACCTTCGCGGACTCCGGCGCGCTCCTCCCGCTGGACGAAGCCACCGTCGCCGACTACCCGAACCTCGCGGCCGACACCTTCATCGACGGCGTCTCCGGCGACGCCACCGCGATCGGTGGGGAGGTCGTCAGTGTCCCCTGGGTCGCCGATACCCGGGTCCTCTTCTACCGGTCCGACATCCTGGAGGAGAACGGCATCACCGAGCCGCCCACCACCTGGGACGAACTGCGCGCCGACGCCAAGACGCTCGCCAAGCGGGGAGACGGCCAGTTCGGTTACTACATCCCGCAGTGGGACAGCGCGTTGCCGGTCATCATGACCTGGGATCACGGTGACGAGATCGTGACCGCTGACGGCGCCGTTGACTTCGACACTCCCGGGTTCGCCGCCGCCGTGGACCTCTACAGCGGGCTGTACGCCGATGGCTCCGTTCCGACGAACGCCGACTTCGACCAGACCCAGGGATTCATCTCCGGCGCAGCGCCGATGCTGGTCTCCGGACCGTACCTGGCCAACGCGATCTCCTCCGCGGCACCCGAGCTCGAGGGCAAGTGGTCTGTCGCACCGATCCCCGGCGCTGATGACGACCGCTCCGTCCTGGCCGGATCGAACCTCGGAGTCTGGGGGGCCACGGACAATCAGGAAGGCGCACTCGCCCTCCTTGATTTCCTGTCCACGGCGGAGACCCAGTTGACCTGGTACGGACTCGATGGCCAGCTCCCCACGGTCAAGAGCGCGCTCGAGGACGAGTCGCTCGCTTCCGACCCGCTCACGGCCGTCTACTCGGCGCAACTCAACAACGCGACGATCCTGCCGCTCGTCCCGAACTGGGATGGCGAGACGGGCAAGGCCCTGCTCGACGCGCTCAACAGCATCGTTCTGACCGGCGCGGATCGCGGCTCGACTCTCGACGCGCTGTTCCAGGCGACCGGGTCCACCTCCATCAACTAGCTCGGGCGGTGGGGCGGTACCGGCCGTCCCACCCTCGGAGGTCCCATGAAGATCCGTCTCGCCCCGTACGCGTTCATAGCCCCCGCGTCGATTCTGCTGCTCGCCTTCGGCGTGCTGCCTATCCTCGTCGCCCTTCTCGTCAGCTTCACCGACATGAACTTGGCGGGCCTCGGCAACTGGAGTCGCATCCAGTTCATCGGTTTCGACAACTACGTCGAGTTGTTCACCGATGCGTCGTTCTGGCAGGCCCTGATGAACACCGGCTTGTTCGCTGTCATCGGCGTACCGTCGGTCATCCTGCTCTCGTTGGGCGTCGCACTGCTCCTCAACCATTCGAACAGCCGGTTCTTCCGCGCGCTTCGTTCGTTCTACTTCGTGCCGGCCATCACGGCGATCGTCGCCATCGCTCTGGTCTGGGGTTACCTCTACAACACCCAGTTCGGGCTCTTCAACCACCTGCTGTCTCTCGTCGGTGTTCCTCCGGTCCAGTGGCTGAGTGATCCTGCTCTCGCGAAGTTCTCGGTCGCTCTCGTGGCCATCTGGCGGGGCACCGGACTCAACATCATCATCTTCCTTGCGGCGCTCCAAGGGGTGCCCAAGGAATACCTGGAGGCAGCAAGCCTGGACGGCGCATCGCGTATCCGGACGACGATCTCGATCACGATCCCGCTCCTCCGGTTCGCGATCTTCTTTGTCACGATCACGACCATCATCGCCTGGCTGCAGTTCTTCGACGAACCCTTCGTGCTCACCAAGGGCGGCCCGCTCGGGGCCACGACGAGCGTGCCCCTGTTCCTGTATCAGACAGGCTTCTCGTCGAGCCAGTTCGGTTATGCCAGCGCGGGCTCGGTCGTGCTGTTCCTCATCATCGCAATCGTGACGGTCATCCAACTGCGCTCCAGGAGGGCCGATGTCGACCAGTGAACTTCGACGCCCGAAGGCGCCCACGATCCTCATCGGCGCGTTCCTCGGCGCCGGCGCGCTCGTCACCGCATTCCCGTTCCTGTGGATGGTGCTCGGTTCAGTCAAGCCTCGTAGCGAGTCCGTGGCGTATCCGCCGAGCATCATCCCTGAGCAGCCGACCTTCGAGTACTTCGTGCAGCTCTTCGAAGAGCTCGAATTCAGCCGTTACCTCATCAACACGATCGCCGTGGTCCTCATCAGCATGGTCGGACTCATCCTCATGGCGATGGCCGGATATGGATTCTCGAAATTCGAGTTCCGCGGCAGAGAGCCGCTCTTCTTCCTCGTCCTCATCACGATGATGATCCCGATACAGGTCACGATGATTCCGACATATCTGATCCTGAACGGGATGAGGCTGACCAATACCCTCATCGGTATCGCACTCCCGACGCTCGTCACGGGGTTCAGCGTCTTTCTGTTTCGGCAGTTCATGACGACCATCCCGACGGAGATGATCGAAGCGGCGCGCATCGACGGCGCCGGGGAGTGGCGCATCTTCTGGCAGGTTGTGATGCCCATGTCCAAGCCGATCCTCGCCGTGCAGGTCGTGCTGACTTTCATCTCTGGTTGGAACAGCTTCCTCTGGCCGCTCATCATCGCCAACGACGAACGTCTCTACACGCTGTCGGTCGGGGTGGCGCTCCTCAACCAGCAGATCGCCACGAACCCGTCGCTGCAGATGGCGGCAGCGACCCTCATGGTCGTCCCGATCCTCGTGGTGTTCATCGTGTTCCAGCGTTTCGTCGTCCAGGGTTTCGCCCTCTCCGGGCTCAAATAGAAGAGGTATTCCGTGACCACAACCTTCACCGGGTTCGTCCGTGCCGATGGTGACCGCATCGTCGACGGCTCAGGCAACCCCCTCCTGCTCCGCGGAGTCGGGCTGGGCAACTGGCTGTTGCCGGAGGGCTACATGTGGCGCTTCGGCGATGAGATGAGCTCACCGCGCCAGATCGAGGCGCGGGTGCTCGACCTCGTCGGCTCTGAACGTGCTGAGCAGTTCTGGACGCGCTACCTCGACTCCTTCATCACCGAGGCTGACGTGCAACGTATCGCCACGCTGGGCTATGACCACGTACGGTTACCGCTCAACTCGCGCAGCCTTATCACCGACGACGGTGAACTGGTCGAAGCCGGCTTCGCCCGAGTCGACGACCTGATCAGGTGGTGCCGCACGCACGGACTCTGGGTGTTGTTGGATCTGCACGGGGCACCGGGCGGACAGACCGGTACCAATATCGACGACTCACCGCACGGCAAGCCCGAGCTGTTCATGGAGGAGCGCTACCGCGACCTGACCGTCGAGCTATGGCGAGGGATCGCGCGGCGCTATCGGCACGAGACGGCGGTCCTCGGATACGACCTCCTCAACGAACCGATCCCCAACGAGTGGCAGCACGTCTTCCCCACAGAGTTGATCGACCTCTATGCACGGCTCACCCGTGAGATCCGCGCGATCGACCCTGACCACCTGATCATGTACGAGGGC
>Ga0247810_10002341_pt1 | contig 10556 bp, 4 predicted proteins | sample UWRJL119311C1_FD_179918 | JGI IMG/M metagenome (GOLD analysis project Ga0247810, IMG submission 179918) | Plant litter microbial communities from Arlington Agricultural Research Station in Wisconsin, United States - UWRJ-L119-311C-1 | ecosystem: Environmental > Terrestrial > Plant litter >...
AAAACCAAAAATTTTAAGCATATAACCAAATCTGACAACAGCTTTTATTCTGGCCTAACCAATGATAATGTTACAAATGTTTTTATTGACAAAAAGCAGAATATTTGGTTATCCAGCTGGAATGAGGGGATTTTTCTTTTAAAGAAAGGAAGCAGGAACTTTATTAATTACAATACAAAAAACACTAATCTGGCCTCGGATAATATCATGAGTATTGCTGAAGATTCAAGAGGTGTCATTTGGATCGGAACCTTTGCAAAGGGTTTGCATTATTATTCCCCTTCAGATGGTCGATTTCACCATTGCAGTTCCAAACCATTTCATGATGTAATGAATTTAGACATCAGAAATGTGATGGTAGATTCTGATGATAATGTTTGGGTTGGTTCAACAACTGGTTTGTATAAGGTTAAAACAAATGATTTTGTTTCCTTTTCAGTCACTTCCTTACGAGATAAAATGTCTGAAAAGTTTAGAAATCATAAAAGCACGCATACTATTAATACTTTGTATGAGGCTAAAAACAAAGAAATCTGGATTGGCACTGATGGTGCCGGATTGTTCAGCTACAATAAAAAAACAGATTCACTCAAATGGCATATAAATTTTCCCGGGCTTCATGAAAAGTCAATTTCGTCGATTGTAGAATCCAATGATGGAGGTGTTTGGGTAAGTGGAAAGAAAGGAATTACCAGGCTGGATCTAAAAAACAGGACTACCGTTAATTACTCCACATATGACGGCCTGCTGGGAAATGATTTTAATAACAATTCTGTCCTGAAAGATAAAGATGGATTGCTTTATTTTGGAAGCTACGAAGGCCTGAACTACTTTGACCCTACAAGTTTAGTTAAAAGTAAAAAACAGCTTCCGATTTACTTTACCGACCTAAAACTTTTTAATAAATCAGTAGGGCCGCTTGAAAAAAACTCCCCTTTGATAAAAGTAATATCCCAGACAAAAAAAATAATCCTAAAACATGATCAGTCTGTATTTACAATTGATTTTATTGCGGTTAATTATTCTTTTCCTGCCAGAAACGAATTTGCTTATTATTTAGAAGGTTTTGAGGATTCCTGGAATTATGTCGGCAGTAAACGCTCTGCAACTTATACTAACTTAGCCCCGGGCAATTATGTTTTCAAGGTTAAAGCGTCCGAAAAAAATGGGGCATGGAGCCAGAAACCATTAGAACTAAAAATTGAAATTCTACCGCCCTGGTGGAAAACATCTTTTGCTTATCTGTTCTATTCCTTATTGCTTTTTGCAGCAGTTCATTTTGCCAATCAATACTATCAGAACCGTTTTAAACAAAAACAGCTGATAGAATTTGAACAGAAAAAAGCAATTCAGATTGAAAAATTGAATAACAAGAAATTACAATTCTTTACCAATATCTCGCATGAGTTCAGGACTCCGCTTACCTTGATTTTAAACCCGTTGGGAGATATCATCAAAAATTACAGTTCAGAGCTGCCAGAGACTGTATTGAGAAAACTGCAGACAATCCAAAAAAGCTCCGACAGGCTTTCAAGGCTGATCAATGAGCTGATGGATTTCAACCAGCTGCAGTTCAATAAAATGACCCTGCAATTGCAATTAATCGAGGTGGTAAGCTTTACAAGGGAAATTGTGAGTTATTTTGAGCAAGAAGCATCCAGCCGTGGAATTCAGCTGGAATTCCAATCCAATAAAACAGCCTTAAAAGACTGGATAGACCCTAAAATGTTCGAGAAAATTATTTTCAATGTAATTTCAAATGCTTTCAAGGTTACTGCTGATAATGGCAGAATAATGGTAAAAATAGCAGTCAATCAGGAACTGGTTTCTTTTCCTTTGATAGATGCCGCTAATTCCTATCCTTCCTTTCAGGTTATTGTCGAAGACACCGGTTCGGGATTGGACAAAAAAGATATTAAGAAGATATTTGACCGCTTCTACCAGGTAAATAACTTAAACAAAGCCTATTACGGAAGTACAGGAATAGGGCTAGAAGTGGTTCGCGGATTTGTCGAATTGCATAAGGGAATAATCGAAGTAGAAAGCGAATTGGGAGTTGGTACCACTTTTAAGCTGCTATTTCCGGTTGGAAAGGATTTTTTTAATGAAAGTGAAATACTGCTTGAGGAATTTAAGAAAGAGAAAAAAATAAGCTTTACGCCAATAGTTGAAAAAGCAGCAATTCAACCAGAACATGATCAGGAAAAACCAGATCGAATTTATACCATTTTGATTGTTGAAGATAATGTGGAACTGCGTAATTATTTAAAAAATGAACTCAAAAAAGAGTATAAGGTTTTAGTGGCTGAGAATGGCCAGGTTGGTTTGGAACTGGCGCTGCAGAAATTGCCTGATTTGATTCTGACAGATGTAATTATGCCTGTCATGAGCGGTTTGGAGCTGTGCAAAAACATTAAGGCAGATTTGAAAACCAGCCACATTCCGCTAATGATGCTCTCTGCAAAGGCATTGGTAAAAGACAGACTCGAAGGGATTGATTCCGGTGCAGATATGTATCTGAGTAAACCCTTTGATATGGATATCCTGCGATCGAGCCTGGTACAACTGATCAACAGCAGGCAAATCATGTTTAATAAATTCTATAACGGAATCACGCCAAAGGCTAAAGAAAAAACAACCACTTTAGATAATGATTTTATAAAAAACACCCTGAATTACATTAATGAAAACATTAGTGAGCCTGAGTTAAGTGTTGAAGTTCTGGCTTCGAAAGTATTTTTGAGCAGAAGCCAGCTGTATCGAAAAATTAAAACCCTGACCGGTGTATCGGTAAATGAATTTATACGGAATGTCCGTTTGGAAAAAGCCAAAGAACTAATAGAACTCGGTAACGATAATATAACCGAGATCAGTTATAAGGTTGGCTTTAGCTCTCCTTCCTATTTTACAAAATGCTATAAGGAAAAGTACGGGTATCTGCCTACACATAAGTCTTAGCTTTAAATTAATGCAGAAAGTTGAGCCGGCTTTTTCTGTACTCTAAATTATACTTGGCTATAATTTGACAGAAGCGGAAAAATAGTGTTGTTTTTAAATGGAAGAAAAAAGATTAAAAAATAAATTACTTAAAATCATGAAGTTAAAAATTATTCTTATGTCTTTTGCATTACTGAGCTTATGCCATACCTGGTCACAGCAAATAGAAGTACAGTCACCCAATAAAAAAAATGTTGTGGCTTTGCATGCTAACGATCAGGGGGAATGGTATTTGAAAATATACCATCAGAATGATAAAAATAAAGTTGAAATAATCCCACAAATAAGTTTAGGACTTTCCAGAAGCGATCAGGATTTTTATAAAGAGCTTCGTTTTTTAAAAGCAGCTAAACCTAAAATAATCAAAGAGCATTATGAACTGCCTTTTGGTAAAAAGTCAGTACGTGATAATACAGCGAACGAAGTAACGGTTTCTTTTGAAAACCCCGGTAAAGCTAAATTAAATATTATTATAAGAACTTATAATGATGGAGTTACATTTCGATATGAATTTCCGGAGAAGCAGGGTTCTTATAATATCAATGACGAATTTACAGCCTATCAAATCCCAAAAGAAAGTAAACGTTGGCTCGAAAAATGGAATACGGCAAATGAAGGTTTATATGCTGAATCCAGTGCTGATAAAATCCTTCAGGAAGAGTGGTGTTATCCGGCATTGTTTAATTCGACAGATCAATCATGCTGGTATTTATTTCATGAAACAGATTTGGACAGTACATACTGTGGAACAAAATTAAGCAATACAAAAGACAGCGATACGTACAAACTTACCTTTCCGGATCCAAAAGACGGCAGGGGTACAGGCGAATCAAAACCCTTGATTTCGCTTCCGTGGCAATCACCGTGGAGAGTAATCATTATAGGTAGTTTATCTGAGATTGTCGAAAGCACATTGGTTGAAGACGCAGCCACAGCTACCACTTTTAAAACTACAAAATGGATAAAACCAGGAAAGGTATCCTGGAATTACTGGTCGAGCAATCACGGAACTAAAGATTATAAAACCGTATGTGAGTTTGCTGATTTGGCTGTAAAAATGAATTGGCCATACACGCTTTTAGACTGGGAATGGGATACTATGACCAATGGAGGCAATCTGGAGGATGCTTTAAAATATATCCATTCAAAAGGAATAAAACCTTTGATGTGGTATAATTCAGGAGGAGATCATACCTGGGTTCCTTCAACTCCCAAAGATCGAATGCTGACTCATAAAAACAGAGTTGAGGAATTTACAAAACTTAAAAAATTGGGTGTAGCCGGAGTTAAAATCGATTTTTTTGAAAGTGAAAAACAAGATATAATAAAATATTATCTTGATATTTTGGAAGATGCTGCTCAATTTGAAATGCTGGTCTATTTTCATGGTTGTATAGTACCACGAGGCTGGTCACGTACTTATCCTAATTTAATGACCTATGAAGCAGTTCGTGGTGCGGAATGGTATAATAACGGACCTGAATTTTCGGCAGCAGCGCCAGAGCATAATACGATTTTGCCTTTTACAAGAAACGTAGTTGGAGCAATGGATTATACGCCTGTTACTTTTACTAATTCTCAATTTCCACATCATACTTCTTACGGGCATGAACTGGCGCTTTCCGTACTTTTTGAATCACCTTTGCAACATTTAGCCGACAGGCCGGAGGGATATTATGAACTGCCTGATGAAGCGAAAAATTTCCTGAAGGAAGTACCTGCAGCCTGGGATAATACAAAACTGATAGACGGTTATCCCGGGCAGGAAGTTACAATCGCACGACAAAAAGGAGATACTTGGTACATTGGGGGTATCAGCGCATCTGACCGCAAAGAAATCACAAAAAAGGTCAAGCTGGAATTTTTAAAAGAAGGCATTGATTATCGTGCCGTTTTAATCGCTGACGGGATTCACGATAAGGCTTTTACCTCACAGGTTGTGATTGTAAATAAGAACTCAACTCTTGATATAAAATTACTTCGCAGAGGAGGTTTTGCAGTTTCATTAACTCCAATAGAAAAAGAGTTTAAAAATTAAAATACAGTAAGATGCAAAAGATTATTTACATATTGTTTTTAGGCTTTTTGTTCACGTCAATTCGTGCACAGCAATATAAAACACATACTTTAACTAAAGATAAATTATCTATAGATTTATCTGAAGGCGTGTTGCATATTGTGCCGCTTAACGAAAAATCAATCCGTATTCAATACCAAATTGGAACTATAAAAGAAGCGCAGGAATTTGTTTTAATCAATATACCGAAAGTTCCAGGTTTTGTATTCAAAGAAACCGAAACCGGTTTACAGCTGAGCACAAAATCAATAACAGTCAACTTCAATAAAAAAACCGGTATTATAGCATACAGCGATAAATCAGGTCGGGTATTTCTTAGCGAAAAAGCAAATTCAAGATTTTTAAAACCTGATACTGTTATGGGAGAACCTTGTTTTATAGCAGAACAAGGTTTTGAATCTTCTCAGGATGAATATTTGTTTGGATTAGGTCAGTTTCAGGATGGTTTTTATAATCTGAAAAATACAACCCGAAAACTCATTCAGGTCAATACACAAATTGCAATTCCATTTTTAGTATCCAATAAAGGATATGGATTGTTGTGGCACCAGTACGGGTTGAGCTATTTTAATCCAACCAATCAGGAGATAAAATTGGTTAAGAATAGTAAAAATGAAGGTAAAAAAGAAGAAGTTGAAGTAACAACAACTTCGGGTACTCAGAAAGTTTCACAACAGCAATCTATCTACTCCGGAAATTTTTCAGTAGCTAAAGACGGAGAATATTCTATATTCCTGAATCTTGGAGACATGGACAGCCGTCATTTAGTACTTATTGATGGAATAGATGTAATCAACCAGTCAAATTTATGGCTCCCACCGGCAGTAGGTAAATTGGTACAGTTAAAAGCGGGGGAACATAGTGTAAAAGTAATTTGCAAATCAAACAATACACCATCACTTAGCTTAAAACTTTCTAATAATGAAACGGTTTTTAATTCTCCCAATGCAAAATCACTTGATTATGTAGTTTTTGCAGGAAATAATACAGACGAAATAATAGCCAATTATCGTAACGTGACTGGTAATGTGCCTATGCTTCCTAAATGGGCATTTGGATTTTGGCAATGCCGTGAGCGTTATACTTCCGGAGAGCATTTAGTTTCAACTATAAAAGAATTTAGAAAACGCAATTTACCGGTGGATGTGATTGTACAGGACTGGCAATATTGGGGGAAATATGGATGGGGAGTCCCAAAGTTTGATGAAAAAAATTACCCTGAACCTGAAAAATTCATAAAGGAAATTCACGATTTAAATACGCATTTCTCCATTTCTGTCTGGGAAAATCTAAATAAGGAATCTGAAATTGGTAAGCAATATGTTTCTAAAAACTTATTTATTCCTAACAGTCCCTGGATAGATATTTATAATCCTGAAACTCAAAAAACGCATTGGAATGCCCTTAATAAAAATTTATTTGCCCTTGGCGTAGATTCCTGGTGGATGGATGCAACAGAGCCTGAAAATGATGCATTGAGAGGAAAACAGACTTATTTTGGGCTGGGTGATTTTTACCGCTTAACTTATCCGCTATTTGTAAGCAAAGCAATTTACGAAGGTCAAAGAAATACAAAACCTGAAAAGAGAGTAGCCATTCTTACGCGATCTGCATTTTTGGGACAGCAGCGTTACGCCACGATTAATTGGTCGGGTGATATAGGTTGGGATTGGGATGCATATAAACGCCAAATTGTTGCTGGATTAAATTATAATCTTACCGGAATGCCGTATTGGACAACCGATATTGGTGGATTCTTTCGTCCGGGTTCAGGACAATATACAGATGAAAAATACCATGAGATACTCACTCGTTGGTTTCAATGGGGCGTTTTCAATCCAATATTTCGCATACACGGTTATCAAACAGAGACCGAGCCTTGGAAATATGGAGAAAAAGTAGAAAGCAATATGCGATTCATGCTTAATCTCAGATATCGATTGCTTCCTTACATATATTCAGAAGCCTGGCAAATCACTAAGAATAATTCAACATTGATGCGGCCATTGATTATGGATTTCAATGATGACGCAATTGCTGTAAGTACTGCATATGAATATATGTTTGGCAAAACATTATTAATAGCACCAGTTACCGCTCCCAATGTCACAAATTGGAATGTTTATCTGCCAAAGCAAAATGCCTGGTTCGATTTCTGGACCGGAAAGCGATTTGAAGGGGGACAGACCATTTCGACTCCGGCGCCATTAGATAAAATTCCTGTTTTTGTAAAAGAAGGTTCAATTTTACCTCTGGGCAATATAATTCAGGATACGCATTCAAAACAAGACGTATTAGAACTTCGAATTTACACAGGGAAAGATGCTGCCTTTACACTTTATAATGATGAAGGTGATAATTATAATTATGAAAAAGGAGAACATAGTGAGATTCCTATTGTTTGGAATGAAAAAAATCAAACGCTGACTCTGGGAAAAAGTATAGGGAGCTACCAAAACCAAACAGAATTATATACCATGAATATTGTATGGATTTCCGGAAACCAAAATGATAATATTGCTGAAACAATACAGTATACCGGTAAAAAAACACTTGTAAAAAGGCGAATTGATAAAAACTAAAATCTGAAAATGAGACAAAATTAATACAGCATTATTACTAATTATATCAAACCAAAATAAAATGAAAAATCAAACTAAATTTTTATTTGCGCTATTGTGTTGTTTCTCAACAGCCAAAATTATTGCACAAAACCCTATTATCAAAAATATTTTTACTGCAGATCCGTCGCCTATTGTACACAAAGGTACTCTGTATTTATACACAGGGCATGATGTAGCAACCGAGCAAGATACGAATTACAAAATGGCCGATTGGCATGTGTTCTCTACAACAGATATGTCAACCTGGAAAGATCACGGGGCATTACTTTCTCCAGGTACATTTTCATGGGCAACCGGTGATGCTTATGCAGCGCAGTGTATAGAGAGAAACGGAAAGTTTTACTGGTTTGTTTCTACATTTCACAAAAAAGATGATGTAAGCGGAGGAGGTGCAGCAATTGGTGTAGCAGTTTCCGATAGTCCTACAGGTCCTTTTAAGGATGCAATTGGTAAAGCGCTTATCATTAATGAAATGACTACAGATATGACTTATGCTTGGGACGATATTGACCCAACAGTATTTGTTGATGATGATGGACAAGCTTATATGTTTTGGGGAAATGGAAGCTGTAAATGGGTAAAACTAAAAAAGAATATGATTGAAGTGGATGGGCCAATCACGACTTTCAAACCTAAAAATTATATTGAGGGTCCTTGGGTATATAAAAGAAAAGGAATTTACTACTTAGTATATGCCAGTGCCGGTACAAAACCTGAAATGATTGAATATTGTACCGCAAAAAATCCTACAGGCCCATGGACATATCAGGGAATTATTCAGGAAAATGTACCCAACAGTTTTACAACACATCCTGGAATTATTGATTACAAAGGCAAATCATACTTTTTTTATCACAACGGAAGTTTGCCTACAGGTGGAAGTTACAGACGTTCTGTTTGTGTAGACTATATGTATTATAATGAGGATGGAACCATTCAAAAAATAATACAAACTTCTGAAGGTGTTAGCAAAATCAAATAAAGTCCTTTAATTTAATCTTTTATCCCATGAAAAAAGGAATTCAGTTCGTTTTCGTATTCTTTATTTTACTTATTCAGGCCGTTGCTCTGTCACAAGCAAAAAATCCATTAATTTTTGCTGATGTACCTGATTTGTCAATAATTAGGGTAGGTAAAAATTATTATATGAGCAGTACTACCATGCACATGAGTCCGGGTTTGCCCATAATGAAATCTACAGATCTTGTCAATTGGGAACTGATCAATTATGCCTATGATACTTTGGCAAATATGCCGGAATTAAATTTGACAGAAGGAAAAAGTACGTACGGCAGAGGTTCGTGGGCAAGCAGTCTGCGTTTCCATAACGATATGTATTATGTGACCACTTTTGCACAAACCACTGGTGAAACCTATATTTTTAAAACGAAAGATATAGAAAAAGGAAATTGGCAGAGAGTTTCTTTTAAACCGGATTATCACGATCATTCTTTGTTTTTCGATGATAATGGTAAGGCTTATTTAATCTATGGCGCAGGCAAAATCAAATTAGTTGAACTCAATGCTGATTTAACCGGAATTAAACAAGGTGTTCCCGAAAAAGTTATTATAGAAAACGCCAGTGAACCCGCTGGAAATAATATTATGCTGGGTGCAGAAGGTTCTCAGTTATTTAAAATAAAAGGAAAATATTACCTGTTTAATATTTGCTGGCCCCAAGGTGGAATGCGTACTGTAGTAATTCATAGAGCAGATTCTATTAATGGTCCATGGGAAGGGAAAATAGGTTTGCAGGACTTAGGCGTTGCTCAGGGTGGACTTATCGACACGCCTGACGGGCAATGGTTTTCTTATCTTTTCCGCGATTTTGGCGCTGTTGGCAGAATTCCGTATCTGGTTCCTGTAAAATGGGAAAACGGTTGGCCAATATTAGGAGAGAATGGAAAAGTTCCTGAAAAATTAAACTTGCCAACGAGTAAAGGTTTTATTCCGAATTTGGTTGCTTCTGATGAATTTAATCGCAAAAACGGACAAGAAGCATTACCATTAGTTTGGCAATGGAACCATAATCCTGATAATACACTTTGGTCTTTAAAAGAAAGAAAAGGTTACCTGCGCCTTAAGACAGGAAGAATTGATACTGATTTTCTATTGTCTAGAAATACACTTACACAACGTACTATTGGTCCTACAAGTTCAGCTTCTGTTGCTGTGGATATTTCTAAAATGAAAGAAGGTGATTTTGCCGGATTATCTGCCTTACAAAAAGAATACGGATTAGTAGGAGTAAAAGTTGAAGAGGGTAAAAAATCGATAGTAATGATAAATACGAATAAAGATAAAGCTGTTGAAGTACAGCGAATTCCCTTAAATCAAAATCTGGTTTATTTCAAAATTAATTGTGATTTCACGAATAAAAAAGATGAAGCCAATTTCTTCTACAGTTTAGATGGAAAAGTTTGGACGCTCATAGGTGAAACTTTAAAAATGAAATATACCCTTCCGCATTTTATGGGCTATCGTTTTGGCTTATTCAATTATGCAACAAAAAATACAGGCGGATATGTTGATTTTGATTGGTTTAGAATTAAAAATTAAAAAGATAAATTATGATAATTGATAAAAGTTTTACAAATGATTTTCTGGTTAGAATTCACGTTCTGATATTGGTATTCGGATTGATTTTACCCGTTTTGGTAGTTGGTCAAATTAAAAAGAAAGCAGAAAAACCAGAATCCAAACCTCAATACCGCAACCTTTTTAAGGAAGCCGGGTATAATCAAACAGATATAGATAAGAAACTAGCCAAAGCCTACTATGATGTTTTTGAAGGACCCAACAAAGTATATTTTGAAGAAGGAGATTCTTTAGGATATGTTTCGGATGTCAAAAACAAA
>Ga0247810_10002342_pt1 | contig 10555 bp, 6 predicted proteins | sample UWRJL119311C1_FD_179918 | JGI IMG/M metagenome (GOLD analysis project Ga0247810, IMG submission 179918) | Plant litter microbial communities from Arlington Agricultural Research Station in Wisconsin, United States - UWRJ-L119-311C-1 | ecosystem: Environmental > Terrestrial > Plant litter >...
GGAAATGTCTCCGATTCTATATCAGTATAAAATCCGTATTCGTATTCTTTAGTTTCGAGTTCGATTTTTAAATCGTCTTCAGTGTATTTTGACATTTTTTAGTTTTTTAAAACGCTTAAAATTTAAGATCTTAAGCGTTTAAATTTTTGCTTTTTGACTTTAATTTATAGCGAAAATGATTCTCCGCAACCACAAGTTCTACTTGCATTTGGATTGTTAAATACAAAACCTTTTCCGTTTAATCCGCCTGAAAATTCAAGAATTGTTCCGGCTAAATATAGAAATGATTTTTTCTCAACTGCAATTGTTATGTCGTTGTCTACAAATATTTTATCGTCGTCGCCTTTGGCTTTGTCAAATTTTAAATCATAAGACAAACCAGAGCATCCGCCACTTTTCACGCCTACTCTTACGTAGTCATGTGCAGCATCAAAACCATCATCTTTCATTAAGTCGATGATTTTCTTTTTGGCTGTATCAGAAACTTTTATCATTGTTTATGGTATTTGTTTTTGCTTTCATTCGAATTTGCATTCAAAACAGTAATCAAATTATTACATTTTAAAGTGCTGTCTTTCAATGTTGAAATGAAATTATCTGCAAAGATACGACTTAAAAACCTTTTTCCATAACGGTTCACATTATTATAACAAATGTTAAAATAGATATTAGTTATATTACTAAACCAAATATCATTGTTAATGTCGTTTATTTGTTTATTAGCGTTTTTTATCGAAAATTTAAAAAGCTCCTATTTTTGTAGGGTTTGCTTGTAAATAGTTGCTATTAAGTGTTAAAAAAGCGTATTTATACGTGTTGCAGCCAATTTTTTATTATTACTTTTGCAGAAAATTGGCAGTAATTATGAAGAAGCAATACAAAAATAAGTGGGTTAAAGCACTTTTAGCAGTATTTTTTGTTTTTGGAATAGGTGCTACAGTCTTTATTTTTAGTAAAGAATCAAATGAGACTGATAATAAAAACAAAGAAATAAATGATCAGAAATTTAGTGAATCTAGTTCTGAATCACTTTCTCAAAAAAATATTTTAGATTCTTTAACGACTTTAAAATTAGCTTATGATGTAGCTATTTTAGAGAAAACTTCTTTGTCGCAACAATTAGAACTTGAAAAGAAAAACATCGAAAACCTGATGGAAATTATCAAAGCTTCTAAAAATCCTTCTGCTGAACAAATTCAAATATATCGAAAACAGCTTTTGGATATGAAAATCGCATTAGAATCTAAAGTGATTGAAATTAAAAAACTAAAATCTCAAAATAAAAATTTACTTAGCGAAATAGAAAGTCAGAATGTCGTGATGTACAAACAAAAGACAGAGAATGACACTTTGGTTTCTAAACAAAAAAAATTAGAATCGACCTTAAAAGATGCTTCGAAACTGGTTACAAGTAATTTTAGTGTAATAGCGCTTAAGGAAAAGAAATCCGGACAGGAACTGGAAACAGAGAAAGCAAAAAATACTAAAAAGCTGAAAGTAAGTTTTTCTGTTAATGGAAATGCTGTTGCAAAAACGGGAAAGAAAGTTTTTTATATTCAGGTTTTAGATCAGAAAAATAAAGTTCTGGGTGAAAATAAATTAATCGAATTTGGAAACGATAAAGCTTTGGTTTACAGTTTTATTGTGGCTGTAGATTTTCAGGGGAAACCTGCAAATGTTTACGGGATTTTAAATGCTGATGAAAGTGCCTTTAAGAAAGGAACTTATTTTGTCAACTTCTTCGACAAACAGGAAATAATGGGAAGCACGTCGATTACGCTTGAATAATAATGGATGACTTTTAATCCACTCCCGATAGCTATCGGGATTACGGATTTAGCTGGTTTTTGCTGTTTTATTTAGTATTTAACTTAAAGTTTAAATAAAAAACAATCAGTGTAAATCCGTAAAATCAGTTTAACCAGTGGGCAATCTTTATATACATAAAAAACATTATTTAAAGAATACTTAGTATAAAGAGATTGGATTTCCTAGCTTTGTTTTCAATACTAGAAATGTACTCTTATGAAACTTTACCCAATAGAATCTGGAAATTTTAAGTTAGATGGCGGCGCTATGTTTGGTGTTGTACCAAAAACAATCTGGAACAAAACCAATCCTGCAGACGATAATAATTTAATTGATATTGCCGCACGTTGTTTACTTATCGAAGATGGAAACCGACTGATTTTGATCGATACCGGAATGGGCGATAAGCAATCTGAAAAGTTCTTTGGCTATTATTCGCTTTGGGGATCTCATTCGATAGATAAATCATTAGCAAAATATGGCTTTAGCCGGGATGATATTACCGATGTTTTTATGACGCATTTGCATTTTGACCATTGTGGAGGAAGTGTACAATGGAACTCGGATAAAACATTTTATGAGCCGGCTTTTAAAAATGCTAAATTTTGGACGAACGAAAATCATTGGGATTGGGCAACAAAACCCAACGCCCGCGAAAAAGCATCATTTTTATCGGAGAATATTTTACCCATGCAGGAAAGCGGACAATTGAATTTTATAAAACGTCCTGAATCTGATTTTGGCTTTTCGGAAGAAATGAATTTCGGAATTTATTATGTAGACGGTCATACTGAAAAACAAATGATTCCGCACATTCAATATCGGGATAAAACCATTGTTTTTTGTGCCGATTTGTTAGCTACTGCAGGACATATTCCGTTGCCCTATGTTATGGGTTACGACACGAGACCTTTATTGACAATGCCGGAAAAATCAAAATTTTTGAATGCAGCAGCAGACAATAATTATTATTTGTTTCTGGAACATGATGCACATAATCAGATTATAACGGTCGAACATACAGAGAAAGGGGTTCGTTTAAAAGAAGTTTTTACTTGTGAAGAGATTCTTTAAAACAGAAATTCAAAACATAAAAAAAAATCCCATTTTCAGTATATCGAAAATGGGATTTTTTAGTTAACAAATTATAATTCTAAAATTTTAGTTGGTTTTAAATTTCCAAACCTGACCAACAGTTTCTCCGCCTTTATTGTCTTTTACAACAATTTTCCAGAAATATTGTGTTGCAGGTTCTACTGTAACATCAAAAGAAATTGCACCTGTATTCTCGCTTACTTTTACTGTAGGCGGATTGGTTTTTCCAAAATAAACATCATATGTAAGAACGTCTGTTGCGTCAACATCTGTTGCTATCCATTTTAAATTTGCAGTTGTTGTATTCAAATCAGAATTTATTGACGGATGCACCAATTCCGGAGAAAATGGCAAATGATTTACTACGGCTTCACCAGTTGTATACAGTTTGTAAGTAGGCGAATAAGCGCTGGACAAACCTTTACTGTCTGTTGCTTTTACTCTCCAGTAGTAGGCTGTGTTTTTATCTAAACTTATCGAAGAATTGTCGCCAGTAACTTCGTTTGTTTTTACAATTTGAGTAAACGTATTATCTTTTGCTACCTGAATTTGATATGTTATAAGGTCTTTATTGACATCTGTAGAAAGTTTCCATTGAAACGAAACAGTATTGTCTACACATAGTTTATTATCTGCCGGAAGAACCAATGCAGGTACTGTTGGTGCTACATTTGCTTCAGGAGTTGGCTCTGAATCATCGCCGCCACCGCCACCGCAAGCTGTGAATAAAAAACCAATGATGGATAAGTATATTAAATTCTTCATTTTTATTTTTTTATAATTTTAATGTATTCCGGAGTATCTAAATAAATTTTGGCAGCATAAATTCCTGAAGGTTGGTTTTCAAGATTCAATTGTGCTTTTCCGCTTTCGACAGCATACGTTTTAGCCGAAATTAATTGACCTGAAAAATTATACAATTCTATTGTAACTTCATTTTTAGCAGTTGGAATTTCGATTTCAAAACTTCCTGAAGTAGGGTTAGGGTAAGCAGATAAAATTTGATAATTAGCATCAAAATCTGAAACAGAAACCTTTTTAGCAAAAATACCTTCGCAGGCTTTTGCAGTAGCCACTTCGACTAATGCCGCTTTGTTAACATCTACAGAAAATGCCGCTTCATTGGTTTGAAATTGCTCAGCTCCGTCAATAAAAACGGTAAATGGTGCAGTTCCTTCTGTGATTTCAAGATTGACTTTTTTACCGCTGGTATTTGAATTTCCTGAAACTGTTGTTGCTTTAGTAATCGTAAAATTGAAGTTCTGCTCAAAGCTCTCGTCAACAATAGAGATAGAAATGCTATACGCTCCCGGAGTCAAACTTGCTATTTTGATAATATTGTTGGTAAAAGGATACGTTTTTCCATTAATGACTGCTTGATACGAATAAGCTGCTTTTGCAGTTATGCTTATTTCTCCGTTATTTTCGCCTAAACAAGATTCTCCTTTAGTTTCTATAGTAAAATTGTCATTTGGCAAAATAAGAGAAATTCCGCAGTTTGTGTTAAAAGAAGCTGTTGCATCTTTTCTAGATTCCAACTTTGTGTTAGCGTAAGTTATGTCATCAACCTGAATACAGGTTAAATCAGGATTGTCTTTAAAATTAAGGGCATAATCATTGTCGAAACCTGTAAAATTAGCGTTATTGCCATTTTTAATATTTAGATTCACTAAATTATTTGAGCTGCAATTAACAGACGCTAATTTTTTATTTTTTGAAATGTTTAAAGTCGTTAATTTATTTTCATGACAACGTAATGTCCATAATTCTGCATTATTGGATAAATCCAAATTCGTTAGCTGATTTTTGCTGCATGAAAATTGTGACAGATTAGCATTTTTAGAAACATTAATTGTAGTTAATAAATTATCATCACACCCAAACTGATTTAACGAGATAACATTTGATACGTCTAAACTTTTCAATCGGTTGCCCTCGCAAAAAAGATAATTTATGTACTTATTGTTTGATAGATCTAAATTTTCAAGCAAACTATTAGCACAGTTTAAATATCCCATATCTGGGTTAGCTGTTAAATTTAAGCTGGTAAGTTTATTATTGTTGGCATATAAATAATTGAATTGTGGATTTTTAGAAAAATCCAATCCTGTTAATTTGTTGTCCTGACAATTAACAGTTAAAAGCTGCACATTTTTAGAAAAATCTATTTGTGTAAAAATATTGTTTGAACAATCTACCTTAGTAAGCAAAATATTTTTAGATAAATTAATCTTTTCCAGACGATTATAACTGCAATTTAATTCTTTTAAGTTCGCATTTCCAGAAAGATCCAGTTCGTTCAATTGATTGTTAGAAACATTTAGTTTTTCTAAAGCTTTAAAATCTTGTATTCCTGTCAGGTCATTTATGGCAAGATCCTTTGATCCTTGACTTATATAAATATTTAATTCTTTAACAGATGAAATGCTTGAAGTCAAAACACCGCCATTTAAGCCATCTTTATCAATACCAAGGGTAATTAATCTATTTTCAAAAACAGTATCTGGAATTAATGTAAAATTATTATTGTCACAAACTAAGTTGTAAGAAGCAGTTGTCTCTTTAAAATTTGACCAGTTGGCATCTGAGAAACCTTTGTCATCAACCTGAATACAAGTTAAATTAGGATTACTTTTAAAGTTACCAGCAGTTAAAGTGGCATTTTTTCCGTTTTTTAAATTTAGGCTAAACAAATTATTAGCAGAAAAATCTGCTTCCTGCAATGCAGTATTTTTTGAGAGATCTAAATTTAGTAACTGATTTGATTTAGCATTTACAGAAGTTAGTAAAACATTTTTAGTCAAATCAATAGCTTTTAAGTTGTTTGAAGAAATATTCAATTGCTTTAAAGTAGTAAATCCTTCTATTCCTGTTAAGTTCGATATAGAACTTGATGAAATATCTAAAGTTGTAATTGAAGAAATGCTTGAAGTCAACACTTTTCCATTTTTACCATCGATATCAATTCCTAAAGCGATTAATTTATTTTCAAAATTGGCATCAGGTATTGCGGTAAAAGAGTTGCAAAGTGTGTTGTAATTTGCAGTGGCATCTTTTAAAGCCGACCAGTTTGTGTTAGAATAATTTTCATCATCTACCTGAATACATTTTAAACTTGGATTATTGCTAAAAAATGAAGTATTCTTGTTTAATAAAGTGTTTTTTCCGTTTTTTAAATCTAAACTTACGAGTTTGTTTTCTGAACAGTCGATTGAACTTAAAGATTGGTTTTTAGATAAATCTAAATAAGTAATCAGGTTGTTTTTAGCGTTTAAAACTTCCAGAACTTTAAAATCCTGAATTCCTGCTAAGCTCGCAATATTACTTCCGGAAACATCTAAAGTTTTGATAGTTTCGATACTTGAAGTTAATACTTTTCCATTCTTACCATCAGTATCAATTTTAAGATCAATTAGTTTGTTTTCAAAATTGGCATCCGGAATAGCGGTATATTTTCTGCAATCTGTAGAAAAACTAGCCCAGGAATCTTTATATGTTTTCCAATTTTGGTTAGCATATGCTTCGTCATCAACCAATATACAAGTTAATCCAGAATTGTGGGTAAAATCTAAATAAGCTATGAAGTTGGCATTATTACCGTTTTTTAAATTTAAATCGTACAGTTTGTTGTTTGAAAGCTGAATAGCTAATAGAGCCTTGTTTTTTGAAAGATCGACACTTTCAAGTTTATTGTTTGAAGAGTAGAAATATCGTAAGTTTAAATTATTGCTAACATCGATACTTTTTATGTTGTTATTACCAAACGAAAAAACACCTAAATTAGGTAATTTAGAAACATCTAATACTGAAATGCTATTGGCTTCTACATCTAAATCCTCAATTTTAGTATTTTTTAAAATATCAATATTAGACAACCTATTGCGGTCTGCTTGTAAACTTGTTAGTAATAAATTGTTAGATACATCTATAGTTTGTAAACTATTCGATGAGCAGTTTAGGCTTAAAAGTCCCTTATTATTAGAAACATCTAATTTTGTTAAGGCATTTGCGGAGCAATCTAAATAAACTAATGCAGGGTTTTTGGTAATATTTAAACTTACTAATTTATCATTAGTAGATTCAAGAGATTTTAAAATTACATTGTTTATTAAATCCAGTGTTGTCAAAGAGTTTTGAGAACAGGATAACCTTTCTAAGATTATATTTTTAGAAAGATTTAATGCTGTTAATTGATTGCTTTTACAAATTAAAGTTTTTAAAGCAGGATTTTCGGTAACGTCTAAGTTGGTAACTTTGTTAAAACTGCAATCTACAATAGATAAAAGAGGTTTTCCGGAAAAATCCAGACTTGTTATTTTATTACTGTAACAGGTAAGGGTAGTTAATTCTTTATTGTTTGATAAATTAAGCGATTCAAGTAAATTATTCTCTAAGCTTATAAAAGTAAGTTTAATATTATTCGTAGGATCTAATGAAGTTAATTTATTAGAAGAACATGTTAAACTTTTTAAGGCAGTATTTTGAGAAATATCTAAGGAGGTTAATTTATTAGAACCACAATTTAGACTTTCTAACACAATATTTTTAGAAAGATTTAAAGATGTTAATTCATTTGAGCTACAGTCTAAACTTTTAAGCTTTAAATTTTTTGAAACATCTAAAGAAGTTAACTTTCCTGTATTGCCTCTAAAAATCAAGTTTTCAAGTGCTTCAAAATCTTCAATCCCGGTTAAATCTTTAATGTTGGTTTGTAAATAAGAAACTTCGAAAGATTTTACATTCGCAATGTTGCTTGTAAGTACTTTTCCATTAACACCGTCTTTATCATATCCTAGAGAAATTAAACGTCTCTCGAATTCAGGATCAGGAATCAAAGTATATTGTACTGGCACATCTGCAACATCTACAACAGACACATTATCAATCAAAATTTCAGAATTAAGCGATCCGTTTGTCCAGATATCGACTTCGATATTTTCAGTAACTTTCGAGGTATATTCAAATTCAATTTTTCTCCATTCTGTAGTAGAAAAAGTAGCATCAGATTTCTTGATTATTTCTTCTTTAAAAGTGCTTGGTTTGTGATATAAACTTAAATCTATAGAAGAAAAAGTTCCTTTTACCGCTCTGTGATATAAGGTTACACGATACGTTTTGTTGGCTTGTACAGCAAAATATTCACTATTAATATAATTAAAAGTTCCTGTGGCAACCATCATGTTTGTACTTGATTTGCCATTTTGGGCAGTTGCGCTCTGAGAGACATAACCGCTAAAAAAACGATACCAATTGTCAGGTTGAGAAGAGGAAGACCAGGTTTCGAAATTACCATTAGGCACCAAATTGGTCTGGGCGGTAATGGTTAAAGAAAGTAAAAGTAAAAATAAAAGTAGTTTTGTTTTCATAGATTTAATTTATGATTAGCATGCGCAAGTGTACAAATTACAGACGTGATTTTATTACGGGAACACGTAACGAGTATGTTTTTTTTTAATCTATTTTGGATAAAAATAAATCAGGTAAGAATTTTACTTTCAAATTAAAATAATTACTTGTTTTTGTACCTTTTATAATGCTCTTAAGCTTACCTGAACGTTAAAATAAAAATCATAACACAGTGTTAATCGTTAGTTTTATGTAACAAAAAATCATAATTTAGGCCCATATTTTAACTTTTATCAAAAATAGATACATGAGTCCTATAAAAATAAATACCATATCGACTTTTGCATTACTTGTACTTGCAGGTTGCAGTGCTACTTTGCAAGCACAGACTTCTTCGAATAAAGAATTGATTACTGCTCCTCTGGCAGTGGTTAAAAAAGCGCCGCTTAGCGAAAACGAATTAAAAAGATGGAGTCATCTTGATTTAATCAAAGATTCGATTCCGGGAATGAGCGTTGACAGGGCTTACGCCGAATTATTACAAGGAAAAAAAGGAGTAAAAGTAATTGTAGGGATCGTAGATTCTGGTGTAGATATCGAGCATCCTGATTTACAGGGAATGATCTGGACCAATCCTAAAGAGATTCCGGGTAACGGAATCGATGATGATAAAAACGGTTTTATTGATGATGTTCACGGATGGAACTTTCTTGGAGATGCCGTTCACGAAAATCTTGAACTGACGCGTATTGTCAAAAAAGGAGATGATGGATCAGCACAATACAAAGCAGCTTTAGCACAATACGAAGAAAAATCTAAAAAAGTTTTAGAAGACAAAGAACAAGTAGACTTCTTGATAGATGTGCATAATACTATAAAAAAAGAGTTGAATAAAACGACTTATAAACTAGAAGATCTAAGCAAAGTTACTTCAACAGATCCAAAAGTAGCAAGAAGTAAAATGGTGATGACTCAAATTTTGACCAATGCAGGGCCAACTTTTGACCCTGAAGCAGAATTAGAAGATTATAGAGAATCAGTTTACGATCAGTTCAATTACAATTTGAACAAAGAGTATGACGGAAGAAAAATCGTAGGTGATAATCCGGAAGATATCAAAGACAATCATTACGGAAATAATGTTGTTTTTGGACCAGATAAAGAAAAAGCATTGCACGGAACTCACGTTGCCGGAATTATTGCACAAATTCGTGGTAATGATTTAGGTGGAGACGGCGTTTCAAACAATGTCGAAATATTAACCGTGAGAGCAGTTCCTGACGGAGATGAGTACGATAAAGATATCGCTTTGGCGATTCGTTATGCAGTTGATAACGGAGCAAAAGTAATTAACGGAAGTTTCGGTAAAAGTTTTTCTCCGCACAAAAAATGGGTTTACGATGCCATAAAATATGCGGCCAAAAAAGATGTTTTAATTGTACACGCAGCAGGAAATGACGGATACAATATCGATAAAACAGAAAATATTAATTACCCAAATGATTCTGAAGATAACATCAAAGAATTTACAAATAACGTAATCACAATTGGTGCAATCAACAAAGCATACGGAGAAAATGTTGTAGCTCCGTTCTCAAACTTCGGAAAAATAAATGTTGATGTGTTTGCTCCGGGTGAAGAGATTTATGCAACTGTTCCCAATAATAAATACAAGTATTTGCAGGGAACTTCGATGGCGTCTCCAAATGCAGCAGGAGTCGCAGCATTAATTCGTTCCTACTATCCTAAATTGAAAGCAGCTCAGGTAAAACAAATTTTAATAGATTCAGGAGTAGCACTTCCGTCAATGATCATTTTGGGTGAAAATCCAAATCCCGACCAAAAACCGGTGGCAGTTTCTTCTGCAGAATCATCAAAATCTGCTAAAATGGTAAATGCTTATAATGCTTTACTGATGGCAGAAAAAATGTCGAAAAAATAATAACACACAAAATAGTAACCTAATGGAAGAGTGGCAACTCTTCCATTTTTATTGAAAAAACAATGCAAAAAATAATACTACTTTCCTTTTTGAGTTTAGGTTTAAACTCAGCATTTGCACAAAGTGCTCCATATTGGCAACAACACGCCGATTATAAAATGGAGGTTACTATGGATGTAAAAAACTACCAGTACAAAGGAAAACAAGAATTGGTGTATACCAATAATTCTCCCGATACTTTAAAAAAGGTATTTTATCATTTATTTCCAAATGCATTTCAGCCGGGAAGTGAAATGGATGCACGTTTGCATTTTATAAAAGATCCTGACGGAAGAATGGTAACCAAAATAAAAGGTGCCGACG